>ENA-OQCS01000036-OQCS01000036.1-human-gut-metagenome-genome-assembly--contig:-NODE-36-length-50358-cov-3.415082_pt1 | contig 50358 bp, 56 predicted proteins | sample MGYA00242757_ERZ504575 | MGnify/ENA primary metagenome ERZ504575 (study PRJEB26092, sample SAMD00036297) | human gut metagenome | host: Homo sapiens | study: EMG produced TPA metagenomics assembly of... | reverse complement strand
CGAGCATGTTCCGCAGGCGCCCCGGCCGACATCGTGCTCAAAGATTTCCCGCTGGTGTTCATCCGCGGGCCGTTCGTGGCCGAAGTCGGACCGGCCGCCACCGTCGAAACGTCGGTGGACGGCAATGTGGTCGGCTTGCGCCAAGGCAAGATCCTCGCCACGGCGTTCCATCCCGAGCTCACCGACGACACCCGCATCCACGAGCTGTTCCTGAGTTTGTAGCTTGCGATTCTGTGTAGCGCGCGGTCTGTGTTGCTCACGGTCTGCGTAGCACGCTGTGTACTCGCTTGAGCCCGTAGCGCGACGCACGCAAGCATATCGGCGGCTTCCAAGGATATTTCCTTGGGGCCGCCGATTTTTTATCTGTGGACTTTCAGCATCTTTTCAATCCCAACTAATACTGGGGGATTCATCGGAAAAATAATCCCCCGTAATACACCGACTTGTCCACATGCGTCCTGCCCACCCGCAATACGCTTTCGGGCTGCGCGTCTCCGGATGGTGCGGGCGGGTCGTCGTCCGCTGTCGACGGTGCTGCCGGTATACGACACGCCGATGTTTTGTAGGGGTAGCGGTCGATGGGATGCAAATTTCCTTGTTTGAATTGACATGGTACACCGGAAAACCTATACTGTTTCAACAGGTACACAGTTATACCAAAAAGGGAAGGAAATATCCCGAATCAACTGAATGGACAGTTGAAGACATATTGACGTGTATCTACCGCAGCTGGAGTGGGTTCGACGAATGAACGCACGTAAAGCGGGTGCCAACGATGGAACACAAGGAGGAGTACATCATGGAGAAGAAATCCATCAGGATGATTGCGGCGGTGGCCGCTGCGGCGATGCTTGTTCCGCTGGCCGCGTGCGGTGGAGGAAACGCCGCCGACGGCAAGACCACGCTGTCGTTCTTCTCGAACAATTCGCAGGACAAGTACCAGCCGATCATCGACGCGTTCGAAAAGGCCAATCCGGACATCAAGATCGACTACAGCACCACCACCGGTTCCCAGAGTGGCTACCAGCAGACGCTGCAGACTCGAATCTCCGGCGGAAACCTGGCCGACGTCTACATCGTTCCTCCGGAGGCGTTGAGCGATCTGGTCAAAGGCAACTACGCCAAGGACCTGAGCAATGAAAGCTTCATGGATAAAATCGGCGATGCCGCAAAAAAGGCCTATAGCGTGGATGGCAAAGTATACGCCATGGGCGTGAGCACCTGGACCAATGCCTGGGTGTACAACAAGGATCTGCTGAAGAAGGTCGGTTACGACTCCATCCCGCGACGTGGGATGAATTCCTGACCATGTGCGGCAAACTCAAAGCCGCGGGAATCACCCCATACCTTGAGCCGAAGGATGGACTGGGCAACGCCGTCGAGGCTGGATCGGCGCTGAATCCGCCAAGCAGGGCGAGGCGCTCGACGCCAAGATCGACGCCGGTAAGGACACGTTCAAGAACGTGTATGGCAAGTACTACGGCGAATGGGACAAGCTGATCAAGCAGAACCTGATGAGCTCCGACGTGTCCGGCCTGAGCGGCGACCAGGTCAAGTCGGAATTCACCGCCGGACGTCTTGCGGTCTATCCTTCCGGCTCGTGGGACATCGACAGCTTCAATGAGACCGGCCTCAACTACGGTTTCGGCCAGATCCCTATGCTGAAGAAGGGTGACACCCCGTACGCGCCGGCTCCATCGATCCGGCCTTCGGCATCAACAACAAGATCTCCGGAGACAAGCTCAAGGCCGCGGAGAAGTTCTTCACCTTCCTGACCTCCGACGAGGGCCTCAAGCTGTACCAGAAGCAGCTGGGCCTGATCCCGTCCGTCAAGGCTTCAACGCCACGGTGGACGACCACTTCAAGGACGCCTACGACCTGTACATCAAGACCGGCAACGTGTACCTGAATTCCGCCCACTGGAGCAAGGGCACCACCGCGCTGCGCGCCGAGACCTTCACCCAGCTGCAGCAGGTAGCCCTCGGCTCCATCAGCCCTACGCAGGCCGCGGAGAACCTCGATTCCAAGCTCAAGACCCTCTCCTGATCCATCGCGAACAGACATCCATCGCGGCAGGCTGGCGCGGACCCTTCCGTCCGCGCCACGCCTGGACCTGCCAATCTCACGTTTTGTAGAAAGCAACCAACATGTCAGTATCAACAGCGTCAGCGGCGCGTCCACATTCCGCTGATCAGGTAGAGGCGTTGCATCTCAAGCAGCGTCGTCACCGCAACTTCATGGAGAACTTCGCCTCGGCACGCTTCCTGCTGCCGATCATGGTGGTGTTCATCGTGGTGATCCTCATCCCATTCCTGCAAAGCCTGGTGTTCAGCTTCACCGATTACTCCGGTTACAATTTCGCGGACGCGAAGTTCGTGGGGTTCGCGAACTACGTGCAGTGCTTCAAGGATCCGACGCTGCTCGCGGGCCTCGGCTTCACGCTGCTGTACACGGTGGCCACCACCGTGCTCATCACCGTGATCGCCCTGCCGCTGGCTGTGGTGCTCAACCGCAAGTTCTTCGGCCGTAACTTCGCCCGTTCCCTGTTCTTCTTCTTCTCGGTGCCGTCCATGGCCGTGCTCGGCTTGGTCTGGCAGTACATCTTCTCCCCGCTGAAGTCCGGCGTCGTCAACACGCTGCTCGCCAAGATCGGCATCGATGCGATTCCGTGGTTGTCGAATTCCGAACTTGCCAAATTCTGTGTGATTTTCGTAGCGGTATGGGCTCAGATCGGCTGGCACGCCACGCTGTATCTGGCGTATCTGCAGGCTATCCCCGCCGATATCTACGAACAGGCCGCCGTCGATGGCGCAAACCGTCGCCAGCAGTTCTTCAACATCACACTGCCCCAGATGGTTCCGGCCATGGGTGTGAGCATCTTCATGCTGCTTACCGGTGGTTTGAAGGTCTATGATCTGCCGTATGGCCTCACCAGCGGCGGTCCGGGCTACTCCACCTACACCGTGACCCAGTCCATCATCCTCACGGGCATCGGTTCGAGCCGGTACGGACTGGCTCCGCACTGGGCGTCATCTTCTTCATCTGCTGCGCGCTGTTGGTCGCCCTGCAGCAGGTAATCACCAATCTGGTAGAAAAGAGGCTGTCATGACTCTGCAGCAACGCGAGCGTATCGGCTCGATCATCCGTTCCGTCGTCGTCATCGCTATCGCGCTGATCTGCGCGGTGCCGCTGTACGTCATCGTCATCAACACGTTCAAAAGCAGCGCCGAGATGTCCATGGACCGATTGGGTTACCAAAGACATGGAATTTCGAGAACTACACGTATGCATTCGGGCATCTGCCCATTGTCAACGCCTTCAAGAACACCATCATCGTGACGGTGGTCGGCGTCGGCCTGCAGGTGCTGTTCGGCGCGCTCGCCGCATACGGCATGATCCTGAAGAAGAGCAAGTTCACCGCCGTGATCGGCGTGCTGCTCATGCTGTCCTTCATCATCCCCGGCCAGACGCTGCTGATTCCGCAGTACCGCATGGAGGCACAGGTGGGTCTCGTCGATTCGCTGCTCGGCCTGATCGTGCTTTACACGGGCGGCGCGACCTTCTGCTACTTCTTGATCGTGCAGTACATGCGCGGCCTGCCGTATGAGATCATCGAGGCCGCCCGTATCGACGGCGCCGGTCCGTTCCGCATCTTCTGGACGATCGTGCTGCCGCTGATCCGCCCGATCCTGACCACCGTCATCGTGTTCCAGACCATGGGCACGTGGAACGACTTCATGACGCCGAGCGTGTACATCTCGTCGACCAACAAACAGACCATCGTGCTGCAGGTGTTCAACGCGATCAGCACCTTCACGACGAACTGGCCGTTGTTCATGACGGTCACCACCATCGCGCTCATCCCGGTGTTCGTGTTCTTCATCTTCTGCCAGCGTTGGATCGTGGCCGGCCTGGTCGCCGGTTGGTCAAGGGCTGACCGGTCCTCCTGCTTGCGGGAATTCGACAAGGAGCAGCGTTATGCGCTATGAGGTTGATCTTTCGGAAGCCAGCAAGTTCGCGCGGACGCCCACATACGGGATCCCCGTCATACGCGCCGCAGCCGCATGCGGGCCGGATGGCGGGACCTGGGCGCACGAACCGCTTCCTGACCCGTGACGGATCGCCATGGATCCCCATCGCCGGCGAGATGCACTATTCGCGGATCGCCGCCGAACGGTGGGACACGGAACTCGCGAAGATGGCCGCGGCGGGCATCGACGTCGTATCCACCTACGTGTTCTGGAACCACCATGAGGAGCGCGAGGGGGAGTGGGATTTCTCCGGCAACAGGAACGTGCGCCGATTCGTGGAATTGTGCGCCCGGCACGGACTGCACGTCATCGTGCGGCTGGGACCGTTCTGCCATGGCGAGGTGCGCAACGGCGGACTTCCCGACTGGCTGTACGGCAAGTCGTATGAGGTCCGTTCCCTCGACGCCGGCTTCCTCGATGCGGTGCGCGGTCTCTACGCGCATATCGCGCAGCAGCTGCGCGGCCTGTATTTCAAGGATGGCGGGCCGATCATCGCGGCCCAGGTCGACAACGAGTACATGGCGTCGTCGGCTCCTTGGGAGATGACCACCGGCATCAGCCGTGAATGGGTGCCGTCCGGCCACGATGGGGCCGGCTACCTGGAACGGCTGCGCGACATCGCGATCGAGGAAGGCATCGACCCGCCGATGTTCACCTGCACCGGCTGGCAGTCACCGGTTCCGGACGACATGCTGCCGCTGTGGGGTGGATACGCGTACCGGCCGTGGCTGTTCTACGACGCGTCGGTGCCGAGGGGATGACGGAGCATCCCGCCACCGACGAGTACCGATACCGGAGGCTGCATGGCTCCAGCACAAGCGACGGCTTCGATCCCCCGTACGATCCGGACAGCCGCCCGTACGCCTGCTGCGAGATGGGCGGCGGGATGTTCAATTCGTACGATTACCGTTTCGTGCTGCCGAAGCGCTCCGTCGACGCGATGGCCAACATCAAGCTCGGCTCGGGGTGCGATTTCCTCGGCTACTACATGTTCCATGGCGGAACCAACCCGAAGGGCGCGGCCGGATTCCTCAATGAGGGGCAGACCCCGAAACGCTCCTATGATTTCCAAGCGCCCCTTGGCGAATTCGGACAGGTGCGGGAATCCTACCGGCGGCTGCGCACCCTGCACGAGTTCGTCAAAGCCTTCGGGCCGGAACTCGCCGGAATGCCGGTCTCGTTGCAGGACGGGCAGGACCGCATCGATCCGTCCGACTCCGAGACCCTCCGGTATGCCGTGCGCAGCGATGGCGAACGGGGTTTCGTGTCCATCGACAACTTCCAGGACCATGCGCGCGTGCCGAGCCGTCACGGTGAGCAAATCGACGTGACGACGGGTACCGGTGAGCGCATACGGTTCACCGCATCGGCTCGCCGAGGGGGAGAACTGCATATTGCCGTTCAACATGGATCTGGACGGCGTGCGGCTCGTCCGCGCCAACCTGCAGCCGGTCACCGTGCTGCGGGTGCCGGGCCGACCGTTCCGCACGTTCGTGTTCCTCAAGCCCGATGGCATGGATGAGCTGACGTTCCATTTCGAAGGCGACATCCAGGACGTCACCGTCGGCAAGGCGGATTTCGAACGCTTCATGGTCCGGGACGCGGCGGAGATCGTATGCGTCACACGAGCGCTCGCCGGGCGGATGACGGTGTTGGACGGAGGCCTCGCCTTCGTCGACGACGACAACGCGTTGCTGTACGAGGACGGCGATGGGTGGACGCTGGAATCGCCCCGCGCCGAAAACGGGATCGCCGCATATCCGGAAGCTTGCTCGGCTCTCCGCGGCCGGTGGAGCCCGTATCGGTGTATGCGCGTCTGAGAAGACTGCACGCCGATCGGTACGAAATCGCTTTGCCGGCTGGCATGGGACGGCTTTTCCGCGATCAACGGCAGGTCGCCGATGTCATGCTGAACATCGCATACCAGGGCGATATCGGCTGGCTGTTCTGCGGCGATGTGCTGATCGCCGATAATTTCTGCAACGGCGAGACATGGCAGGTCGGATTGCGCGATTACGCGGATGCCATCGATGCCGCTGGTGGAAAGCTGACGCTGGTCGTCACGCCGCTGAGGCGCGGGGTCCGCGTGAAGGTAACATCGTCGATGGCGGCCCGCCTGGAGCAGTCCGATGCGTGCGTCGCTGACGTCACCGACGTGTATGCTACACCGGTGTACCACATGCCGGTGGGCGAATAACGAATGTAATATACAAAAAGCCATGCTTTATGCCAATTACCAAAGGAGATAATCGTGAGTGCGCGACGCAACTTCGAATGGCCGGAACTGCTGACCGCGGATGGCCGCGGCATCGCCTTCGGTGGCGACTACAATCCCGACCAATGGTCCGAGGACATCTGGGACGACGACATCCGCCTGATGAAGCAGGCCGGCGTCAACACCGTGGCCCTCGCCATCTTCAGCTGGGATCGCATCCAACCCACCGAGGATCGTTGGGATTTCGGCTGGCTTGACCGCATCATCGACAAGCTCGGCAAAGCCGGCATCGCGGTCGATCTGGCCTCCGCAACCGCCACCGCGCCGCTGTGGCTGTACGAAAAGCACCCGGAAGTGCTGCCGCAAGACAAATTCGGCCATCCCGTCAACGCGGGATCGCGCCAATCCTGGAGCCCGACAAGCCCGGTGTTCAAGGAATACGCGCTCACCCTGTGCCGCAAACTGGCCGAACGCTACGGCACCAACCCGTACGTCACCGCATGGCATATGGGCAACGAATACGGCTGGAACAACCGTTACGATTACTCCGACAACGCGCTCAACGCCTTCCGCCTGTGGTGCGAACGCAAATACGGCACCATCGAAAACCTCAACAAGGCGTGGGGCACCACCTTCTGGGGTCAGGAAATGAACGGTTTCCACGAAGTGCTCATCCCGCGTTTCATGGGCGCCGACTCCATGGTGAACCCCGGTCAAAAGCTTGATTTCGAGCGTTCGGCAACGATATGCTGCTCGACTTCTATAAGGCCGAACGCGACGCCATCGCCGAAATCTGCCCCGACAAGCCGTTCACCACGAACTTCATGGTCTCCACCGACCAGTGCTGCATGGACTACGCCGACTGGGCCGAGGAAGTCGATTTCGTGTCGAACGACCATTACTTCCATGAGGGCGAATCGCATATCGACGAACTGTTCTGCTCCGACGCTTTGATGGATTCCCTCGCGCTCGGCAAGCCGTGGTATGTGATGGAACATTCCACTTCGGCCGTGCAGTGGAAGCCGCTCAACGCACGCAAGCGCAAGGGTGAAACCGTGCGTGACTCCATTGCGCATGTGGCCATGGGTGCCGACGCCATCAACTTCTTCCAGTGGCGTGCCTCCGCATTCGGGGCCGAATCCTTCCACTCCGCACTCGTGCCCCACGCGGGCGAAGACACCAAACTGTTCCGCCAAGTGTGCGAACTGGGCGCAGCGCTGAAAACCCTCGGCGACGCTGGCGTGCAGGGTACCGAACTGGAACAGTCCGATACGGCGATCCTGTTCAGCGCGGAATCCGAATGGGCCACACGCTCCGAAACCCTGCCGAGCATGAAGCTCAACCATTGGCATGACGTGCGCGACTGGTACCGTGCGTTCCTCAACGCCGGCACCCGTGCCGACATTGTGCCGTTGAAATACGATTGGAGCGCATACAAGACCGTCGTACTGCCGACCGTGATCATGCTCAGCGCCGAAGATACGCAGCGTTTGGTCGATTTCGCAGCTGCCGGCGGCCGTGTGGTCATCGGTTACGCAACCGGACTGATCGACGAAAACTTCCACACCTGGCTCGGCGGATACCCGGGAGCCGGAGACGGCCTGCTGCGCGAAATGCTGGGTATTCGCGGCGAGGAATTCAACATTCTCGGCGCGGAAGCCGAAGGCGAACCGTCCGAAATTCGTTTGAGCTCCGGTGCGGTCACCCGCCTGTGGCAGAACGATATGAACGTCGACGGCGAACGCGCGCAGGTATTAGCCACCTACGAAGGTGAAGAAGCCGACGAATGGGAACTCGGCGGCACCGCCGCAATCACCCGCAATCCGTACGGTTCCGGCGAAACATACTTCGTCGGCTGCGATCTCAACGTCGCCGATCTTACGGAATTCGTGCGCGAGAATATCGTGGAAGATTCCGCAAATGTCGCCAATCCGACCGATTCCGACGTACTGCACACCGTGCGCAAGTCCGCCGACGCAACCTTCGATTTCTATCTGCCGCGCGGCAAGAAAGAAATCGCATTGCAGGGCATCGAAGGCGAACCAATCTACCTGTTCCAAGCGGAAGCAGAGGAACAGACGGGCAGCTACACCGTGCATCGCAACGGCGTACTCGTCGTAAAGCGCGCATAATTCCGCATAATTTCGCGCAATTGATTGCGTAACACAACAATCTCACACAACCTGAGCCCGCCATTCTGAAACTCAAGAATGGCGGGCTTGCCATAACTGGTAAACTTTTTACCGGCATATTCAACAATCACGGAGACGAACATGGGCGAGTCAAAGCCGGAGCCGAAGCCGGACAAAAAACGCGTCACCCTACGAGACGTGGCCGAAGAGGCAGGCGTTTCACTCAAAACCGCATCCAACGTGATCAACCATTCCGGCCGTATGACCGACTCCACGCGAGAAAAAGTCCAGGAAGTCATCGACCGACTCGGATACCGCGTGAACGTGTCCGCGCGCAATCTCAACCGCGGCAAAACCGGTTTCATCACACTCGCCGTACCAACATTGACCGCCCCATACCTGTCGGAGCTCGCCAACCGCGTAATCGACGCGGCCCGCGGCTACGGCTACTCCGTATACGTCACCACCTACGCCGAAGGATCCGCACAAGGAGCGCAATCACTCCTGCGCAACTTCAACACCACCGTCTCGGACGGCATGATCCTGTCGATCTCCGAAGTCGAAAACCTTGAAGCGGCGGACTTGGACGTGGACTATCCGCTCGTATGCGTGGGCGCGCGTTCCACACACGGCAAAGCGACCACGTTACCCCCGACGATATTCAGGAAGCCCGACTCGCAGCCGAATACCTGTTCGACCATGGCGCAACCCGGCTCGCGGTGGTCGGATCGCGAACCGAACCGGAGCATATCGATTCCGTGCGTGAAGCAGTGGAAGGCAATGCGCAACTGCGACTTCGCGGCGTGCTCGAAGCGTGCGCCGCGCGGGGAGCGGCATTCGATTCCCGACTGGTAATGAGCACTGGCAGGATTGGACGATTGGTTCCGGCGCTCGCATTACGCAGCAGCTTATTGATTCCGGGATTCCATTCGACGGTATTGTGGCGTTCAATGACCAGCTTGCGTTGGGTGCGCTGTTCACTTTGGCTGCGAACGGCATTTCCGTGCCTGAACAGATGCAGGTGATCGGCTTCGACAATATTGAAGAAGCCGCATATTTCCAGCCTCCGCTGACCACCATGGATTCTTGTCTCGACTGGATTGCGCCGACTGCGGTCAGCCGCATTCTCGACCGGATCGACGGCACGCGTGTGCTGGAGCCGAGTTACATCACCACCCAGTCGCACGTGATCGCCCGCGCCACCACGCGCGTGTAGCTCGCCGTTGGTTTCGTGCCGTCGCCCTTCGAGCCATCGGTTTCGTACCGTTGTCCTTCGTGCCGTTGGTTTCGCGCTATCGCCCTTTGTGCTGTTGATTTCGTATCGTTGGCTTCGCGACACAGCTCGCGATGTTTGTGCAGACCCGAATCAACCTCGGTGTTCCGGCAATTCCTGCGCGGGCAGCTGCGCCGGTCGACTGGCGGACAACTGCGCGAGGCGACTGTGCGGACGCAGCTGCGCCGGTCGACTGTGCGGACACCGAAATGGGACCCACATCAGGAACGACCGGAGAGCGTGAGAATTACAAGAATCACGTTAAGTGCGACAATCAGCGAAACAACTACCATATTGATCGCGAATTTCACCGGACCATCCACATAATCGCCCATTAATGATCGATCGTGAGTGTATTTCATCAGCGGAATAATCGCAAATGGAATGCCGATCGACAGCACAACTTGCCCTATGATCAGCGCTTCCGTCGGATTCTTAGCAAACCACAACACCACCAACGCCGGTACGAGCGTCACCACGCGGCATGCCCACATCGGCGCTTTGATCCGCAGCAGTCCATGCATGATTTCGGCGCCCGCATATGTGCCGACCGACGTGGAACTCAGGCTGGAAGCCAGCAGTCCGACCGAGAAAATCGTGCCGATCACCGGACCTAGCACATGCTGAATGGCCTGTTGCGCACCCTCGATCGTATCCGTGCCGGTCATGCCATGCAATGAATTCGCCGCAAGAATCAATAGTGCAAGATTCACCGATCCAGCAAGTAATAATGCCCAGAACACGTCTATTTTGCTTCCGTGTAGCAGGGTCTTTACGCTCGGTTTGGGCTCTCCTGGCACGTAATGGTCGTTCACCAGCGTGGAATGCAGGTAAATCGCGTGCGGCATCACCGTGGCGCCCAGCATGGAAGTTGCCATCAATACCGTTTCGGTTCCTTTGAAATGCGGAACAAGACCTTGCAAAACTTGCGCAGGATTTGGTGGATCAATAAAAAGGCCTGCAATAAATCCAAAAGTAATCACCAGCAGCAATGCAATAATCAGCTTTTCAAAAATATGATGCGTGGCACTCTTTTGAAAAATAAGCAAGACCGTAGAAATAATGCCGATTATGCACCCACCAATAAAAAGCGGAAGTCCAAATAATAATTTCAGTGCGATTGCGCCGCCAATTACTTCCGCAAGATCAGTCGCTATTGCAATGACTTCCGCTTGCATGAAAAACATGAATCGACCGCCGTCGCCAAGTCGTTCTCCCAGGATTTCGGGAAGACTTTTTCCGGTGACGATACCAAGTTTTGCGGACTGATATTGAATGAGCACGCTCATACAATTGGCGAGTACCAGCACCCACACCAGCAGATATCCGTACCTCGCGCCGGATGTGATATTCGCCGCCACATTGCCGGGATCCACGTAGGCGACGGCCGCCACAAAAGCAGGTCCAAGCATGCCGGCAAGCGCGTGCCCGTGGCGGGAAGAGAAATCGTGATTCGCCCGTGCCGTTTCCCAGCATTCCACGCCATCCGTCGCACCCGCATTGACCATGCCTCCCATGCCGTCCATATCGTTCGCGTCGTCTGTACTGTTCATGTTCGTCGCCCTCTTATCCGAGCAATGTTATAGCGCACGAGACTGCGCGGTTATGTTACGTACGCGCATATCATCTGTCGGCATATGCGCGACTCATGCAACGGCGCGTCCGAACCGTTCCAAGACGCAATGCGAGGCATGTGCCACGAAATATGGCCGAATTGCGGCGACCTGCGGCTAAGCTGGAACAAGCATGAGAACGGTTGAGAATAATCGCCTGAAACACAGCCTTCGAAAGGACAACGCATGGAAACTTTCCATACCCCCATGGTCACATTGAACGACGGCAATCTGATTCCGCAAATCGGCTTGGGCGTGCTGCGCATCGACGATGAGGGCGTTACCTCCGTAGTGGAGAGTGCGCTGGAAGCCGGCTACCGTCATATCGACGGCGCGGCGGGGTACAACAATGAGGCCGGCGTGGGTCGCGCGCTGAACAATGCGGGATTCACGGAAGGTGAGCAGCGCAAAAACTGTGGGTTACGACGAAACTGCGCGATTCCGAGCAGGGGTATGACAGCGCACGCAAGGCGTTCGACCGCCAGCTTGGCTTGCTGCAGCTCGATTATGTCGACATGTACATGCTGCATTGGCCCACCCCGTTCGACTGGCGTTCCAGCGAAACGTGGAAGGCGTTCCAGGAATTCCGCGCGGAGGGGCGCGTGCGTACGCTGGGTGTGTGCAATTTCCTGCCCGAGCATCTCGACCGCTTGCATGAGGAGACCGGCGAATATCCTGCCGTCAACCAGATTGAGCTGCATCCGACCTGGCAGCAGCGCGAGGTCGTGGACTATTGCAAGGCGCACGGCATTGCCGTGGAAGCATATTCGCCGATGGCTCGCGGTGCTGATTTGAACGCCGGAAACGGTGCGATTGAGCGCATCGCAGCGGAGCATGGGGTTACCCCTGCGCAGGTGATTCTGCGTTGGCATATCGAAAATGGCACGATCATCATCCCCAAGTCGGTGCATGCGGATCGGCAGAAGCAGAATCTCGATTTGTTTGGATTCGTGCTCACCCCTGAAGAACATGCCGCGATCGACGCGCTTGACGGTCCGACGCGCGCCGGACATGATCCGATGACGTTCACGTACGCCTGATACTCCGTAATTCCGTAATTTCGTATTATTTTTAATAATTATGCCTCGAAAGAATAATCGTAATTCTTATAATTATCGGAATATTGAACGCGACGTGCGTGATATCCAGCGGGCCGGCAAGCGGTTCAAAAAAAGTTGGATCAACGCCGACGGTCCGCTGGAACGTATTCTTATTTTGCTGGTAGTCGTTGCGGTAATCGGCGTCACTATCGGCATGCTGCTGCCGAAAGTCAATCCGACCGTAGGCGAAATCACCGGCGAGTACACGGCAACCGGCACAGCTGCGGAAACGTTGGAAAAACTTACCGTCGACGACAATCCCAGCAAGGCCGGATATGATCGCGATGCGTTCGGATTCCGCGAAACCGACGACGATGGCAACGGTTGCGACGTGCGCGAAGACGTGCTCGCGCGCGATCTGACGGACGTGCAATATAAGAACGGCCGTAGCTGCCAGGTTGCGTCGGGCACGCTTGACGATCCGTATACCGGTCAGACCATCCAATTCGTACGTGGAGTGAAAACGTCTTCGGCGGTGCAGATCGATCATGTGGTCGCGTTGGAAAATGCGTGGCAGTCGGGCGCGAACACGTGGGATCATGCGAAGCTGTACCAATTCGGCAACGACATGTACAATCTGCTGGCCGTGGATGGGCCCGCGAATCAGCAGAAGGGTTCCGCTTCGGCCGCATACTGGCTGCCGACGACAGTGAATACCGTTGCGATTACGTGGCCCGGCAGATTGGCGTGAAAGACAAGTACGGGCTGACTGTCACTTTGCAGGAAAAGCGGGCGATGCTTTCCGTATTGCACGGTTGCCCAGCGCAGGAATTGCCGGAAAGCTGAAGCTGCTCATTTAGGCGCGGATATTTGCGGGTGCTGGCTGGGAACGGTCGTAGTTGTAGACGGTGAACGTTCCTTTGTTGAATCGTTTGGTTTCGTACAGCGCCAAGTCGGCCTGTGCGACGCATTGGTCGAAATCCACGCTTCCGATCGCGTCTCCATCGGCGCGCCCCGTGCCAAGCTGGCACCGTCAGCGGCTGCAATGCGGCACACGCCTACGCTGCAATGCACGTCTTGCCCGTGCTGTTCCGAGGTGCGTGCAACTGTTGGAAGAACATGCCCAGCGTGGTTTCAAGCACCTGTTCGCTGGCGGTGTTGCGAATAAGCGCCAAGAATTCGTCACCGCCATATCGCAGATAATGTCATCTTGCCGGTAGATGTGCCGAAGTTGGGATGCGACCTCGCGGATCCAGAAATCGCCGACCGTGTGTCCGTATGTGTCGTTGATGGTTTTGAAATCGTCGATGTCGACGAACATCAGCATCGCTTCGTCGTGCGAATCCATGCGGTCGAAATATTTGCGCATGTGTTTCCATCCCGCTTCCTTGTTCAGCAAACCGGTCATGCCGTCATGTTCGGCTTCGTACCGTGCTTTTTCGTAGGCGGCCTGTTGCGAGTGGAATCGCATGTTCATTTCCACGGTGTCCATGACGAACATAATCTGTGTGGAAATCACGATCGCCAAACATTGCAATGAAAAACTGTATGCCAGTGCTTGGTAGATGGTCGCCAATACTGGTAGCACGAAGAACGACATCATGGAAAGGAAAATAATGCGATCAAGATTCTTGCGATATGAGATCAACATGAAGAGGCATAATGCGATTCCCAAGACCGCAATTGCCTGCGAAAGAAGATAGAAATTACCGCGATGGTAAAGATTGTGGTCATCGAAATAGTAGAAAAGACCAGTGAATTGTGTGATGATAAGTAAGAGAATTCCAATTACGGATAATGCGTAGACAGCACGCAATGCGGCTGGTTTGCGATGCTGATGTTTGCTCACTGTCAACCAAACATAGGTTGCGAAGAAACTCATGAAAATATAGTTGATGCAGAATACTGAGAAATTGCTTATGCGAACCATATAGTATGCGGTTTCGTCTGCATCTACGCGAAAATACCAGCTGAGCGCGTCGGTTCCAAGAAGAAGCATGCAGGCGATCTGCATGAGTATTTTGATGCGAGTTCGTCTGGTTTTTTGTGGTGTTGCAATGAAAATTCCGCCTGCGCAAATCAGGCATATGAAAATGCCCCACAACTCCATGCAGATGTGGAACATGGCCCTGACTGTCATTATCCTCCACCCCCCCCCCCCTCGACGCTGCCTGCGTCGAAAACTTGCCTACCTCTTTCGTGTGCCATGATACCTCTAAATAGGGGAGCGTTACCCCGAAATGACAAAAACAGGAATCCGCAGGCGAATATCCATGCCTCTGTCATACGGGCTATCATATAGTTTGTGCGTTTGAATGTGGAGAAGGTGATTGATGTCAGCGAAGCGGAACATGTCCCGAGCGCTTACTCGAGAGGAATCGTATCAGAACGGTCATTTAACGCGCACGGCGTTTATTTCCATTGCGATTCTTACATTTATTACGTTCGTCGGTAATTTCACGCAATTGCAGTTGAGCGCCGCGTTGCCGACGATCGTCAGTGATTTTGGTATTTCCGTTACGACCGGTCAGTGGCTGACGTCGATTTTCCAGCTGGTCATGGGCGTGATGGTGCCGCTTACGGCATACCTTACGAGACGTTTTTCGACGCGCGAAATCGTGCTTGTTTCCATGGTTGTGTTCACGATCGGTTCACTGTTCGCTTGGCTTGGTCCACTTTTTTGATGGTGCTGATCGGGCGTTTGCTTGAGGCGGTTGGCACGGGTGTGATGTGGCCGGTGTTGCAGATCACGGTGTTTTCGATTTATCCGCTGTCTCGCCGTGGTTTCGCAATGGGTACGGTTGGCATGGCGATGAGCGTGGCTCCGGCGATCGGCCCGACGCTTGGCGGTGTGCAGACGGACTTGAACGGTTGGCGTTCAATTTTCCTCACGTTGACCATTATCGGCGTGATTTCGCTGCTTCTTGCCTATTTTGGATTGCATAATTTCGGTGAGAACGATAAAACCGCGAAGGCTGACTTTTTTTCCGTTGGACTGTCTATTTTCGGTTTCGGCGGGCTAATGTTCGGCTTTACGAATATTGAATCGTATTCGTTTGTAAATCCTATGGTTTGGCTGCCAATGGTGATTGGCGTTGTGGGAATTATTTGGTTTGTGCTCCGCCAGATTCATGGCGCGCGCAGGCAGATTGAAAATCCTGAAGCGCAGCCGCCACTGTTGAATTTGAGCGTGTTGAAGAATCGTAGTTTTACTGTTGGCACGATCACGGCCGCGCTCTCGTTCTTCGCGTTCAGTTCGATTATGGTGATCATGCCCCTGTACATTCAGGATTGCCGTGGCTATTCTGCTGCGATTAGCGGCCTGGTGATGCTTCCGGGTGCTTTGGGCCAGTGCATTTCGCAGTTTTTCGGTGGTAAGGTGCTTGACCGTTTCGGCGCACGTCCGGTGGCGTTGATAGGCACGATTACCTTGTGTTTCGGCACGGTCATGATGAGTTTGATTTCCATGACTTCGTGGATTTGGTGGGTGTCGATTTGGCAGTTTGTGCGCCAGATCGGCATGGGTTTCGTGTTGATGCCGATCACCACATGGTCACTGAATTGTTTGGAACCGGAAGAGGTGAGCGCCGGATCCGCGGTGACGAATACGGTTCGTCAGATTGCGGGCGCGATTGGCGCTCCGGTGTTGGTGATTTTGATGGAGACGTTCACGTCTCTTCGTTGGACTGCGCTTGGTGGCACAAAAGCCGTGTATGCGGCTGCCAACGTGTTCGGCATTCAGTGGGCGCTTCGTATCAGTGCGGCAATCTGCTTCGTGATGGTGCTGATGGTGTTCTTCGGCGTGCGCGGCCAGGGTGCCGGTTCCACGCATGAAACCGTGCAACGCGCCCTCAACCGTAGGCGTGCCGCCTGACCGTGCATGCTGCGACGGCTACTCCTCTTCGTTGGGCTTGTATTCCACTACGCTGAGGGCCACCACGCCTGCGCTGGTGTGCACGAACACATTGGCGCTCCCGCCTACGGCTTCCAAGCCTTCCACCAAGTGTGAGATCGGCTCGGAATCGACACTGGCAGCACTTGCGCCACGCCGTCTGCGTCGGTGACGGTGAGCGTATCGTCCAAATATCCGGAGGCGAGCGTTTCGTCGATGGCGCTTTCGAATTCGGCCAGCTTGCTGATTTCCTCTTCGGCGGCCTTGTTTGCGGCCACTTCCACAGCTTGCGCCACTTCTTCTCGCATTGCTTCTTCGCTCATGATTGCCTCTTTTGTTAAGCACCGTTTTGCAACCTATAGATTATCGGATGAACGTATCAGAACGATTCCAAATGCCGGAAAGTGTCCATATAGTGGCACTTTTGTGAAAGCATCACCCTCAATGCATGCGGGAAACATATGCGGGGATGAACGCGGGTAGCGTTCACGAGAAGAGATGTTGTGAGAGATGTTGTGAAAAACGATGCGTAAGACTATCGGTTGCAACATGTGATTGCATACGATTGCGGATTGCGCGGAATAGGAAGTGAAACGGGAAGATGGAATGGGAAAGGAGTGCGCATGACTCGACTTGGCGATGTCCAACGAAGTGAGACGCGTCGTGAAACGCGCGCTTCACTGCTTACGGCGTTGCTGTGGTTCGCATCCGCCGTCATCGTGTTCGCGATGCTTCTGCGCATGCTGCCGAACAGTCTCGATGGCAAACGGTACGTGCCTTTGATTGTCGCACTCATGCCTTGGCTTGGCTTGCTTTCCGTGATTATCGCAATTATTGCAACAGTTTTTCGCACTGTCGGCAAACGAAACTTTTAGTCGCGTTAAGCGTATTGTGCGTGATCATCCAGATTATCTGGCATTGGGGGTATGTCGTTCCGACCAATGATCGTGCCATACAACCTTCTGCAACAGTGCGTGTCATGACGTTCAATACGAAGCAAGGTTGTGCCGATGCGCAGCAAATCGTGCGAACAATCCAAAGCGAGCATGTTGAAATTCTTGCAATGCAGGAAGTTTCATCAGGATTATTAGATCGGTTGCATGATGCTGGAATTGAGGATCATCTTCCGTATTCCGTTTCCGCGCAACTCACTTGGCACGACAATGGCGGTGTGAACGTACTGTATAGTGCGCATCCTCTGCAGGAAACAACGCAGGATCTCATTCCTATTGAATCCAGTAGTATTCCTGCCGCGACAGTTGATTTCAATGGCAGAAAAGTACGATTTGGGTCGGTTCATCCGTTTTCTCCACGACCAAGCAATCAGGATTATGGAATAAAAGTTTGGATTCCATAGCGCAATTACAGCATTACGATAATGGGGAATCGTATGTGCTGATGGGGGATTTTAATTCCACGTGGGATCATGCAAGCTTCAGATATTTGTTGGGCGATCGCTTTACGGATGCGGGGGAGAGTGCCGGCGAGGGATTGCATATGACGTATCCTTCGGTATTCCCTATCGCTGAAATCGACCATATCATCTACGACAAGGGTGTGTACGCCAGAAATTTGGAAACCAAGCGGATTCAAGGTTCCGACCACAAGGCATTATTGGCGACGTTGGAACTTCAGTAATGCTGCCGTCGCGGGTCATGCTTGAGTTGTAGCAATACTGGTTTGCAGGTCACGTTTAGAGGTTGCATCAGTGCTTGCGTTACCGGCAACAGTTGGGCAGTAATACCGCCGTTATTGCCCCGTTTTGCTCCGTAAGTTTCGTCGACTCCCCCTACTATTACACTGAGGAATCCGAAGTGCTTGCAAACAATTAGGGAGCGAAACGGAATATGAACGGCGCGTCTGATCAGCCTGAAGAATTCGGCGTCCAGCCTGAGCAAGGCCGTCAGGAGGAGCCGCAGTCTAATGCCGATTCAGCCGCCGACGTAACCGCAACCGCCGACGCAACCGCCAGTCCAGAAGATTCCACTTCCAGCGCCCCGCATTCCCGCCGCGTGCGCCGCCGTATGAGCGCCGAACATATTCGCCAAATCAAGCGCAAACGTCGCCGTCGCAAGATCCTAATCGGCGTACTCGTGATAGTCGCAGCCCTCGCCGTTTTCGCCGGCGCATTCGTATGGTCTGCGCTGCACGTGAAAAACGAGCTGCAGCAGGCGGTGTCGAGTGCTCAAGGCTTGCAGCAGACCATCTCCGAAGCGGACACGTCCAAGCTTGAGAAGCAGACAACCGCGTTCTCCGATCACGTAAGCAAGGCCTACAAGCAAACCTCTTCGCCGCTGTGGCAGGTGCGTCGGTCGTGCCGTATGTGGGCGATGACATTTCCGCCGTACGCACACGGTGGCCGCCATGGAGAATATTTCGTCGCAGGCGTTGCCGCAACTGGTGAAAGTCGCCGAAAATGTTGATCTGAACAGTATTCACGTGGAAAACGGCACGATCGAAATTTCCGGATTGGAAGCGTCTCAGCAGCCGCTCCAAATCGCGGACGATACGATCGACAAGGCCACGCGGGAAGTGAAAACCGTGAAAACCCCGCATGTCGCGCAGATCGCGGACGCCCTGAAAACCGCGGAAACGTATTGCGAAAAACTTGACAGCATGGTGCATTCCTTGAATTCCATCGTGCAGGTGCTGCCCAGCATGTTGGGCACGGAAAGCCATGCGAATGATGCTCCGCGCAATTATCTGATCCTTGCGCAAACGAATGCGGAGGCGCGTCCTTCCGGCGGTCTTACGGGATCGCTCGGCTTGGCCACGGTGCAGGGCGGTCACGTGAGCTTGCAGCCGTTCGTTTCCGATTCGGAAATTCAGAATGCCGACGAGCCGGTTGTGGATTTGACCGCCGAGGAACGTTTGCTGTTCACCGACAAGCTTGGCAAGGATATTCGCGACGTGAATTTCACTCCTGATTTTCCGCGTACCGGCGAGATTGTGAGCGCCATGTGGGCTCGCCAGTATGGCGTTGCGGTTGATGGTGTGATCGCCATTGATCCGTTGTTCCTGCAGAACATGCTGGCGGTGACCGGTGGCGTTGCCATGCCTGACGGTTCGACGTTGGATGGCACTAATACCGCCCAAACGTTGCTGCATGACGTGTATGCGCGCATGGCTCCGCAGGAGACGGACGAGTATTTCGCCGTTGCCGCGCAGGCCGCGTTCGACCATATCACGCAGAATGCGGGCGATTACAAATCGTATGTCAAGGCGCTTTCCACGTCTGCTGAGCAGGGACATGTGATGGTGTGGAGTGCGCATGAGGATGAGCAGAATCTGATTGCCGATTCAGCGATTTCCGGCAAATTGCTTACGGAAGGTGCGAAACCGCAGGTCGGCGTGTATGTTTCCGACGAAACCGAGTCGAAAATGGACTGGTATTTGCATCGCGAAGTGACCACTGAATTCCAGAAGGTCGCGCGAAACGGCGCGAACCAGTATACGGTGCATATCAAGTTGCAGAACACCATGACGGCGGAAGAAGCGGCTTCCGAAGCTGACTATGTGACCGGTGCCGGAAATATCGTTCCGAAAGGCCAGATCAAGACGGCATTGTTCATTTACGCGCCTGCGAACGGTCGTTTGGTGGATTGGGAATTCCAGAATGCCGACGATTACAAGGGTGTGACTTTGCACGATGGCCTGACCGTGGGCGTGGGCGATGTGACCTTGCAGCCCGGCGAATCCTATGAGATCACCGTGCATGTGCAGTCCGCTCCAGATACGGATGAGCCGCTCACCCTCCGCCAGACCCCGCTGATCGAAGGCCGCTAGACAGTTCCGTAGGCAACCTAAGCAGCTAAGCAAGCGGCTCTAGACAAGCCATCTTGCAACAGGGGAGTATGGGGAATATGTGGGTATATGCGCATGTAGCCTCACGTTCACGGAACGGACGCCAACTTTTCATCCGTTCTTGCCGCGCGTTTCGCGGTATCGCGTCAAAAGCAAGTTTCCAATAGTCATTTAACTGCAAAAGCGAGTTGGAGATCTACTCTGTTAACAGGGCTTATGATACTATCTCTTCATGGAGGGAAGCCCCCTTCTTTTCGGGTGGGGATAGTTAGTAGAGGGAGGAGTCATGCAAGGCGGTTTCCGCAGCTCTGAGCAGGGTTCGGATCAAGTAGTGAGAACCCAGGAAATCCATATCGTCTCTTCTAACTCTCGTCACCAGGATCAGAAGCAGGAGCGACATCAGTCTCAAGACAACAGCCCTCAGTTTGAGCCGATGATGTTTTCGAACACGCCATTTTCCGTTGGTGAAGATGGAAAGCGCAAGGGCAGGCGGAATCAGGTTGTGCCCGCATGGCGTTATTCTTTTGTCGTCTGCTTGGTGATGGTCGATCTTGCGGTCATGCTGATTTCGCTATCCATCAGTCTTTGGGCTAACGATGCCGCATATAATGCCATCAATGGGGCCATGCCGTTCTGGCTGTTCCTCATCTGCTTCAGCCTCATCTGGGTGTTGAGCCTCACTTTTGCTGGAACGTATCATCGTCATGTGATGGCGGAAGGCTACGAGCTGTATGCGAAAATCATCAACGCGTCGCTGCTCACCATCATCACTTACTGCTCGCTTGCTTTTATTTTCAATCTTTCCTTGCCGAGAACCGCGCTTATCGTCGCCCCGATCATTGCATTCTTCCTAGAAGTCATCGCCCGTTGGCAGATGCGTCAGTGGCAGCATCGCAGCGTCAGAAGGGCGCCTGTAAGTATAAGACCGTGGTAGTCGGCTCTTCCGACGGCATCAATTGTGCGTTGCGCACCATGCGGGACTACTCCAATTGGGGGTATTCGCCGATTGCCGTGTGCCCGATCGAAGCTGACGACAATGAGAAAGACGCTTATGTGGTCACGTCGTTCGAGCCTGATCCTTCCATTGAAGGTGCCGACAAGCTGAAGGTGATTCCGTTCAATGCCGCTTTCCCGCGTACGTGCGAAAGCTTGGGTGCGCAGGAAGTGTATGTTGCCGACGTGCTGTCCCGCGATTCCGAAATGCTGCATGGCATTCGCTTGCGGTCGAGTCGCTTGGCATGGAGCTTGCGTTGGCTGTTTCCTTGGCTGACGTGAGCGGCCACCGCCTGTACTTGCGTAATACGGCCGAACAGCCGGTATTGCTGGCAAGTTTGCCGCAGTATACGAATACGACGTACGTGATTAAACGCCTGCTGGATATCGTCGGTTCGGCTTTCGCGCTGCTGATTTCCTCGCCGCTGATGCTGGGCACGGCGATTGCCATCAAGCTTGATGACGGTGGTCCGATTTTCTTCTCGCAGCAGCGTATCGGTTTGCATGGCAAGCCGTTTACCATGTATAAATTCCGTTCCATGGTTACCAATGCGGAAGAATTGAAGAAGAAACTTGCCGAAGAAAATGGACAGACCGATCGTTTCATCTTCAAAATGAAGGATGATCCGAGAATTACGAAGGTCGGTCGTTTTATTCGTAAGACTTCGTTGGATGAATTCCCCCAGTTCTTCAACGTGTTGAAGGGCGACATGTCTTTGGTTGGTCCTCGCCCGGCATTGCCGGAAGAGGTTGCCCGCTACGGTTCCCTTTATTCCACGCGACTGCTGGTTAAGCCTGGTATTACCGGTCCGTGGCAGGTTTCTGGCCGTTCGGATCTTTCGCAGGAGCAGAGCGAATATTTGGACGTTTCCTATATCGAAAATTGGTCCATTGCAGGCGATCTTGCGATTCTCGCAAAAACCGTGCTCGTGGTCTTCCGCGGCACCGGATCTTACTAAATTCCGCAGTACTTTTCGCACGAATCGTCGTGCAAATCAGAGCGCTCCCTCCCGGAGCGCTCTTTTGCTTTCCCACGTGGTGCAGATGGGAAATGTGTTTTTGTGTGGTTGCGACCTCGCTTGTTTGATTGTGGGCTCGCTTGTTTCTTGATGGGAAACAATTATTCGTCATATGTATATTTTTGCAGTTATTGGGATACGTTTATTCGTGTGAGGAATATTGTGATACTCATGTGAAACAGTTTTAACTTATGTGATGAGGTCTACTATAACTAAAGATTGTCTTTTGATATATCTCATATGAGATTTGGATTTTCAAAATAGGTAATTTGCTTTCCTTTGCGCATTGTGAGATAATTAATGCAACGTGGCGCCATGATTTCTGTAACGTCATCCCTCACAGCTGAGGGTGGTCCCACGCACTTCGGTGCGGATTGAAATATGCAACAGAACCTATAAAAGGAAATAATCATGCGTAGTCATGAGAAGCGGGTGAATGTGTGCCCGCGAACGCAAGGTAAGTATTTGGTTTCGGTGGTGCTGACCGCTGTTTTCGCGATCGCGTCGCTGTTTGGAACGCTGCTGTTCTCTGCAGATGCAGTTGCCGATGCCGCCGAATCTCAGGCGGTCGCGCAAGTGGGCAACGCAACCTACGCGAGCGTACAGGAGGCGATCGGCCATACGTCGATGAAGAACGCGACGGTCACATTGCTGACTGACGTTGCGGAAAGCGTTACGATTACGCCTCTGAAAGGCATGCGAAACGTAACGTTTGACTTGAACGGGCATGTGCTGCAAGCCGATGGATCCGCTGTGATCACTGTGCCTGCGAACATGCAGCTCACCATTACTGGACCGGGAACGGTTGCGGGCGGAACACAGCCTGCAGTCGATTGCCGTGGCGCATTGCGCGTGGAAAGTGGCATGTTCACTTCGGATGCAACGTTGATGCGGTTTGCCGAAACGAATGAGACTTCCGCGCAAGGCAGTTTTTCGGGCGGAACGTTCACCGCGCCGATGCTATTCAACCTGCTGGATGACGCTAAAAACCTTGGTTATGTGACTGTTCGCGGTGGCGAATACCGGGGCATGATTCCAGCTGGACTGAACACGCTCGCCTTGTTGAGCGGCTCGTTCTCCGACTTGTCGAATCTTGCGCCATACTTGGCTGACTCGCTTGGGCTGATTCCAGGCGGCACTAGCGGTGATGGTATGGGTGACGGAATGTTCCATGTCGGCGATCTGGCGATCTCCAGCAAGCAGACTTTGGTTGAATTGAATCCGGCGAGCGGCCTTCAACGGTTGAGCGCCGATGACCTACTAAAGCTGACGGAAACACAACTGAACGGCATCGCCGACTATCTTCTTGTGGTGGATAGTGACCAGTTGCAGGCGTTGAACGATCAGATCGATCGCGCAATGCAGGCGGTTGAGAAGAGGAAAGCCTTCGAAGCCGTGAGCCAGAACATCACCATCACCGCCGTGCGCAACACGTCGGATGATGACTTTACGGACGCAAACGCGGCCCGTTCTTCCGGAATGCCGAATGGAGCTTCCTCGCGTGGCAGTGCCAATGCGAGTGGGGGAGCAGGTATGCAATTGCGCACTTCCGACCACGATGGCATAAGCGCCCAAGTGACGGTAACCATCAAAGCCGTCGCCGAGCCAGAAGAGCCAGAAGAACCTGGCAAACCCAGCAATCCAGAAAAGCCAGAGAAGCCGGAAATGCCTCGCTCCGGATCCGCAGTCCAGGCGCTCGCCATCATCTCGCTGCTGCTGGTGATCGCTTCCGCAACCTGCACATACGCAACGGTCCATCTGCAGTCGTCGCGTCTGCACAACTAGTATTTTCCGTCCTTCTTTGAGCTGTGTGAACGCAAGCGTAAGTAATGCAGGTATGAAACCTTGCTTCCGATCATCGGGACCGATTTTTCAATCCGATGATCGGAAGCAAGGTTCAAGGTCAGCTCCTCGGTCTCAAAGTTTCCAATGGACTAAACACTGGTGGCTTGGTTCCGGGCTTTCTTTGAAGGACGACGTCGTCCATGGCGTACGGGTTCTCGGGTAGCTCTGTTTTCAGTTCTAATTGCGTTTCTGACAGTTTGCCGGAATCGTACTGCTTGTTGAATTTTATATATTCCGATAGCAACAGTTTGATAGCGGCAAACTGGTCCAGAAGGTAGTCGCAGCCGCTCTGCGGGTCTTGTACCACGCCGCGTGTTCATCGATTCGTCTCAGCACAGAGGCTGCTTGGTCTTCTGTGTATCGCCTCATTCCAGCACTCTTGACCAAATTGATATGAGATAGAAGGATGCAGGAAGATCATGTATCAAAGGATCTGATTGCGCAAGATAAAGAGTCTTCTCCCTTACCGGGTTGTCTGTCGCGAGAAAAATAGGCATCAAACTATCCAAGACTTTTGTCTTTTTGATGGTGGCCGCTGGTGGGATAAGAAGACAATTATGATGCGAGGCCGCATTGCGTAAGAGCCTTACTCCGTAGAGCAAAGAATACGTCATATCATAAAACTTGCGATGCTCGAGAAAAGAACTGTAACAACGTATAAGACTATTCAGAGTGCAAGTCTCCCAGAACAGCCACACTGGTTTTTGATCCAGATACTTATTGATCATTCCTTCCGTATAAACCGATTTTTTGTAATCATCTTCTGGAACAAACGATCTGCCATGTTTGGCATAGTAGAGGTTTTGATCTTTTTCGTAGTCGGCAATTACTTGGTATCCGTCTTCTTGGACTCTTGAAATTAAGTTGTTGAATCGAATGCGCAACGCATGTTCTATATTGCCTGTCATGCGAAGAATCAACATTCTAAGCTTAAAATCGATAGTTGATATATCTTTAAGATAGGCAAAATCCAGCTTGCTGTAGTTGCCTTGTTGATCGCGTTTGAAGTTCTTGTCAAAGGCTTTGATTTTGAAGAAGTAAGTATTGTTTCGTAGGAAAGATTCTGCTTCCGCCTTGGAGCAGAGTTTGAATTCAACACCATGACTTTCTAAAAGATCGCACTGTTCTTTAGTGTTCAAGGCGATCCTATTTTTACTTGCCGATACGTTTGACGCCGATCGCATCGTTTGCGCTCCCTAAGAAAAAAAGTGGATAGCCATAACGACTATCCACTTTTGGAGGACCGCTTCACATTCATAAGAATCGGTCGAGTCGCTCCACGTACATGCAAGTGGACAATTTACATGAAGAAATCGTTTTTGACAAATCGACACGCCGTAATGGGTGCTTCTTTACTACTAAAACCATGCCTGCGCAAGTCACGTTAGTCGGACAAAATCCGAGTTGTGCAGGTGTAAAACGCGTCTTGTGCGGGCGGGCTGTGGGTGTCTGCACAAGTCACGTTTCACACTGCCGGACGGTCAGCCTGACGACTGGTTTACTTTTCAGTTTCGTCGTCGAACGTGATTTCAGCGTCGGCTTCCTGGTAAATCTTGATGTTAGTGTTCATGTCGATTTCTTCTACGATCCAGGGTTCGCTTTGCAGTTGGCATTGCATCTTGAATTCGTCGAAACGGTTACGTCCGTCCATGCCGCGTAACGTCACCACAATGCCGAAACGAAGACCATCTCCTGCGTTCTTTCCGACGTTGCCATTCTTGTCTACTGGAGGTCGAAGCGTTCGGTTTTGCGGATTTTGAAACCCCAGTAAGGAATTCCGTGCGAAACACGCGGTCGGAAGCTGCGTTTTTCGATATCACTGACATGTTTCACATTGTCCCATTTGCGATACATTTTCCGAGCCGTATCTTCATAGGTTCGAGCGAAAGGATCTCCTTGTATGTTGTTGTCGAGTGAGTCGATACCGCTTGTCTTCATGCGTCCGAAGTGGAAATCAAGCTCGGTGTCGGTGTAATCCACGCCTTGCCTTTTATCGCATTTTGGAAAATAGCAAAGCGTGGCTCTGGCCATGTATGGGTATTTTCCATCTTTCATTGGCACGGGAATGTTGTAGTTGTATGTTTCGAAAGTGTCGATGGTTCCTTCCAAAACGAATCGTATTTCGTTAGAAGGGGTTTCCAGAATGTCTTCAATTCGGGTGGGGACAATACCATATCCAAGCTTGATATTGTCCGCGGAAATTGGCTCCCAGCCGGAAGCTGCGTCGATAATCAGTGCTTTGGCTGCTTCACGAGAAAGATGCATGACGTGGACCAGATATGCTAGTTTTCGTGTGATCCAAGGCGCGGCAAAGGAGGTTCCTCGTGTGGTCGCCACTCCTCCTGGAGACCACACAGCCATATCGCCGTAATTGTCTCCACCAAAGTAGGAGATATCTGGTTTCCGGAAGAAATGTAGTACCGGTCCCTCTCTGGTATAGCTTGCGGGCTCTCTGAGTATGGAAGTCGCATTGACCACTAAAGCGTTGACGGAATCTGCCGGGGCGCCGATTCGTTTGGGGGTATCTGGGGAATCTTTAGAAGTCTTATTCGTCCCTGCCACCACGAAGATAACGCCGTATTTCTCTTGAAGTTCATCCAGCATTGCGCCTTCGGGGGATATGTGTTTTCGAGTGCTTCCTCTGTTGATCCGAGGCATAGGTTCCATACGGTGATGTCTTGATTCGTTTCCACGATGTGCCGTATGATTTTAGAATGCTGAAAGAGCTATTTTTGCCATTTTTAGCGACCGCAAAATGACGTACGCGAAATCTGCCGCAACCGTCTTCCAGAGCAGGATTCAGGCAGGGCCGTCCACAATGATGGAATCGACTTCCGTGCCATGCGCATAGTCTTCCGGATCGACCCCCAATTGCGGGTCGATCAGATCATCGTGATACTCAACCCAATCGGCAAAATAAGCGGTTTCATCAAATCGCGTGTCAATGACGCCGACAATCGGCTCGTTATGCGGTGGTGGAACAGAAAGGCCGTATTCGTTTTGAGGGTCTCGTGCATCCTGCGGATTCTGCTTAGTGCTTGTCTCAACTTTCAGATCCAAGATGTTTTTTTGCGCCATGGCAATTAGATATGGCGCAGTTTCGACCAACTTGCCGTACTGTTCTGGCAACAGGTTAATGGTCGTCGGGTCAAGCAGCTGGTTGAGATCACGTTGACGCCAAGGGAATTCAGTAGTGACACTGTTTGGCCGGCATCTCGCCCGGTGTCATACAGCGTTACCAAAGCACGATACTTCGGATTATTTACTTCGGACTTCACGTCGAAATGGTCAACGAAATATATGTCGCGAATAAGCTGTGCGAAAGTTGTTTTGCTCAGTCCTGCGCGTTCGTCGATTTTGCTGAGACCGCTTTGGTGATTGTGGCAAGTTGTTCGTCGTTGATGGAACCGCATGATGTTCCAGGATCGTTTTGCACGCTTCCAAGTCAGTAAGCTCGAATCGATAGTGTCCATGGTCACGTAATGCGTGATAACGTGACGCATGCGCGTACACCCTGGTTGGAAGTTTGTTTGGATCCGTCATATGTGCTGAGTTTGCTTTCGATTGGCTCAAAGCGTGCGCCAACTATGGAATCATTAGCTCGCTTCCCATGACCGGAAAGAAGTTGTTTGATCCTGTTACTTTTAGCCACAACCTGCCTGTAGTGCACTTCAACCAGAGGATTGATAATCGGCGGTTGCTCTCTCCAGTAATCACGTACTGTCTGAAGGCTTGCGATTTTCGCTTCCACATCGCTTACGTCAACTGACTTGCCTACTGGCAATGCCGGAGCGCCAGGGCGTTGCGCTCGCCGAGTCTGGAGTTTGCCTTTGAGTATGAGCGTATTATTCATTGCTGGCTTCCTTGATTTCTCGAGCTACGGTGCTGCGGGATATTCCGGTTAGGATTTCAATCTCACGCAAGGTGAAGTTCTGATCATGCAGTGCATGTATGTCTTGGATGGTTTCAGAGCCATTGGGTACCAAGGCGGTGTATAAACGCCGCAAGTAGTCGTTTTCGTCGTCAGGCTTACTGAAAGCGATGGATGAGCGGATAATGTTTTTCATTTCTCCTGGGTAGGGGAGAATGCCTGCGTTGGCGAGGATTTTTTTGAACAGTCGCGTATTCTTCCCGATGAACGAGAACTGTTTCGAATATCCGTTCAGGATGCTTACGGCGATGTCAGAGCGATCTTCGCTCGTGTATCTGCCGAAGTCGATTGTGGCGTCGAACCGGCGGATGAAGGCTTTGTCGAATTTGGAGTACAGGTTTGTGGTGGCGAACAGCATGATTTGCTCTGACAGTTCGTCCATTTGACTGAGCAGCATGGATGTTGCTCGCCCCATTTCACGTACGTCTCGGGAGTCGATGCGATCTAATGCGAGGGCGTCGATTTCGTCGAATAGAACAACCATTTGCTCGGGTTGTGGGAATTGATTGATTTCGTTGAAGAGTTTCGTGATGTTCTTGGCGGTCTGGCCGAGTCTGCTGTCGATGATGGATGCGAAGTCCACTACATAAAGTTCTCGTTGCAGGAGAGAGGAAATCTGTTTCACGGATTCGGTTTTTCCTGTGCCCGCGGGGCCGTGGAAAAGGAAACGATGTATGCCGATGTTGCGCCCGATGGCATTGAGCACTCCTTGAATGTCGTTTGCGATGGGTTCCGGCAAGGGGAGTGATGTTCGCACAACTGTTCGCTTTGTGAGAAATGTGGAATCGAGTTCCATGCTTGCGGATTGTGGAACGAGGGTGTTCGCGTTTGAGATAAGCGCGAGGATGTATTCGGATAGTTGGGTGTCTCCGGATTCGGCGAATTCCTTGGCGATATTGTATGCCTGGGTGCGAAAAGCGGCGTCGTTGTGCTCCGTGTGATAGCGAATGAGATCCAAAACGTCTTTCTTTTTCATATGCGCCACGCTCCAGTAAAGCCTCAAAGGGTAATAATATCTCCACTATAGCCATCAATATAGACTATATGTGTCTTAGATTGGTGAAACTTGTCTCAAGCTGTTTCGTGTGGTATGGTCTTCGCGGGGCTCATCCGAAGCCTGGAAACAAAAAGGTTCCGATCTGCTGGAACAGGTCGGAACCTAGGAAAACGAGCCTCTCGAACTCGTAGGTGTCTGCACGACGCTACAAAACTACCGCAATGGTATGTCAAAACGGTTGAGAGGGGCTCCTGACAAATGAAAGGAGCTGCAATGGCGGCTGTTTTCAAGCCGGGCGAAGACAATAAACGCCCCGGTGAATATGTGGAAGTAGGCCCCCGCGGTGGGGTGGTGCCGGATGCTCGCGTCGTGCATATAGATGCGGGCGATCGTCTTCCTCCTACACAGGAAGAAGGTCATCGCTGGAGGCGACGTTCCTGAGATACTGAGGGGTTTGTTTTTCGTGCCGCGAATTGCGTTATGAAGAACAAACTTTTTAGGTGGGGCTGGTGACGTTTTGTTGGACTCGTCGTTGATTCCATCACTACCAATCATGCCACAAGACCGAGCTCGTGTCGACGGTCCATGATGCCCGTGTTCGGACTCCATCTTGATCCTCCTGTCCCGATACCAGACCATGTACTCGTCCAGCATGCCGATGAACCCGTTCATCGAGACTCCCGGCGAAGCTCCGCTTGCCCGCCATCGCGCCCGAAGGCCACCACTGCCACCATGCGAAGGCCGGCAAGGATAAACACGCCGGGCTCGGAGCGGAGGCGGCCGATGCGTTCGCCGCGTCCAAGGGTCGTTACGGGTACCGCGGGATCAAGGCCGCGCTCAGAACCGGCGTCCCGGAGAAAGTGACCGGACGGATCATGGCCGAGGACGGGCCCGTGGCGCATGTTCCCAGACGTCGCGGGCACGGTTCCCACGGGGGCAGGACGAATCCCGCCCCCGGCACCCCGATCACCCGGGACTTCACCGCCGAACGTCCCAACGAGAAGCGGCTGACGGACATCACCGAGATCAAGGCGGCGGATGGCAAGGTGTATCTCTCGCCGGTGATCGACTGCCACGACGGCAAGATAGTCACCTACACAGCCGGATACGGCCCCAACGCGCAGCCCGCCGACACCATGCCGGAGAAGGCGGCCGCCACGTTGCCCGAGGGCGCGCATCCTATGGTGCGTTCCAACCGTGGCCGTCACCATAGCAGCTGGATGGCTGGGAACTCATGGAGCGGTTCGGGCTGACGAGATCGACGGGTACGAAGGGCCGTTCGCCGGACAACTCGGCCGCGGAGGGTTTCTTCGGCGGGATGAGGGTCGGTCCATCCGCCCCAGGCGGTGGGAGGAGCACACCCGTGGGAGGTGCTCGCGTTGATCGACGGGTACACCCACTGGTGCAACCACGATCACATCAAGCAATCGCTTGTTTGGGTGAGCCCGGTAGAATACCGGCTGAGCCATGGATTGGCTACGTGATTAACTCCAAGAAAAACGTCCGCACCCTGCTACCGAGTTATGGGCGTTTTTTGCCTATGGCCCACCACATCCAGCGTTGTACGAAAAGGTTCGCGATGGTAAGTATCACGAGCGCAAGGGCGGTGGCCGCGAGGCCCGCGAGAAGCTGTGAAAACCACGGTGTGGACGCCACGTCAATGCCGATGACGCGGAAAAGCCCGATCTTCACGAGATTGAGTGTCAATGCGTTCAGCGCGTAATAGACGAGGCTGTAGCGGCGATATAGGCCAGCATCCGGCATGACCCCACCGCGATGCACAGCCAGATGACGGCGAACGTGCCAGGGAATGCCGCCGCGACCGATGTGGCCAGCAGCGCCGGACCATCCGGTACGATTCCGACCACGGCCGGTACCGCCAACGTCAGGAACACTACGGCCGCGCAAGCTGACGATACGCCCGCTCTCCCGCGCGGAATGGCTTTGAGCCATTCCTTCAGCACGTATCCGACGCACATGTAGCCAGCTGCCTTGACCCCGGCCGCAATCTGGAAGGGTGGTGCAGGCCATCCGGTCTGGGACGAGACGAATGTCGACAGGATGACGAACGCCATTCCAATAGCGGCAAGCACGCGTCCGTCATCGGTCAGGCTGGTCAGCCCGTACATCAGGCATTCGCCCACGAAGAACGCCATGAGGAACCACAGTCCATTGCCCATGATGAGCACGTCGAGGAACTGGTGCGTAATACCGTAGTCGTGGCTTGTCTGGAAGGTCGCGCGCATGGATGGTATGAGCAGTATCGCGAACGGTTTCGCGAGGAAGTGCAGGGAGAACACGTAATACGGCACCAGCAACGTCTTGGCCTTGCGCGCCAGGAACGCCTTGAACCCGCCCCTCCTACTGAACGTGAGCCCCCCAGTAGGAAGAACAAGGGCATATGGAACAGGTATATCGCGTCGATGGGCACGTCCAATGCGGGCAGCCACACGCTTTCGCCGTCACCGTTCCTGAGGTGGCCGAAACTGACCAGTACGATGCCGACACCCTTGGCCACGTCGATCCACTCGATACGCTTGGAACCACTCATTCCGCATCCTGTTCCGCTAAGTTCCTGAATTTCATGAATGCGCCGAAGCGCACGATGAAGGTCGTGATGTTGGTGCTGGAGAACACCACACACACCGTCAGCGGTGTGATGTTCCCGGTCAGCCACAGAACCGCGCAGGCGTAAGATTCACAATCGCGCTGACCATAATCGCCGCGTTCGCCCAGGTCGCCTTCCCGATCGGCGAGAGCGCTGGATAGCCGAACATGAAACTGAAATATCCGAAGAACACGCCGACCATCAGTATCCGCAGGAACCCGCCAGCGCTGGCGTACTGTCCGCCGAGAATCAGCACGCACAACGGCGTCGCCAGCACTTCCACCAGCCCACACGAGAGGAACCAAAGGATGCCGCCCCGCAACACTATGCGGTAGAACAGCCTATAGTCCTTCTTGTTGACCATCGACGGGTAGAGTGCGTCGCCAAGCGGCGGAATCATCTGCTCTCCGGCGGACGACAGCTTGGTCGCGCCGGAGTACAGGCCCATCTCCACGGATTCGGGGCTGTAGCGCATGCCAAGAAGATGGATCCCAATGATCCGTTGACGCTCACGGATATGCGGGATATGAAGAACCAGAAGCTGTCTTTCAACGCTTCCAGCATTTCCCTCATGGTGGTGCCGGTCGCCTTCAAACCGTCGCGTTTGAGCAGGGAGAACGCCCACAGGAGCGCGATGGTATCAAATACGATCATCGAGACGGGATAGATGATCAGGTGTCGTCGCCCTTCACGAACAACAGCGTCGCCACCAGGATTCCGGATTTGCGGACACGCGCGGATGGTAATGTCCTTCATGCGTTCGATGCCTCTGAAGTAGGCGTCCGGAAGCAGTGCTTTGGCGATCGAGTCCACGAAGAACAGCAGTATGATTACGAAATGGCCGCGGAGCATGTCCACGAACATCGCGCATGCCAGGAACACGGCCGATGCGCCACATGCCAGTAGCAGCTTGGTGCACGTCATCGTCGAGATGGTTCGGGACATTTTGGCCTTGTCGTCGCGATGCACGGAGATGGTCGCGGTGGTCGACAGCTGGAAGCCGTACTCCACCACCATCTGGAATACCAGGCAGAACGACGTCGCGAATCCGATCACGCCGAACTTCTCCACGCTGAGCACGCGCGACAGGTACGGCAGGAGTAATAGTCCGATCAGATAGTTTGAAACGTGAGCGCGTATAGGAACAACGCGTTCTTAAAAATACGCGAATGTGATTTGTTGTTTGTCACTATCACACTCTCTGTTTTCTGCCGAGACCGTAGCGCCAAAAGATGGCGAGACTGACCGTTAATGTCGGGCTTACAGCCACCAGTAGGGACTTGATTTTCTGCGTAGTGCTGGTCTCCATGGAAAGCGTCTTCAGCGCAGTGCTTCGCGTATAACGCACCAGTTTTTTGTAGAAGTCACGGTTCTCGGAGACCGCTTTAGCTCGGATGAGATGCGTCAGCGCGTATAACGCTGTGGTGAAATACTGGTACTCGACCGCATCGTCAAGTCGTTTGCTTCGCGGTTTGAGTCCTTCTCTGATCATGTCCATGGTTGCGACGGCACCATAGGCTTGCTTGCGTACGTTGGGTTTCTTGGTTGCGGAGGTCTCGTTGTCAACGTTGTATGTGTACACACGTCTCAGACCCATACCCACTTTGCTGGCCTTGGGTACGACCTGCGTATTGAACTGCATGCCTTCACCGGTCAGTGAGTCCAAGCGAAAACGACTGTTTCCGATAAGGGATTTCTTGTACATGCGGTTCCAGACGCCCACGTGAATTCTGTTGTACAACAAGTCGCACAGCATATCCTCAGGAGTGATCGTAGTGATACGGTCTTCCGTAACTTGTTCACGGAAACGCGAAGTGAAGAAGTTACGAGAGATTGCTATGTCACTGTCAGTGCCTTGTATGATTCGTAGCAGATACTCTACGTAATCCGGCTCGATCCAATCATCCGAGTCTACGAATGTGATGTAATCTCCAGAGGCGTGATTTAACCCGGTATTGCGTGCTGCAGATAATCCCATGTTTTCCATGATGGAAAACCTTGATTCTAGCGTCCTTTGACGCCAGCTTGTCGCAATCTTGCCTGAATCGTCTGGAGAACAATCATCCGCAATAATGATCTCAAAGTTCTGATAGGTTTGTTGAAGTATTGAATCGACACACTTCGCGAGATATTCTTCCACGTTATATGCTGGCAAAAGTACAGATACGAGTGGTTCATCGTTCGCTGTCATTGTAGGTCTTTCCTCTCTCCCGGTCGGTCATATTCCATAGCTTTTTGCTAGGCGTCTCTCTGATAATCATTGTTTGTTTGCGAGTACTGCTTGCTGCATGTTGGTGAGGTATTCGTCGACCTTTGTGCGCTCTGCGTCGAGTATTCGTTCGACTTGGCGAAGTCCACATGCCGATTAATCACGTCGAAGTCATCATATCCGTCCACATGGCGCTGCTCGGAGTCCACGAGCTTCAGGAACTCGGAAAGCCTTCCGGAATACTGGCCCGGGTAGATGCAAATTGGCTCGGTTCCATGTTCATGGAGAATGCGGTCGCGTGGAATGAGTCAGTCAGCACGTATTTCGCGTTGTCTACAAGGGAAACGAAATCGAGGATTTCAGGCACTACGAGGCTTTTACCGTTTCGGAATACTTGGTCCACGCGGGTGCAGAATCGGTAGATAGGCAGGCCTGTTCTGCGTGACAGTTCATCCGCGTATCCGTCGAACTCTTTGCTGCGGTTCAGGTTGTAGATAAGGATGTAGTCGCCTTTAACCCGCGGTTTCGTGGCGATGGAACGCCAGAACGATGCCGGCATCGCCAGCGTGGGGTCGACGATTTGCACAGCGTTGTGGTATCCGTACTGATTGTTCAGAATATCAACGCCGCTCTGTTCTCGTACGGAGATCATGTCGAAACGATCAATGTACTTCTTCGACTGGTTGACTTCGTTCTCGTCGAGATGGTTTCGGCCGAAGCTGGACGCATATGCGTACTTGGGTTTTCCGTCAGGGGCAAAGTCTAGATAGAAGCATGGAATAACTCCCTTGTTCCATCCGAAATTCCACACTTGGTCACTGCCGGAAACGTACACGTCAGCGAAATCGTTGAAGTTTTTGAAATCCGATTCGCTGAGATACGTCTTTTCCGTGAGGTTCAGATATTTGCTGCGGAAGCCGTCGAACACTTTCTTCCATAGCAAGTAGGTTGGCAGGAACGCTAGGGCCTTTACCGGATTGCTTTTGGCGAAGGAGTTGACCAGGCCTTTGCCATACGTGTCGGGACGTCGATAGTCGATGAGAACGACGTTGTCGAAATACTGCTTCAGCTTCTCCTGCGTGGCGTATGCCTGAAGCTGTGTGCCGTAGTTGTCGACTTGATGGAGCGTGATTACCGCCGCTGTTGTCATGATTGTTCCTTTCCTGTCGTGTCGGGTGCTCCAGCCGGACCGGCCACGGTCCTGTTTCGTTTGGCCTCGTAGTAGCGACTCCAGATGCGCGATAGCACCAGAAGCCGGGAAGCAGGGCGAGAATGCCGAGCTTGTCGCGTTTCGACGCCCTGCGGTCGCACAGCACGGTTGGTGCGAGCGGGAGGACCTCTCGGCGCAGTCTTCGGGCGAGGTCCTTGTCTTGATGACTAGTGTTGACCATCTGGGAAATCGTGGAGAGGCGCACGTACGCCCGCTTCTCAGCTGCGGCCGTTTTGAGGTCGGGATAGTGCTCGCACACCCATGCGGCCATCCGGTCGCCGGCGAGCACGAGGTCCAGCTTGCTGTCCTTCCAGGTGGTGCCGTTCGCGATGGACGTGTAGCGCTGCGCGTAGTGGTATTGGGGTGTCATGTCCGCCGCGACCCTGTCGCATTCCTGCGTGATTAGGTATGTAGTGGCGGTGTCCTCATACAAGAGCCCTTCCGGATACCGTATCTGTCTGAACAGGTCGAGCCGGTACAGCTTATTCCATGCGGTCACGTCCCACAGGCCGTTGCGACACAGGCTCTCAACTGCTTGCGCACGGTCGAGCGTCGTGCGCGTGTGGGCGGGGTCCTTGTCGTCCTCGTTGTCCGGCGCGTAGGAGATGAAATGGCCGCACTGCGCCGCGTCCGCGCCGGACTCCTCCAGCGTCTCGAGCATGGACTCGACGTATCTGGGCTCGACCCAGTCGTCGGAGTCCACGAACGCTATGTATCGTCCGCGCGAGGGTTCTTCGATTGAGACACGTGGTCGATTCCCGTGTTACGGGCAGCTGAGAGCCCGCCATTCGTCCTATGGAGACTGGTGATGCGCGGGTCTTGTTCTGCGTATCGGTCGCATATTGCGGGGCAGTCGTCTGTGGACCCGTCGTCGACCAGGACGATTCGTACATCCTCGTATGTCTGTGCGAGCAGTGAGTCAACGCATCGGGACAGCAGGTCAGCGACGTTGTAGACCGGCACCACGATGTTGACGGGTGATTTATCTTTCATCATGATTCCTCTTTTATCTCTTTTTTCCCAAGGAGAATCGCAATTCCAAAAATAAAAAGACTTACGAAGAATTTTGTATTTCCAAGCTGGAAAATCATAAAAGAGCCTACGATGGTTCGCAATATAAGCAGGTAGAATATGAACCATGTGTCATTAGTTCTAGTTCTTTGTTTTTATATACATATCCTGATATGAAGCCATAGAGCAATGAAAAAAGAACTATTCCAATAATTCGAAAATCGAGATAAAAGAAATAAAACAGGGAGCAGAAAGCATTGTAGGATCCTGTTGGGAATAAGGTTGACGTCCAGGTTTCTTGTGGTAATCCGACGTAATAGATTAAATTATCCAAAACGACGTTGGCTCCAAAAAGCTGATAACAGACGCAAGAACATAGAATAGGGGGTAAAATGTCGCCGCGCCAAAAGATTCAAAATTATTTACATCAACAATTGAGGTGTAATATGAAAAAAGACCTACAGGTAATGTAAAAATAGGTATATATCGCCTGCAAGAAATTCTGACTTGTCCTAAGTGATGTTAGGACAAATAGCATTACAATTCCTACAATTGTAGCATTTTTTATGATTTTCTTTGTTTTGCTGGAAATAGTTTTTCTATAATAGAAAAAAGCCGCTATCAGTTGTGAGACTATATATATTATTTGAATACGACCACCACTGGAAATAACATCTGCAAGAGCGCACAAAAAAACAATGAGGCTAAATTTTTTGTGCTGTTTTTTGAAAAGGAAGACGATTGCAATAGGTATGAGCACTGTCATTGCTGGACCACAAAAGTAAGTGACAAACAATCCAACGATTGGATTCGAAAATGCCTGTTCGTCATTGTATCCTAAACGACTGCCACGCACTTCCATGTAGGAAGCGCCGCTTCTGAATGCGTTTAGTGAGTAAAAGAGAGATAGTGCACTACCTACGCAAGCTAGCGCTAATATTATTTCAAGAAATGTGAAGCATAGCTGCTGTTGATTGCCGTCGCTCGTTTGAAGATTTTTTCCGCGCAAGTGGGCATACCGTGTTTGCTTGGTAGTCTGTTTGTTTACAAGTGTCGAAGAAAAGGCACCTAAAGAAAAAGCCACGCTGCCGCAGGTAATATAGCCAATTGTCTTTTCTGAATAACCAGTAAATCCATAGAGTCGTAATGATGCGAGGGTACATATGAACAGCCATAAAGAGGTGAAAACGATCACAGGACTTGATATATCTTTGTGGGCAAAATAGTCCAAATATATAGTGAAGACTGAAATAATAAATAACAAAATGAACAAGGATCTTTGATTCCTTTCTGATTTGCCGATATAAATCAGAAGCTCTTCGCGTATTTCCTGCCGGCGAACTTGGCCATGAGGAAGCCCTTGCCCTTTTTTCCCCAGTCGGTCGGTTCCGGGCTGGTAAGAGGCAATTCGACGACATCCTGTCCGTTTGTTTTGAGCCACACGTCCAGCAGGAGCTCGCTGACTGCCGGGATAACGTTTCTCGAATGGGGTGTATGCCGAGGCGTCGATCTGGGAGCCAATTCGTCGATCAGAGGGAAGAGCCATGCGCAGTACGCGTCGAACAGGTCGGCGCGCATGACGAGCATGTTGAACATGTGACCGCTGGTCGAGGCCATGCACCTGTCGAACATGGGAACGTATTCGGGAGCCTTCGACATGAGGATGTCCCTCATAACGTCCAGATGGGATCCATCGAGCGTGTGCGCATAGTGCGAGTGCATCGTCTCGATATAGTAGTTCCGACTACGGGGCACGACTGCGCCGGTCTTTTTCAGCGCTTCCCTAATCTCCTTACCGGATGCGATTCGAACGAATCGGTCTTTTCGCAGTCGGTTCGCGAGACTGGGGGACGCAAACAGCCTGCGGTAGTGCACGAGGCCTTTGTAGTCGGCGTCGCAGTTCTTCCACATCCAGTACAGGGCCGTCAGTTCGGAATAGCTTGCGTTGAGGCGCGAGATGTTATCTCCCTCGTCGTCTCCCTGGATGCCGGGCAGCACGTCCGGGTGCAGGGCCGCGCCGACGTGGAGCGGCAGGTACGCCGGGTCGTCGGGCGTGCGGTACGGCTTGTGCATTGCGACTGCTATGCGGATCGACTCGCTCAAATCCCACGGACCTCCGTAACGGTCTCGGAAAGCGGAGTACGGACGACGTTCCCGCCAAACCCGACATAACGGCCGTTATCGGCTCTTTTTGCAATCGATCGACCTGTGGTCGCATGCGAGTCCCGTCCTTTCCCTCTAAATGAACCCCGAATTGGTGTCTCTCAAGAGCAACCCAAACCGCGCAGGAGTTACCCAATCCCGTTCATCACCTGCCAAGGTCGATTTTTGCATCCCCTTCAGACACACCCAGCCCCCGTCACCTACTTTGGGGGTATTCTTCACAGGTTTTCCATGAACGCTTTGCCTGTTCGTGACTTAAAAACTGTGTTTGAAATCTGATTCAGTCGGTTTTCCGGACGTTCTGAATGAGCGAAAAGAGCCGATAACGGCCGTTACGTCGGTTTGGTTAGTGGTCAGGACTATGCAATCCTCTGCCTGCATAACGCTTGTGGCACGATTCCGGCACTCTGAATAACTAAGGGGTGACCGGTGATGGTTAATATCGCGATGATAGGTCATAAGCGCATTCCTTCGCGTGAAGGCGGCATTGAGATCGTTGTAGATGAACTAGCTACGCGTATGGCCGCAAAGGGGCATAAGGTCATCGCGTACAATCGCAAGGGACATAATGTTGCGGGCGCCGAATTTGACGGAAACGTTCATTCTGCAAATAAGCCTTTGTATATAACGGCGTGCGTGTTGTTCCAGTGCCAACTTTCGAAGCGAAAGGTTTGGCGGCGTTGACCTCCTCATTCTTTGCGACGCTGAAAGCCATTGCGGCCAAACCGGACGTGATCCACTATCATGCCGAAGGTCCCTGCGTCATGCTGCGTCTGGCGCATTGGCGGGCATTCGCACGGTAGCGACCATTCACGGTCTTGACTGGCAGCGTGCCAAATGGGGCAAGTTCGCCTCCGCATATCTCAAGTTCGGAGAACGTACCGCAGCGAAATGCGCGGATGAAATCATAGTGCTCAGCGAAAGCATGCGGCAGTATTTTCAAGAAAAATATGGTCGCGGTACACATTTCATTCCCAATGGCATTGAATATGGTGAGCCGGTTTCGGCGCAGGAAATTACCGAAAAATATGGTCTTCACAAGAACGACTATGTACTGTTTCTCGGGCGTATTGTTCCCGAGAAAGGCGTGCATTATCTTATCGAGGCGTTCAGCAAGCTGAATACGAACAAAAAGCTTGTCATCGCTGGAGGCGCTTCCGACTCCAACGAGTATTACCAGCATATTCAGCAGATGGCTAATCAGGATTCTCGTGTTATTTTGACCGGATTCATACAAGGGCAGGCGCTCAAAGAGCTCTATAGCAATGCTTATATTTATGTGCTCCCAAGCGACTTGGAGGGCATGCCGATGAGTCTGCTGGAAGCCATGAGTTACGGTAACTGCTGCCTTACGTCCGACATTCCGGAATGTGCGGAGGTAGTGGAAGGGCACGCAGCGACATTCCAGCATGGTTCTGTTGAATCCTGCGGGAAAAACTTCAGGAATTGCTCGAAAACGGTGATCTTGTACAACGTTACAAGGCAAATGCTGCAGATTACATCGTCAGCAAATATAGCTGGGATGACGTCACCGATCAGACACTGAACCTGTATGGGGGAGAGTGAGCATGCGAATTCTCCTAGTGAACAAATATTTCTATCGTAAAGGCGGTGCGGAAACCTATTTCTTCGCGTTAGCTGAAGGATTACGCGCGCTCGGTCATGAGGTTGCATTCTTTTCCATGCAGCACCCGAATAACGAGTCAAGTTATTGGAGTAAATACTTCGTTTCCGAAAAGGACTATGTGGGGGATATTTCCGCTTTCAAGAAGGTTCAGGAAGCTTCCACACTGATTTACTCTTTTGAAGCGAGACGCAAGTTCGAGGCGTTGCTAGAGGAATTCAAGCCAGATGTGATCCACATGAACAATGTGCATCGCCAGCTGACGCTTTCGATTCTTGATGCACCGTATTTGAAGAAACATCATGTGCCGGTGGTGTATACGGCGCATGACTACATTTTGCTGTGCCCGGCCTATACGATGGTGAATGGCAGGGGAGAAGTGTGTGATGCCTGCTTGGATAGGCGATTCATGCATGCCACAAAGAATGTGTGTGTGAAGGGATCGCGTGCCAAGAGTCTGCTTGCTTCCGTGGAAGCCGAATTTCTGAAGTATCACCATTCGTATGACAAGATTGATGTGATTATCGCGCCTTCTGAATTCATGAAGAGCAAACTGGATGAGGGCGGATATGCAGGGCGTACCATTGCCATGCAGAATTTCCTGACGGATTCGCAGATGGCGATGGGCGCCCGTGTGGCGAATACGCATAAGTTCGATGATGCGCAGGCCGGGGTACGGCCGTATGTCCTGTTCTTCGGACGCCTTTCCAAAGAAAAAGGAATCCTGACGCTGGTTCGAGCCTTTTTGAAGGCTGCTGGGCTGACGGCTCCTTATGATTCCGTTGAAAGTGACGGTGCTGTGTGCCACGCGGCCGAAAGTTCTGAAGCTGCGAACGATAAAACTATCCTTCCTTCCAACTGGGATCTCCATATTGTTGGCGATGGGCCAGGGCGTTCTGAGATAGAGCGTCTTGTCGCCGATGCAGGATCCGAAGTCGCTTCACGTATTCAGCTTCTGGGCTACAAGTCTGGCGAAGATTTGCAACGCGAGGTTGGTAACGCCAGGTTTAGCGTGCTGAGTTCCGAATGGCGTGAAAACATGCCCTATTCTGGACTGGAATCACTCGCCGCTAAAACTCCAGTAATCGGAGCTCGGATTGGCGGTATCCCCGAGTTGGTGGTTGAAGGTGAAACCGGGTTCGCCTTCGAATCCGGGAATGTAAGTGATTTAACTAACGCTCTTATTAAGGCCTCGCACGCGGGCGGGAATGATTATCAAATCATGCAACAAGCCTGCACCAAATACGTGAATGAGCGTTGTGAACAATCACAATACGTTCGACAACTTGAAGATTCTTACAGGAGGATTGCACGTGGCGAATAGACATAATAGTTTGGAGCGCATTGTTCACCGTGCGTCTGAGGAAATACATGCTTCACGAATGATAGCGAAAGAAACCTCTTTCAGTGAGGGGATAAATGCATTCCGCGCGAAGCTTGACATTCAAGTGATGAACCATAACGGATACCAAGAATCGGATGCAGTTAAAACTCGTCTGTTGCGTAAACATGAAGCTGTACTGCGATATTTGGAGAATCGTTTTGGCGATTATTACGCCTCCTATGACTATGATGCACCACTACCCCCTATTGCCCCTGATAGGAGCAATAAGATTTGGATGTGCTGGTGGCAGGGACTGGATTCTGCTCCTGAAATTGTAAAGGCATGTGTGGAATCTGTTCGACGTAATGCTGGGGGACGCGAGGTAATTATTATTACGGATAAGAACGTCTCAAACTATGTAAAATTCCCTTCGTGGATTATCAAAAAGATAGATGCAGGGATAATTACTAGAACAAATCTTTCGGATTTGCTGAGATTGAGCTTGCTGGCTTCATATGGTGGAATGTGGCTTGATTCCACCTTCTATTGCGTTGGTTCGCTTGACAAAAGCCTATACAATGGTCCGATTTTCTCGATTAAGAGGCCAGATTATCTGCATGCTTCTGTTGCCGGCGGCATGTTTGCAGGCTATTCGCTGGGTTGTGATGACGATCATAGACGCGCGTTCGCTACGATTCGAGATTTTTTCCTTGAATATTGGCGAAGAAATGATTTTATGGTCGATTATCTTTTGGTGGACTACTTGACTGTTCTCGCTCAGCGTCACGATCCATGGATTGCCGAAGCTTTTAATGAAATTCAGCCAAATAATCCGGACTGTGATGAGCTATTTAAAATTCTTGACCAGCCTTATGACGAGGATATGTGGAAAAGACTCTCAGCTCATACTGATTTGTTCAAGCTTACATGGAAACAAGATTTTCCTGTCGAGCATGATGGAGAAAAAACATTTTATGGAATGTTGGAAGGCATAGGAGATTAATGATATGCCCATCCTTTCAGTTGTCATACCCTGTTATAACGCCTCGTCGACAATCGAAGAGTGCGTTCTGTCGGTCATGGATCAATCGTTAACTGATTTGGAAATAATTGTAGTTGATGATGGATCTACAGATGATTCTTTAGCTATTTGTCGCAGTTTATCCGAGGAAGATGACCGGATTTCCGTTTATACAAAGGAAAATGCTGGACAAGGCATTGCTCGAAATTTTGGCATGTCGCATGCAACAGGGGAATACATAGCTTTTGTTGATGCTGATGATACGTGCAATGTTGAGATGTACAGGGCATTGATTGGTTCAGCTAAAGAATTCGACGCAGATCTCGTTTTCTCGGGGTATAGAGATATTAAAGACGGGGAAGTGGTAGAAGAACATCCAAACATGCGAGAAGTACTCCAAGGCGATGTTGCTATTCGACAACACATGGCCGATCTTATAGCTTCTTCTACGGGGGATGTTGGTTCGCGTTGTGTCGCGGTCTGGGATGGCATATTTAGACTATCCCTGCTAAGAAAAAATGGTATCGAATTCCCTTCGGAAAGAACTGTTTATTCCGAAGATCTTGTATTCAAGCTAAGAGCACTGGAATCGTCCAATATAGTATCTTTCCTTCCGAATAGTTATTATGAATACCATATAAGCGAATCTTCGTATTCAAAATGTGTTGATGTACATGTTATTGACAAGCTTGTCTCAATGTATAGAATGATTGAGTGCGAATTTTCGGAAACGCTCGATGGATTTTGTTTCTCATCAAGAACGCATCGAGGCTGTTTGCTTCGTTCCGTTTTGCTTTGCGCAGCGCACCGTTGGATAAAGGTCGTTTGCCGTTTTTCAGAGCGGTTGTCTCAAATCAGAATCTGCGTAATTGTTTAGCTTTATTCAAGCCGAATTCTTCCTTGGATAAGCTTATATATAAAACATTTATGAAGAAAAAATATATTGTTCTATCTTTCCTATTTTTATGTTTCCAGCTGAAAGGGTATTTAAAATGAAAATTGGTGTCATCACGTTTCACCGCGCTATCAACTACGGTGCTGCACTGCAGACTTACGCACTGCAGAGGGCTATATCTGACCTTGGCTTTGATACCGAGGTAATTGATTACCGGTGTGAGCATATGGAAAATCTGTATAAATTGATTGGCGGTTTTAAGCAGAAAACATTTAAGCAGAATATCAGAGGGTTTATTAATCTTATTCCGTCTTGGAAGAAGATGAATAGTTTCCGCTCTATGATTGCCAGTCATACTAAATTAAGTCCTGTTGCGTATGATTCACAGTCCATCACTACAGCAAATCAACGCTATGATGTATTCATCACCGGAAGTGATCAAGTCTTTAACTACGCTTGTTCAGATTTCGATAAGAATTATTTTCTTTCGTTTGTAAAAGATCCGAGGAAAATAAATTCTTATGCAGCATCTTTCGGAATTAGTGAAATTCCTCAAGAGTACAAGAGTGAATACACGAGGTTGCTTAATAGATTTAATCATCTCTCGGTCCGAGAGGAATCTGGGCGCCGTATCGTTCGTGAATTGACAGGAAAAGATTGCGCATTACATGTTGACCCGGTTTTCCTTTTGGATGCTGCTGAATGGTCGAAGCTCGCGAAAGATCCCGGTATTGATAATTACATTCTTATTTATCGCTTGAATAAATCAAATATTATTGATAATTTTGCCAGAGAGTTGGCAAAGAAGACAGGGAAGAAGTTATCAATATTGGTCAGGATTTGATTGATAAAGTCAAAAATCCGGATTTTGGAGGTGATCTCAGCACTTCCGTTGAAGAATTCCTTGGTCTATTCAAGCATGCCGATTACGTTGTGACTAATTCTTTCCATGGTACGGCATTTTCTGTAATCTTCAATCGCAAGCTATATGTGGAGACGAAACAGAAAGATTTCAAGAAGAACGATAGAGCAGAGAATTTACTTAAGCTGACTGGTCTCACAGATTCGATTATTGAGACTTTGGATGATTGTAATCTTGACATCGTTCGTGATTTTGAGCATGCGCAGTCCGTACTTTCTAGCGAGAGGGAGTCTGCCTTAGATTATCTCCGGGGAATTTGTTCCAATGAATAGTCTGATATATAAGTTAAGAATATGGCTGAGAACAACTCCAATTGAAAATTACTTTATTCCAAGCATATTACTTATATTAGTTTTTTCTACTGATAATAAACTGATATTTATCACGAGACAATTAGCTAATGTTCTTACAGTTGCTATCTTCTGTTTCGTGTTGATGTCGAAAAGAAAGTGTAGTTTATCTTCTGTCGTAGAGAAAATTTATACGGTTTTTTTCTTACTTATCTGCATAAGTTTTCTCTACACAGATGATCGCTTAACTTATACTAAGTATTTTCCTTACGTCCTTGCTGTCTTTTCTTTGACGCTTTTTAAATTTGATAGCACCTTTTTTAGTTGTCTCATTAAGCAGTTCGAGTTTCTGTTCTGGATATTTATCTTTTCGATGTATCTAGAGCTATTGGCTCCTAATTTGTTTGCCTCACTTTTCGGTTTTCTCGATCTTGGAAGTAGTCGATCTGCGGTTTCAGTTAACACTGGTGGTGCTATTTCGGGACTAGCTTATGAAAAAGGTTATGCAGCGTTTCTATGCAACATGGGACTAGGTGTGCTTTTTGCAAAGCTTTTTGTCAGAGGCTTTACCCTAACTAGATTGTTCCAAATCGTTGGTGTCTTTGCTGCATTAATGATGACGGGTAAAAGAACTTTGTTTCTTATTCCCGTAATGGGGCTTATCGTATTTGCATTATTCTTCTCCAAGAAGCACAAAATTTCAATTGCTCTTGGTCTATCCTTTGTACTCGTTGCGTCATTGACAATAGCTGATTCGCTTATTCCTCAAGTATCTCTAGTGCTTGACAGGTTGTTTGCAGATAACGGCGATCCCTTGAGCGGTAGACAGGTTATTTGGACATATGCCATGCAGATGTTTGAAGCATCTCCACTTATCGGTAGAGGATTCCTTTCATTTAATGCTTACATAAATGCTCAAGGCTTCCGTTATTATGGGTTGCTTTGGAGCTATCAAGCCCATAACGTTTATCTACAGCTTCTTGCTGAGCTTGGTATTGCTGGCCTTTTGTTATTCGTTGTCTTGCTTTCCACACTTGTTTATGGTCTAATTCGCAGTTTTTTAAGTTGGAAAGATATGCAAGGCCTGGAACCTGTCATTCTTCTTACTGCAGTATATTGGATCATTCTTATAGCCGTATACAGCTTAACCGGCAATACCATCTACTATTCGTGTCAATTTGTGGTGCTCGGCATTTGTATAGCTATATATCAGACTTTCAATAAGAAAGCGTTGCAGAAAAATGGAACCACTTGTTAGTATTATTACCCCAGCTTTTAACGCCTCTAGGTATCTTGTTTCTTTCTTTGAATCTGTATTGAATCAGGATTACTCCAACTATGAATTGATCTTCATAAACGATGGTTCAACTGATGATACAGCGCAAATTGCGCTACGATACAAAAAAAGTTTTGAAGAAAAGGGACATCGATTCGTTTATCTTGCAAAAGAAAATGGCGGACAGGCTGCTGCCCTTAATACTGGTTTCCCATATATGAAAGGCAAGTACTTTATCTGGCCCGATTCAGATGATACTTTATGCTCCGATAACCTGTCAGCCAAAGTTTATTTTATGGAAGAGAATCCGAGTATTGATCTTGGTATCGCATGGGCAAAACATGTGGATGAGAACGGCAGTGATTTAGGCATTCTAAAAAGAATACCTGTGGAAAATGATGATTTGTTCCGTGATTTACTTGTCAGTAATAACGTACAGTTCTGTCCAGGTATCTATATTATCAGAACTTCCACTTTTAAAAAGTGTTATCCTAACTTACATATTGATGAGAGCCGCGCTGGACAAAATTATCAGCTTCTTCTTCCTATAGCGTATAGATATAATTACGCTTATATTAATAAAGTTCTATACACATATATTCTGCATCCTACTAGTCATTCAAATTCTAACAGCATGATGAACAAGCTCAGTTGGAACGTTTTGAGAGACAAGAACGTCTTTTGTTGAGACTGATAGATCATATATGTATACAAGACGATAAAGCTGAAATGAGCACTTTGGTCAGGCAGCATTTTCAAGGCATTTATCTGAGAATTGCCAACGAACATATTGATAGAAGAAAAGCTGCGGACTCCATTTATTCGTTATGCCGCATGCGTTGTGTGAGTTACAAGGATATCATCTACGCGTTTGCAACTTTGTTGGGATTAAGCTTAAGTAAGGGGTGAGCGTTTTGGGAAGAACAAGCAAATTTGTTCTCAATGCGGTATCGACTGCGCTTCTTCAAGTAGTAACTATGGTAGCAGGGTTTATTACACCCCGTTTCCTGTTAGTCGCTTATGGGTCAGATATTAATGGTCTTATTTCATCCATTAATCAGTTCATTGTTTACTTTAATCTTGTAGAGGCCGGGCTGTCAAGTGCTGCTGTTTATTCATTATATAAACCAATAGCTGAGCACGATTATAACCAGATCAATCGTGTTGTTGTTGCTGCGCGGAATTTCTATGTCAAGTCTGGCTTTATCTTTGTCGGCCTTGTTTTTCTGCTTGCCTTTGTGTACCCTTGGATAACGCATACAGAGGTACTGGACAAAGGAACGGTTTTTTGTCTGGTCCTTGTACTCGGAGTAAATGGAGCTCTCGAATTTTTCACTCTGGCAAAATATAGAGCTTTATTGACGGCGGATCAAAAAACTTATGTAATCTCCACAGCATCAATTGTTTATACAATCCTTAATACTCTCATTGTTGTTGTTCTATCGACTTTGAGAGTCGACATATTGCTCCTTCGAATCGTCGCCCTAATTTCCATATTTGCTAGAAGTTTAATCTTATATCTCTATATAAAGATACACTATAAGTTTATTGATTATAAAGTAGTACCAGATAACTCCGCCATGGATAAGCGTTGGAGTGCATTGTACCTGCAGGTTGTGCAGACTGTCCAAAATGCTTCTCCTGCTGTATTGACTACGTTATTCTCTACACTGAAGATGGTCAGTGTTTATTCTGTCTATAATATGGTGCTCGCTGGAATCAATGGTGTAATGTCGGTGTTTTCTACTGGAGTATCTGCTGGCTTCGGAGAACTCTTAGTGAAAAAAGACATGAAAGCGTTCGATAAAGCATATAAAGACTTTGAATACCTATATTATATGGCGATGAGCATAGTATACGGTGTTACGATGGCAACAATTCTTCCATTTATTCAGGTGTATACAAAAGGTGTTAATGATGTTCAGTACGTGAATATTGTTTTTGCTGTGCTGTTCGTCCTCAATGGGGTTCTTTATAATTTAAAAACACCTCAAGGAATGCTAGTGATTGCAGCTGGTCTCTACAAGGAAACACGGATTCAGAGCACCATTCAGGCGAGTATTCTGGTTGTTGGCGGTGTTATCCTCGGCTATTCATTTGGTCTTACGGGTGTTCTGGTTGCCTCTTGCTTGTCTAATTTCTATAGATGTGTTGATTTGCTTTTCTTCATTCCGAAGAATGTTACGCATCTTCCGATTCTTCCTTCATTACGGCGAATGGTGGAGACGCTGGTGGTCATTATTCTAATATGTGCCGCTTCATGCTCTGCCTTCCGTTCCGTCCGAACACTTTGATGACTTGGGTGGGTTATGCTTTCTGCAATCTTGTGTTGGCGGTTCTGTTGGTGACGCTGTTCCATGTTCTCTTTGAACGATCAAATATTCATATTGTTGTTGACAGGGTTCGTTCGATTTTTAAGAGAAAATAATACATGGATTAGTAAAGCATATTTTATGAATATATTCCCAATTAATAGCTGTCTCGCTTCCTTGTTATAGCATGATTAACGAATGCTGAGGGTGTGAATTTCAGTTTGATGATAATATGGGCATATATTCTTAATTGAAGGGAAGGGATACTCAGATGAATATTAAAGATAAAGTTAAAAAAATAACTCCAAATTTTTTTATTGGAGAGAAAACAATGGCTGCGTTTAAAGCGTGAGTCGTTTGATCAACTGAAACGTTTCTATAATGCCATTACGAATGATGGCAATAAAAATGTAAATCATTGCATCGCCAAGGTAACGTTCTACAGTCATCAAATCGAAAAAGGATTAAGCCATAGTGATTTCCGCTATGGATTTGGAAAGTCAGCTTTAATGAATCTTTCCTCAGCCTTAAAAGATTTGAAGCGATGTGATTCTAACTACCCTGAATGTGCGGCTTATCAGAGTGCTGTATCGGCATTACAAGAATACCGCTACAGGCATGAAAATGCTGGTTATCAAATAGATGATATGATTGCGCTTTTCCCCTCGGACATTTGGAATGACGCTTCTGCATCAACTTCTGTTAATGGTGGAAGTGTCCCGGTTAAAGCCATATTGAAAGATGGGAATGCAACCATTCCCTTTGAGAACCTGTTCCTAAACCGTAGGTCAGTACGTGAATTTTCTGATAGTCCTCTCACTGAAACCGAGATTCAACATGTGGTTGAAGTGGCTACGAAAGCGCCGTCGGTCTGTAACCGTCAGCCGGTTCGCGTGTACGCGATTACAAATAAATCTATAATTGAGAAAGCGTTGAAGCTGCAAGGAGGCTTTAATGGGTATAAGGTTCCCCCGGCTTTGTTCTTGATTACAGCTGACAATGAAGCTTTTCTTTCGATAAGTGAACACAATGAAGGTTTTGTTGACGGTGGTCTTTTCTCCATGGCCTTACTCATGGCTATGGAGGCTAATAAAATCGCTGCATGTCCTCTAAACACCATGTTCTCAAAACAGATTGATCAACAGACACGCAATATAATCGGAGTTCCTGAAAATGAGTTTTTGATTATGTATATTGCGGCCGGACATTTTCCTGATGAAACACATACATGTATTTCTAAACGATATCCTGTTCAGGATATTCTTACTATCGTCAAATAGTGTATTTTGAAATACAGTACAAGGTTCATTTCTATGCTTCATAACAGTTCATCTCCAGAATTGTGATAATTAAGTACTATCTACTACTTATTTTTTTGCGTGATTGGCATGTCGAAGAGAAAGGTTAACAAATGACCGGAGTCAAAAATGATGAGCTCCATACTATCGAACGTGTGATATCGTCTCCTGACGCGGATGCAATTGGAGGCGCGGCCACATACTGCGTAGGATGCGGTTCATGTGCAGTAATAGATCCGGCATTTCGCATTGCAAAAAATGCAGATGGTTGCTATCGAGCCAGTGTTGTCGGCGAGCCTCGTGATTGGACTGCGGCGGAGCGTGTTTGCCCATTCGCGTCCTCGGTAGACGAAAACCAGCTCGGGGAGGAGCTGTTTAGCAAACAGTCTGGCGTTAAGTATGACCAGCATCTAGGTTATTACCTGAGTGCTTATGCCGGATACGTGGCTGTCGACGGTTGGCGTTCCCGGGGTACTTCCGGTGGCATGATCAGTTGGCTGGCTGCTAAAATGCTTCAGGACGGGCTTGTAGATGCGGTCATTCACGCCAAGGATGGTCCTGATCCTAAGAATATGTACACTATCCAGATTTCCCGTACTGTTGATGAGATTAAAGCGGGTGCAAAAGCGAAGTATTATCCTATTGAACTCAGCGAGGCCATTAAACAGGTACGTGAGCACGAAGGGCGTTACTTGTTTATCGGCCTTCCGTGCTTTGTCAAGGCCGTACGGCTTTTACGTCGTGAAGATCCTGTGCTAATGAAGCGCATTCCTATTGCATCGGCTTGATATGCGGACATTTGAAATCTGATTTCTTTGGCCAAGCCGAAGCGTGGGAATCGGGCGTGCCCCTTGACAAGATTGCACGTGTGGACTTCCGACACAAGACTCCCGGCACACGTGCCTCGGATATGCAATTGAGGTGCGTCGCACAGATAAAGATGAACCTATCGTCAAGCGCATTGCTGAATTGTCTACTGCGAACTGGGGACTTGGCTATTTCAAATACAATGCGTGTGATTATTGCGATGATGTGCTTGCCGAGACCGCTGACGCGACTTTCGGAGATGCGTGGATTCCCAAATATGTGTCAGATGACAAAGGCTGTAACGTTATCATTATCCGCAATCAAGCTATTCAGGATTTGTTTGACCGGTATAGGAATGAGCTCGTCCTGCATGATTCAGATGCGGCAGAAGTCTATCAATCGCAGTCCAGTGGATTCCGTCATCGTCGTCAAGGTCTTGCTGAGCGTTTGTATATCCACCAGCAGCGTGGCGAATGGACTCCTACCAAACGTATCAAGCCATCTCTTGATGGAATTCCTGAACGACGTCAGCGGGTTTACGCAATGCGCACCACATTGAAAAATGAAGTTTTGTAGCGTTCCGTGAGGCCGTCAAAGCCGGGG
>ENA-OQCS01000035-OQCS01000035.1-human-gut-metagenome-genome-assembly--contig:-NODE-35-length-50624-cov-3.855932_pt1 | contig 50624 bp, 52 predicted proteins | sample MGYA00242757_ERZ504575 | MGnify/ENA primary metagenome ERZ504575 (study PRJEB26092, sample SAMD00036297) | human gut metagenome | host: Homo sapiens | study: EMG produced TPA metagenomics assembly of... | reverse complement strand
CGGGATAGTGACTGGGGTAAGGTACCGAGTTAAGATTGCGAGCGTCGTGATGTATTGGTTGATGCCTGCCTCCAGTTGTGGGATGGAGGCTTTGGTACTGTAATATACGGATTTGGCTTGTGAAACGTCCAGTTTGGACACCAGTCCGGTTTTGTAGCGTACTTCGGTAATGTTAAGTACGGCTGCCTGGGTATGGCAATTGTGGGTCACTACACTTAGCTCTTGCTGCAGTTCGCGGAGTCCGATGTAGGCAGAAGCTATCTGGCACAGAGGGATACCATGACAGAGGTATATTCCTCCTTGCTTGCCATGAAGGTTTCCCGCTGTGCCTTTACCCGTTGGCGGATACTTCCGAATACGTCCAGCTCCCAACTGGCGTTGAGCGAGGCGCTGTATGCACCGGTAATGGATTGCGGAAGTGCGTTGACATTGCCGCTGCTTTGCTGCCGTGCCCATCCTCCGTCCAATGAGATGGAAGGGAAAAAGCTGCCGCGTTCTATCCGCAGATTGGATTTAGCCATATCCATACGGTCCATGGCAGAAAGTACGGAATAGTTTTGAGTGGAGGCTACCGTAATCAATGAATCCAGCATCGGGTCATCGAAGGCTTTCCACCACTTGTCGTCAATGGGTGGTATTTGTCCGCTGAACAGATTGTCATCTCCGGGAATGGCATGGGAGGCGTCCTTTCCCCAGCCTTGTGGGAGTGGTTTCTCAAGATAGCGGTTAGCTTTCTGTGCCATAGCCGCAGGACATAGGCATAATATGAGCAACGCAGTGCTCCAAACTTTTATATTCATAAATAAAGGTTAGGTGGTTATCTTTTTATGGGATTGATAACAACCTAAACCTTTATTTGTTTATGAGTATTTACTCGGTATACCCGAGTATCTTAGAAGGCATACCCGAAACCCACATTCAAGTAGATGGGATACATGGCAAAGGTAATTGTATTGAAATCTTTCTTGAAAATATCATTCAATCCCCCATGTAAGGTCGGCAAATACACTCAGATGTTTGAAGGCACGCCAGTCTACACCAGCTTGCACGCCCCAGGCAAACTTGCGCAAATCATCCGAAAAGTCGTAAGTGGCAATGGCACCGTCGGAGAAGTTGACTTTCTTTCCGGTAGGATTACCTTCACGCAGATAACCTTCATATACATATCCGGAGAATTCCTCATCCATCAGGTAGGATACATATGCACCTGCTTTGGCTCGCAATCGTGAGTTGACTTTATATGCTCCAAGTACGGGGACAGTAATGTAGGCATTGCGTACTTTGGTTTTTACTCCTCCCGTCCAGTTACCTTTCAAGCGGTTACCGTCATTTCCTATGATTTCCATGCCATAGTTCTTTACTGTCGCTTTGGTAATCATATTTTTGGTTTCCAGTCTTACCCCGGTTATTACTCCCCATTTTTTAGTTTTTCCTAACCACTTGATGGCATTTCCTTCCAGCATAAGAGCTAAAGTAGGATTGTAGGCATCGATACTCCGTATTTCTACGGGCAATGGAAGCGGGGAAGTACCACCGATGCTGACACCGGCCCTTATCTCATATTCCCATCCGTGCAGGGCAGCGTTTATAAGCGTACGATTCTGATTCTCTTGAGCGTATAGGGCGGTTTGCATGTAAACTGCCAATGCGATAAATGCTACTATTTTCTTTATCATGTTGTATTCCAATTCTACAGGGTTCTTATTCGAAAATCAGTTCCACATCATCCACTAAAAGGGTACTTCCGGGCGCACCCTCGAAAGTTGCACCGTTCTTGCTGGATGCAAAAATGATACTTAGTTTATATTTTCCTTTTGCCAGTTTGGTTTCATCTATTTCTTTTCCATATCTCTGATAGTCAAAAGGAATGTCGAAAGCTTCCCAATCATCGGTTTCGTGGGGATTGGATATTAGAGCTAAAGCTACCATACTGGGATGTTCATAGTTCTGGTTTGGCAGATTTCCATCCAATATTACTTCCGTAACTTCTCCTGCTTCGTTGTAACTTTCGCCTTCATAAAAGATTGCATAGATGTTCATCACATCTTTACGGTCGGTGTATCCACCGTTTTCATAAAAACGTTCACCGGCTTTGTACTTGTACCAACCTTTTAGACGTGAGGGCTTATAACAGAAAGGAGTGCCGAAATGTGTGGCTTTCAATGGGCTGGTGAGAGCATTCGTCATATCAAACTCACCGATAAACAAATTTCCAGCAGCTATCGGCATACCTACCATTGCTCCCAGAGAGCCGGTAAGCCGAGTTTCTAATTTGGCACACTTTCCGTTTTTACCATTGTCATATTGTGACGTAGGGTAATTTTCAGTAGCTGATGAACTGGCTGCCCAGTTGAATCCTTCATTTCCACTGGCCCATGTCAGTTCCAATCCGTCTTGTTCTTCATAGAACTCCTGATATTTGTATTTGGGGTTAATTCCATTGATAAGTCGTATGTCTTCAAAATGGAATTCATTTGGGATGTCTGATACCGATTGTTCGCGTACACCGATGGAATATACTCGCTGCCAAGCCTTGTTCTCGGAAGTTACGGTATACTTTACCCTTTTTCCGTCAGAGAATCGTGTTCACTACCACTTTCCGGACTAATGGTAGCGCCCGGCGTCAACTCAAACAGGGGGGATAGTTTGTTTAAAGGAGTGCCCTCTTTTACTTTTACTAATATGGGGTAGGCCTGCAGATTATCATTGTAAGACGGATTTAAATTGAAACGAGCGCTTGCCAGTACATCTTCTTCAAAAGAGATGCCTGTTATATCAGCTTCAGCATTGGGTGCTTCATCTTTTATGCACGATGCCATCAATATTCCGAAAAGTGAATAGAGTATGAATAATTTGTTTAGTCTCATGCTTTTTAATTTAATTCTATTAATTTTTCAAGCAACAAAACTACTTCTTTTTTCTCTAATAGCAGGTTTTTATGAGCTTATTTAACAAAAAACGCAATAGGTGCTTTACTATTGCCGTTTTATATATAGAAAATGTTCTATTTTTAATTATCTGAGCCGATATGTACGATTTTTCTTTTGGCTCTTACTGGCTTTTCCTTTACAACTTCCACTTTCTGTTCGGGAGTTATACCTGCTAATTCCGGGTCAATCATGATACGGCCACAATATTCGCAAACGATAATTTTCTTGCGTGAGCGGATGTCCAATTGTCTCTGGGGCGGAATCTTGTTGAAGCAACCACCGCAAGCATCACGCTGTACGTATACAATACCCAGTCCATTGCGTGAATTCTTACGGATACGTTTGAAGGACTGAAGCAGACGGGGTTCAATCTTTGTTTCCAGTTCTTTGGCTTTGTCTCTCAGCTTCTCTTCCTCTTGTTTGGTCTCGGAGATGATTTCGTCCAGTTCGCTCTTCTTTACGTCGAGGTCTTTTTGTCTTTCTTCCAGAGCAGCAGTGCTTTCTGCTACTTCTTGAGATTTTTCTTCCTCTTGTGCGGCAAATTCCTTGATACGCTTTTCGCAGAGTTCGATTTCCAATGTCTGGAATTCGATTTCCTTGCTTAAGAAGTCATATTCGCGGTTGTTGCGTACGTTGTCCTGCTGGTCTTTATATTTAGCTACAGAAGCCTTTGCGGTTTCAATTTCAACTTCTTTCCTGCAATGGAGGATTTCAACTCGGCAACTTCTGCCTTGATTCTGTCTATACGGGTACTCAGACCGGCTATTTCGTCTTCCAAGTCCTGTACTTCCAGTGGAAGTTCACCTCTCAACGTCTTGATTTCATCGATTTTGGACAGCATTGTCTGCAATTGGAACAAAGCTTTCAACTTCTGTTCTACGGTTAATTCCTGAGGATCTTTTTTTGCTTCTTTAGCCATTTTACTTACATGTATTTTATGGGGTTTGTATTCACTTTGGTCATCTGAACCTCAAAATGAGGAAACAAATCCCGGATTATTGTATAAAATATTTCTTTCGTATATTGCTCACTTTCATAATGCCCTATTTCAGCCAATAATATATCGGTATCATGTCCGAAATAGTCATGGTATTTTATCTCGCCGGTGATAAAGACATCTGCACGGTTGCGGATGGCAAGCGGCATTAGGAAAGCGCCGGCGCCGCCACATAATGCAACAGTCTGTATTTCCCGCCCGAGGAGTTTGTTATGTCTGAGACACCCTACTTCGAAGGTTTTCTTTATCCGTTTCAGGAATTCAAGTTCTGTCTCCCGGTACTTCCAATTCGCCAATGACACCGGCTCCGGCTTGTGGCCATGAGTTTTGCAAGGGATAAATATCATAGACCGGTTCTTCATATGGATGTGCGCAAGCAGTGCCTTGACAGTTGCCGCTTTTTTGTAGGCGGGTATGATTGTCTCAATACGTACTTCACGTTCGGTATGCAGCTCCCCTATCGCTCCACAGTATGGGGTGGCACCTTCCCGGCTCGGAATGTCCCCTCGCCTTCCATGTTATAACTGCACAAATCATAGTTGCCGATATTGCCGCATCCAGCGTCGAACAAGGCTTTCCTCACGTCTTCCGCTTGGGCGGTCGGTACAAATGTGGTCAGCTTTACCAGCGCATTTTCCTTGGCTTCCAGGATACGGACATTCTTCAAACCGATTTTCTCGGCAATCTTGAAGTTCACTCCTCCCGGTGCATTATCCAGGTTAGTGTGCGCAGCATAAACAACGATGTCATTCTTGATGGCTTTCAAGATACAACGTTCCACATAATCCCTGCCCGTGATGGATTTATACCCTTTGAAAATGAGAGGGTGATGTGATATAACCACATTATATCCCAATGCAATGGCTTCATCCAGTACGGCTTCAGTAACGTCAAGACACAACAAAGCCCCTGTTGCTTCCGCATCTGTCAATCCGATTTGCAGGCCGGCATTATCAAATCCGTCTTGCAATGGCAGAGGCGCGAACCGTTCAAGGCGCTTACTAATTCCTTAATTTTCATTGTGAACAGAAAATTTGGTTGCAAATATAGTAAAAAGCAATGGATTGAGAATGTTTTTTATTCTTTTTATAAAATATCAGTAACAAATTTGAGTAATAGACGGTTTTCTTCCAACAAAAACTCTTATCGAAAAATGTTTTATCACGAAAAAGACTATCTTTGCGAGCGATTATTATAAAACTAAATCTATGAAAACTAAAAAACTATTCGGAATTTTATCGCTCTTGATTATAATTGGTGTGACCTCTTGTAACAGTGATACTCCACAAGACAATGTAGAAAACATTAAAATGAAGGTCTCTTCCGAGATTGGCACTTACCAGCCTTGGGGAAGTGATCATTTCATTGATTGTATGTTGGTAAAGGAGGAAGGTAAAAATGAATATGAAGCGTTGGACTTTTTAGGAATTGCCGGGTTTGATTATAGCAAGGGGTATGAATACACCTTATTGGTGAAAAAAAACAACTTTGCTCAACCCTCCCGCCGATGCCAGTAATATTGCATACGAACTGGTCGAGGTGTTATCAAAAGTCGGAGTAGAATATGAATATACAATAGAGGTTGATGGACCCAATCCTTTTATTCTTTCTCCTGATGGAGGAAAATATGAGATTCCTTTGCATGCAAGAAAAAAAATATGTAGCAGGCGAGTTTACTGAAGAAGAATATGCTCCTTTAAAAGGATTGAGATATAATATGGGGACCAATTATGGACCTATACAAGCATTATAAAAGATGGTGATACAGTTGGATTATATAAGTTTGTAATCGAGGGTATTGAGCCTTATAATATGGAAGGAACTCCCTGGTGGTATTATGGTATTTATCCTGCTGATGCAGATTTTTTCTCTGAAACAGAGCCGGAACCTATCTACAAACAATTGTTTGAACAACCGCAAACGGAAGGTGAAGAACATTTTATATATCCGATAATATATGCTTCATCGGGTACGTTTGATTAGTTGGACACATTAATCTCCTTTATTATGAAAACATTACTTGTTTTGTTTCTTTTCCTTTTATCGTTATTGTCTTGTCAGGATACGAACCGTTCCGGTAAAGATGTATCTGAGGATATGGAGGAGCCGGTAGATACTACTCCCAAGGCTACGGCTATCTTTTGGGTAGACAAGGATAAAGATTATCAGGCTAAGAAAAAAGACGGTCCTCTTTCTCTACGCACCGTCAAGGCAAGGGTAGAGATTGATTCGCTGGGAAAAGTTAATCTGCTGGCATATACCAAGCCGCAAAGTCAACGCATCAAAAGTTACCTGCAGTATAGGCTTGAAGAATTCCGTGTAAAGAAAGTGATGTTGGACAGCGGCTTTGTGAAACCGGGCGTACAATATGTGCAGCTACGCTATCTCCCCGGAAAACTGGATGCCCACCGCCGTTGAAGTTATTTATGCTCCTTTTTTCCCTTCTTCTCTACCATCACCGGCAGTAGCTTGCCGTAGGCATCGAACGACTTGCGGGAAGCCAGAGAGATTGTAATCATCAGTGACAGCATGGAGGCGGTAAAGGTGATGACCATAATCATCATCTGATATTTGATGGCCACATTCGGGCTGCTGCCACCCAATATCTGGCCAATCATGGTTCCCGGAAAAGCAACCAGCCCCATCACGGATATATTGGCAATCAGCGGACTGAAGGATTTGATGATGGCTTGGCGGATGAAAGGTGCCTGTGCTTCCGCTTTTGTAGCACCATTGCCGAGAAGATACCGGTAAAGCTGTTGTTCCCGTTTCAGTCCACTATAATAGGTGTTGAGGCTATGACGTTACTGGATAGCATGTTGCCCATCAGTATGCCGAAAATAGGGATGAAATACCGGGCGCTGAATACGTTTTCCACTCTCAGTACTATTCCGATAAAGTACAAGCCTACACATACTACACTGCATAAGAAACCTGCGGATATGGGCAGGAGCAGAATCTTCCTCTTCAATTGTGTTCGTGCCAATGCCGTCTGCGATGCTACAAATATCATGACAATTACCCATAGAAAGTTTATCCACGGGTTATCCCATAAAAAGAGGTAGTTCAAGTATATGCCGATGAAGAACAACTGGACAATCATGCGTGCCGTACCTATCACAGTAGCGCGCAACAGTCCGGTCTTGAACTTCCAGATGTAAAACAGCGGTATTAATAATAGCAATAATCCGATGCCCAGGCTGAGGTATGATATATCTATGGTTCCCAATAGTGTGTATGTTATTTCATGATTATATGTCGGTCACATCCGTTGGCGAATCTTTTGTCATGGGATACGGTCAGTATGGCACTTCCATTTTCTGTCTGCCTGCGGAAGAAAGAGAGTACTTTTTCCGCGGAACCGGAGTCGAGAGCGGAAGTCGGTTCATCGACAATGGTCAGTGGTTTGCCAATCATTGAGGCTACGGCTATCATCATCCGTTGGCGTTGGCTCCGGATATTTCGTTCACCCGTTTGTAATATAACTCTTGTTCCAGACCCAAATCCTCGAAACATGCAAATAAACGGGTTTCAGAAAAGGGTGTGCCCCGGTTTGCCTTCAGACCGAAGGGCAACTGTACCATGTCCTTTACCCACTCCAGCGGCAATGCCAGTTCTTGTGGAATCCATGCAGTCTGCTTACGGACAACATCGACATTTCCTTTATCCAGCAGAATGCGTTCAAGACGATGCGTCCTTCCCTTAATGGGATAAACCCGAGTATGGCATTCAGCAGCGATGTCTTGCCGCATCCCGAAGCCGGAGATACTGGCTATCTCTCCCCTTTCCAGTTGCAGGTTGAAACCCGAGAAAAGTATATCGTTGCCGTAGGCGATACTGGCATTTTCTATTTGCAGCATGGTGTTCCTTTAATCTTTCTGTATCGCAAAGATAGTGCAAAAAATATTTGTGCTATCTTTGACGCACTAATTAATTCAGGAAAGAAAGACTATGATACAGAATGAACGGGATTGCCGCCATGAGCATGTGCTTGACGTGGCAAGGCAAATGCTGACTGCTGCGCGCACGGCGCCGAAAGGAAAAGGTATTGATGTGATTGAAGCTGCGCTGGTTACGGGTGAAGACATTAAGAAGCTGTCTGAAAAGATGGTCGCTATGGTTGAAGAGCACGGTATGAAGTTCTTTCTCCGTGATGCGGACAACATTTTGCAGGCTGAATGTGTAATTATAATAGGTACGCGCGAGCAGACGCAAGGTTTGAATTGCGGACACTGCGGTTTTCCCACTTGTGCCGGTCGTCCGGAGGGAGTACCTTGTGCTTTGAATACGGTGGATGTAGGGATAGCTGTAGGTTCGGCTTGTGCCATGGCTGCCGATTTGAGGGTGGATACCCGTGTCATGTTTTCTGCCGGACTTGCCGCTCAGCGTTTGGATTGGCTGAAAGGATGCAAGACTGTCTTTGCCATTCCGGTGAGTGCATCCTCCAAGAATCCATTCTTCGACCGGAAACCGAAGGAAGATAAGTGATAATTGACGAGTAGAGGTTTACAATCATAGAGTAGAGGTTTACAATCATAGAGTAGAGGTTTAGAAGTCTGAAGTAGAGGTTTGGCAATTCTAAACCTAAGGTTTATTCTCCCTCTCTCTGCTAACTTAAAAAGTAACGAATTAGAAAAGATAAATAATATGGGATATTTTGTAGGACTGCCGCTGGGTGGTGCCGCAGAGAAGGACTGTCAGGTGCGTTTTGGCAAGAATATGACTTTTCAGGTAGAGACACGTGCTCCCCACTTGCCTGCCGAATGGGCTTTGCAAAGCGGCATACAGCTTACATGGCCCCATGCGGGTACAGACTGGACCTATATGTTGGACGAAGTGCAGGAATGTTTTGTAGCCATTGCCCACGAAATAGCCGCCCGGGAGACATTGCTGATTGTAACCCCAGAACCGGATGAGGTGAAGAAACAGATTCTCGGCAGGGTGAATATGGAAAATGTCCGTTTCCTGAAGTGTGAGACGAATGATACTTGGGCACGCGACCATGGAGCCATCACCCTACTGGATGCTGACGGTGTATCTCTGCTCGACTTTAAGTTCAACGGGTGGGGATTGAAGTTTGCATCCGATAAGGATAATTTGATTACGCGTCGTGCGGTGGAGTCGGAAGTGATGAAAGGAAAGTATGTAAATCGCTTGGGGTTTGTCCTTGAAGGCGGTTCCATCGAAAGTGACGGCATGGGTACGTTGCTCACCACCTCCGAATGCCTGCTTTCGCCTAACCGGAACGGACAGATGAACCGGGTGGAAATTGAGGAATATCTTCGTTCCGTTTTTCACCTGCAACGTGTTCTTTGGCTGGACCACGGTTATTTGGCAGGTGACGATACGGACAGTCATATAGACACGCTGGCCCGTTTCTGCCCTGCCGACACGATAGCCTATGTACAATGCAAGGATGCGGATGATGAGCATTACGAAGAACTGCATCGCATGGAGGAGCAACTGAAGACTTTCCGTACGTTGAAGGGGGAACCTTACCGTTTGCTGGCTTTGCCCATGGCCGATAAGATAGAAGAGGAAGGGGAACGGCTTCCTGCCACTTACGCTAATTTCTTGATTCTGAATGATGCAGTGCTTTACCCCACCTATCGCCAGCCGGAGAATGATGCCCGCGCGGGGGAAGTGTTGCGGGAGGCTTTTCCCGGTTATGAAATTATCGGGATAGATTGCCGTGCTTTGATTAAGCAACACGGCTCTTTGCATTGTGTTACCATGCAATATCCCGTAGGTGTTGAAGTAATGTCGATTATACATAGTAAAACAATAAACCAATAGAATAAGATGACAAGAAAAATAAAAGTAGGTATTATCCAGCAGGCCAATACCAAGGACCTCAGGACTAATTTAATGAATTTGGCCAAAAGTATAGAGGCATGTGCGGCGCATGGGCTCAATTGGTTGTTTTGCAGGAGCTGCATAACTCTCTGTATTTCTGTCAGACGGAAAACACGCAGTTGTTCGACTTGGCAGAACCGATTCCCGGTCCTTCTACGGGATTCTATTCAGAGTTGGCTGCTGCCAACGATATTGTGCTGGTCACTTCTCTGTTCGAGAAACGCGCTCCCGGATTGTATCATAACACAGCGGTTGTTTTTGAACGTGACGGCAGCATTGCCGGGAAATACCGGAAGATGCATATTCCTGATGACCCCGCCTATTATGAGAAATTCTATTTTACTCCCGGTGATATAGGCTTCGAACCTATTCAGACATCTTTGGGCAAATTGGGAGTTTTGGTGTGCTGGGACCAATGGTATCCGGAAGCAGCACGTCTGATGGCGCTGAAGGGAGCTGAAATACTAATATATCCTACGGCTATCGGTTGGGAAAGCAGTGATACGGATGATGAAAAGGCGCGTCAGCTCAATGCTTGGATTATCTCCCAGCGTGGACATGCTGTGGCCAACGGCTTGCCGGTGGTTTCAGTGAATCGCGTGGGACATGAGCCGGATCCTTCCATGCAGACCAATGGTATCTTGTTTTGGGGAAATAGTTTTGTGGCCGGACCGCAAGGCGAGTTCCTGGCCCAAGCAGGAAACGAACGGCCGGAAAATATCGTTGTAGAGGTGGACTTGGAACGTTCGGAAAATGTACGCCGTTGGTGGCCTTTCCTGCGCGACCGCAGAATTGATGCCTATGCCGGATTGACAAAACGATTTCTTGACTGATAACGACGGGGATCTCTGGGGGAGAACTAACGGAATGTCACCCGTTTGTTCATTAGGAAATTGACACTTCCGTAGATGAATAATCCCAGGAACTGGGCAAGGTATTCGTTGCAGTCCAGTCCCTCCACCAGCCCTATGAGGAAAAGGAATTGCGCTCCGTAAGCCATTCCGAAAGCTATAGAAAAGAGCAGCACTTGTCGCCAAGTGTTGCTCTTTTTTTCTGTAGGGAATATCCAGTACTTGCACCAGATGAAGTTGTGTATCTGTGCAAGTATATATGCGGTTACATTGGAGAGCATATAGTTGATGTCCAGTTCGTCCATCATTACCCAAACGGTAACAGCCATAATCAAGGCATTCAGCGTGCCGATTACCGCAAAACGAAAAATGCGTGCAGACTCTTTCACTCTCCTACTCCGTACCTGCTTTTACTCTTTCACTTCAACAATCAGATTCAGTTCATCCAGCTGCTTCTGGTCAATAGCCGAAGGTGCATCCAGCATTACATCGCGTCCACTGTTGTTCTTGGGGAATGCAATGCAGTCGCGGATACTGTCGAGACCTGCGAAGATGCTGACCCAACGGTCCAGACCGTATGCCAGACCACCGTGAGGAGGTGCACCGTATTTGAAGGCATTCATCAGGAAGCCGAACTGCTCCTGAGCCTTCTCCGGAGTGAATCCGAGAATCTCGAACATTTTTGCCTGCAACTGTGCATCGTGGATACGGATGGAACCTCCACCCACTTCAATACCGTTGCACACCATGTCGTATGCATCTGCACGGACAGCTGCCGGGTCTGTATCCAGCAAAGGAATATCTTCGTCTTTCGGATGGGTGAACGGGTGGTGCATAGCCATCAGGCGGCCTTCTTCATCGCTCCACTCAAACATCGGGAAGTCAACCACCCAAAGGCAGACGAACTTGTTCTTGTCGCGCAATCCCAGTTGGTTACCCATTTCAAGGCGCAACTCGTTCAGTTGCTTGCGGGTCTTCATGGCGTCGTCACCGCTCAGAATCAGAATCAGGTCACCCGGCTTGGCGTTGAAGCAGCTTCATTTCCTGCAATACTTCCTGCGCATAGAACTTGTCGACACTTGATTTTACGTTGCCGTCTGCCTCTACGCGCGCGTATACCATACCTTTGGCACCGATTTGCGGTCTTTTCACGAATTCGGTCAGTGCATCCAGCTGTTTGCGTGTATAGTGTGCGGCGCCTTCTGCGCAGATACCGCCGATGTAGGCGGCATTGTCGAATACCGGGAATCCGTGTCCCTTCATGATGTCCATCAGTTCCACGAACTTCATGCCGAAACGGAGGTCGGGCTTGTCGCTGCCGTAATATTTCATGGCGTCTGCCCATGGCATGCGCATGAACGGCTCGTTCATCTCTACGCCACGGATTTCCTTGAACAGATATTTGGCCATGCCTTCGAAGAGGTTGATGACGTCATCCTGCTCCACAAAAGACATTTCGCAGTCAATCTGTGTGAATTCCGGCTGGCGGTCAGCACGCAGGTCTCGTCACGGAGCATTTGGCTATCTGGAAGTAACGGTCGAAACCGGAAACCATCAACAACTGTTTCAGTGTCTGCGGGCTTTGAGGCAAGGCATAGAATTGTCCCGGGTTCATGCGTGAAGGAACGACGAAATCGCGTGCACCTTCGGGTGTGGAGCCTACCAGAATCGGAGTTTCCACTTCGATGAATCCCTGGCTGTCCAGGTATTTGCGTACTTCAATTGTCATTTTATGGCGAAGCTCCAGATTGCTGCGTACATTGGCACGGCGCAGGTCTAGATAACGGTACTTCATGCGGATATCGTCGCCACCGTCCGTATTTTCCTCGATGGTGAAGGGAGGGGTCAGCGATGAGTTCAGAACATCCAGTTCCGATACGATGATTTCAATGTCTCCCGTCGGGATATGCTGGTTTTTGCTGAAACGTTCGTTGACGGTACCCTTAACTTGGATTACGAATTCACGGCCCAAGCGGTTGGCACGCTCGCAAAGTTCGGCATTCACCTCTTCGTTGAACACTAATTGGGTAATTCCGTAACGGTCGCGGAGGTCAATGAAAGTCATGCCTCCCATCTTACGGCTGCGCTGTACCCAACCTGCCAGCGTCACTTGCTTGTTAACATCGGAGATACGGAGTTCTCCGCAGGTGTGTGATCTATACATCTTTTTATTTACTGTTTGACGATTTACTTATTTACTATTTTGAACATGCAAAAATACATAAAACATATTATATGGCGCATCAAAAGGGGAAAGTTATTTTCAGAAACTCCTTTAGTACCTTTTTTACAACATTACATTTTTGTCAGTTTCTTGAATTGCCTTTTGCTTTTATCCAGTATCATCTTGTTTTTATGGGCGATGTCTTCCACAAAAGCATCATTAATTTGTTTCAGTCCGTTGATATAGTCTTGTGCCGCTGCAAGACATTCGAAGTGTCTTTTTCCGCATCCCGGGGAACAATGACCTGCAGTCCTTTCTTCATAATCTTTACATCTACATTCTCTCCCATCATCATCGGGTCGCCGTCAAAGTGGACTACCCCCGGTTTAGAACGGTGAATACGGAGTGTCTGGCAACGGAACGTCTTAATCCGGCTGTTCTGGTCAATGGTCTTGTTGAAGAGCTGGAAAGAGAGCGATGGTACATCGAGCACAGTGAACGGCTCGAGTATGGTGACGTCCAGCAGTCCGTCGTTCAAGGTGGCTTGTGGGGCAATATACGCATTGTTTCCATATTGCGATGCGTTTCCGCAGGCTATCAGGAACGCCTTGTATCGCAGGGTGCTGCCGTCCATTTCCAGTTCATAGGTTTCCGGACGGTACTTCAGGCTTTCGAGCAGAGTCTTTTCCAGATAAGTGAGTGGTCCTCTCCTTCCCGCCTTGGAGAATTGCAGGCTTACAAATGCGTCGAATCCCACGCCGCAGGTGCAGAAGAAAGGCACATCGTTGATTTTTCCGTAGTCAATGATGTCTATCAGTCCGTCATTGATGATGTCGATGGCCTTTTTCGGCTCCATCGGAATCTGCAGATGGCGGGCAAGTCCGTTGCCGGAACCGCAGGGAATGATGCCCAAAGCGGTTTTTGTATGTACCAGTGAGCGGGCTATCTCATTGATGGTGCCGTCTCCTCCTATGGCGATGACGGCATGTGCATCTTCTTGTGCCTTCTGTGCCGCTATCTCTACGGCATGGCCTGCCCGTTCGGTATAAATCACTTCTTGTGCATACCTTTCCTTATCCAGTTTTTCATCGAGCCACTTCAGTATCTGCTCCTTACTCTGAGTGCCGGATATGGGGTTTATGATGAATGCTATTTTCTTCTTGTTTTCGTTCATGCAAGGGTTGTTGCTATGCAGGTTTTCCAACTGGCAAAAGTAATATAAATATCTGAAAAATTAACCACATAATTCTTTTTAAAATAAGTATAAGTAGTTTTTTTAATGTAAATAGAACATATACCGACATATTTTGCTATCTTTGCCCCCTGTTTTTTAAGACTTGTATTTAATAGAATTAAATATTCATTATATAAAAGATATTTCATGGGTTTACTACAAGACAAATTTGCGAAATACGACCTGCCGCAGCAGTTTATGGCAAAAGGCGTATATCCTTATTTCCGCACAATTAACAGCCATCAGGATACAGAGGTAATGATGGATGGTAAAAAGGTTCTGATGTTCGGCTCTAATGCATATATGGGACTGACATATGACAAGCGTATCATTGATGCCTCGATAGCTGCCACAGAAAAATATGGCACCGGTTGTGCAGGTTCCCGCTTTCTGAACGGAACACTCGATATACATGTTGAACTGGAGAAGGAATTGGCTGAATTCGTAGGAAAAGATGAAGCACTCTGTTTTTCTACCGGATTTACTGTAAACGAAGGTATTATTCCTGCCGTTGTAGGCCGTGGGGATTATATTATTTGTGATGACCGTGACCACGCTTCCATTGTAGATGGCCGCCGTCTTGCATTTGCCACTCAGTTGAAGTACAAGCATAACGATATGGAGGCTTTGGAAAAAGAACTCCAGAAATGCGAACCGGATGCTGTAAAGCTGATTGTTGTGGATGGAGTATTTTCCATGGAAGGTGACTTGGCCAATCTGCCCGAAATTGTCCGCCTGAAGAAGAAATACAATGCCAGCATTTACGTGGACGAAGCTCACGGCTTGGGTGTATTCGGAAAACAAGGCCGTGGTGTGTGCGACCATTTCGGTGTTACCGAAGATGTAGACCTGATTATGGGTACATTCAGCAAGTCATTGGCTTCCATCGGTGGTTTTGTTGCTGGAGACAAGGCGGTAATCAATTGGCTGCGCCACAATGCCCGTTCCTATATATTCCAGGCAAGTAGCACACCTGCTGCTACGGCTGCAGCCCGCGAGGCGCTTCACATCATCAAGTCCGAACCTGAACGCATCCAACGTCTGTGGGACATCACTAACTATGCCTTGAAGAAGTTCCGCGATGCAGGCTTCGAAATCGGTGAGACAGAATCTCCTATCATTCCTCTCTATGTGCGTGATACAGAGAAGACATTTATAGTAACGAAGCTGGCTTTTGACGAAGGTATCTTCATCAACCCCGTTATTCCACCTGCATGTGCTCCACAAGATACACTGGTGCGTGTAGCGTTGATGGCTACCCATACGGTCGAACAAGTGGATTATGCTGTAGAAAAATTGACTAAATGTTTCAAGGAATTGGGTATCATCAAGTAAACTTGATTTAAACAGATATTCGGAAAACCGTTTAATAATGATTAGGCGGTTTTTTTTATAGACAAAGCGAAGTAGGATTAAAATTAAATCGTAAAGTACATGAAAAAGAACTTCTTCATCATTACTGCTGTAGTATGTGGAATGAGTTGTACCACCACTGCCTATGCGCAGTTCAAAATCGGTGGAAAGAAAATCAATGTGAACAAAGTTGTCCAAGCTGGTACAGATGCCGTCAAGGCATTTCATTGTCCGATGCTGACATTGCAGCGATGAGCAAGGAATATATGGAATGGATGGATACGCACAATCCGCTGACAAAGCCCGATACGGATTACGGCAAGCGCCTGGAGAAGCTGACCGGAAATATCAAGGAAGTGGACGGCTTGAAGGTGAACTTCGGTGTTTATGAAGTAATAGATGTGAATGCCTTTGCGTGCGGTGATGGTAGTGTACGCATCTGTGCCGGACTGATGGACATCATGACGGATGATGAAGTGATGGCAGTTGTCGGCCACGAGATAGGTCACGTCATCCATACGGATTCCAAAGATGCGATGAAGAATGCTTACCTTCGTTCGGCTGTGAAGAATGCTGCCGGTGCGGCAAGTTCTACGGTATCCAAATTGAGTGATTCTGAACTGGGTGCCATGGCCGAGGCATTGGCAGGTGCTCAATACTCCCAGAAGCAGGAGACGGAAGCGGATGATTACGGCTTTGAATTCTGCATCAAGAATAATCTCGATCCGTATGCCATGTACAATGCTTTGAACAAATTGCTTGAACTTTCAGCGGAGGCACCGAAGGAATCCAAGTTCCAGAAGATGTTCTCTTCTCATCCGGATACAGCCAAGCGCGTGGCACGTGCCAAGGAGAAAGCGGATGAATATATGAAGGATAAGAAATAACTATCCGTTGCTTACTATGATGAAGTGGGATCAGAGGTTTCTCTGAATCCCACTTTTTTTGTGCCGAGACTATGATATGGGCTTCTGAGGAAGCTAATGGGATAGTTCGTTAGTTCACAGTGCTGAACACTTTGTTTTAGCTATAGAAAACAAAGTGTTTTCTTATAGGAAACAAACTGTTCTTTTAAGGGAAACGAAGTGTTCTTTTTAATGAAACACACTGTTCGGTTAAGGGAAACACTTTGTTCTGTTTGGTAAAACTTCTTTTATTTACTTATTTGCTTTTAAATTAGAATAATTTTAGTATGTTTGCCACATTATTTATGAAAAACATGACTTTTGTATGAAAAAACAAGACTTCCTCTTTATTTTTGTTCTGGTGATAATATTCCTGCCATTCTTTGTGAGTGAATCCATCTACAATTGGTATAAGTCTTTCAACGCTGCACATGGCATGGTAATGAGTTTCGTTAAATTCGGAATTCTTGCTACACTGGGTGAGATGCTGGGACTTCGTATCAGTGCCGGAGTCTATAACCGAAAAGGATTTGGCGTACTGCCGCGTGCCGTAGTGTGGGGACTGCTGGGAATGGGTATCAATGCGGCCATGATAATCTTCTCCAAAGGTGTGCCGCAATTTATGGAATATATGGGAATGGCAAATGCCGCCGCCATTATAAACGGAGAATTCTGCCTGGACAAATTATGGATAGCCTTCGCCATTTCAGTTGCTATGAATACCATTTTCGCTCCGGTATTCATGACATTCCATAAGATTACGGATACGCATATCCTGGATTGTGGCGGTTCGCCTCGCAGCTCCTCACTCCTATCCCGATGACCCGCATCATTACGCATCTGAATTGGGATGCACAATGGAATTTTGTCTTCAAGAAAACAATTCCTTTCTTCTGGTATCCGGCACACACCATCACATTCCTCCTGCCGGGAGAAATGCGGGTGCTGTTTGCAGCGATATTGGGTGTGGTGCTCGGGGTATTGCTGGCTATTGCGGCTCGGATGAAATAATCCGGCTATATATTCTCGAATGATTTCAAGCAAGTCTTGCGGATAAGGTATAAAGAACTTCTCTATCATTTTCGGATACTGAGGTACAAAGGGGTTGGGTATCATTGTGACAAGGGTATCCAATTCTGCCTTCCGTTGCTCTTCAGTCTCTGAGACGGCGTAGCGGATAGTCCACCAGACAAGAAAGTCTGGTTAAGATACCTTTGGGGGTGATGACTTGCAGTTGCTTGTAGCGCTCGGACTGTAACATGATTTTAATTCTTTTCTCCTGCTCTTTCTCACTGATGGAACATAGAATGTCATACCATTCATCAAACTCCTGACGCAAGCAGGCGACAAATGCCCATTCGGCAATTCTATATTTGGCAAATTCTGGAATCTTCTTTAGAAGTACGAAGATATGTCTATATTCAATTCGCCTTTATATAAACCTTTGACTTTTGTATAGTCTTCAATGGAAGTGATTGTGTGTAAAAGGGAGTAATATATTTCCGGACTCATCGGCACATGGTGTTCATCGATGAATTTCAGAGTATTCTGAAGCACCAGTTTTTTGTTTGTTCTGTTGTTGGCCATGCGGCTGATGACATTGTTCCAGTAGATTTGTGTGCGTGCAATGGAAATATGTAAATCATCTTCCATCTCTTTTATACGGCTTTCGGCTTCTTCGAAGGTCATGCCGCGTTCCCGCATTTGATAGCATATGTCCTTCATAATTGGATAATGTTCGACAAATAGGTAGGGTTTGGGAATGACGGCTCCTAACTTTTTCAACATACAATATGAATCGTAATTGATAAAAACCTTTTTATTGATTGCTTGCTCTTGCAGCCGTTGGGCGTTTTCCTTATCATTCTGACGGAGCAATGCCTTCATGCAACAGAAGATAATTCCTCCATCATATACGCCCACGTCCAGCAGACAATACACATATTCCAGAATAGTGCTTTCTTTAATTTTCCACCCTTCCGATGTATAAATGGGAAAAGGCTGCGGAACGTTGTCTTGTGCTCTTCCGGCATAGTATCGCTGGATAAGCATTTGCTTCAATACATCCTTTGGCGCATCCAGGCTTTTCATTATTTCCTCATTTATAATCAGTTGTATTTCTTCCGGAGGAAGTGAATCTTGGGTGTGGTTGGTCAGGTGATAGAGTAAATGTTTATGTGTATAACTGTTCTGTTGTACGGTGTATTTTTCGGACATCCGCTTTATCATGTCCACTTTTTGTTCATAATAGGGATATATGAACCGGTTATTGATAATGATATTCAAGATATTGGCATCAGGATGATTGAGCAGTGACTTGTCCAGCCGGTTCTCGAAGAAATCCCTTGCGACTCCTCCTTCTTCCGGAGTCTTTACCTTATTGAACATTTCGGAGACAACGTAGGGCGAATGATTCAAAATCTGTTGTTCTTCCGGAGTAATACAATCGGGAGTTTCTCCGAACAGTGCCTGATACGCCTCTTCATAATTTGATATTTTCAGAATGAATTGTACGATTGTTCTTATATTTCGAGATTCATCGCCGTTTTGGGGACGATGTCTCTTCATATGTGCCTTGATTTCCTTTAGGGTCATGCGTTGGTATAGGATACCTTGTGTGTGCTGGCTCGGGTAATCCAGTAAAGACTGGTCTGCTTCCAGTAAATGGTATTTATGGAACAGTTCCTCGCATTCCTTAATCCCGCTATAAGTGGAGGTCGTATCCAATAAGTCGTTCAGGTAGATTTCACCCACTTTCAGTTTGGTCTTGTTTTCTTCTTCTTGCTGCTCCAGCCTTTCCATAAAAGTGTTGAAGATTCCTTTGGCCTGCTCAAAATTTTTTAGCCTTTTGGAGCATAAAGTTCAATGAGTAGCCATCACAGTTATTCCCCATACGGTTCCATAAATCATAGGCATAAGAGGACGGTATGTTTTCGAGTGCTCCATTCAACACTTCGGTCTTGTTCAGGAACATACTGGTATCCTCTTTTTTGTCGACAGACAGTTCTGTCAGTTCGTTGAAGAATGCAACCAGCTCTTCCGGCTGGCTGAATCTTTTGAAAACTTCCAGCCAGGTGTAGGGAGCAATAAAGTTGAAGAAAAAGACTGCATCGTCGTGGGGAACTACCCCTTTATCATTCTTCTGCAAGAAGTTCTTGATGTCGTGTATGTCAGCCAGAGTCTGTGCTTTATGCATAAGCTGCCTGGCGAAATTACGTATTCTTTTCTCTTTCAGTTCTGTCAGATAAGTCTCATTGTTGCTTTCCTGTCCATGGGCGCTCTCTGCAGAATCGGAGAAGAAATCATCTATGTCGTCATCATCGGCACTTGGGGAAGCTTCGTATATAAAGGAAGCGTTGAGGTATATTTCTTTGGCTTCGTCCATGTCGAGGAACCGTACCAATCTGTCTGAAATTCAATATACGAGTTTTCTATATACTTGTCTTGCATTTGCCTTGTTCATTGAGCAAATCCTTGTGTACAATGTCCTTATCTTGTTGTGTCTGCAGTCTGGGTAAGAGCCACCGCAGCACATTCAGTTCTCTCCTATTATATTTTTTTGTTAATTTCCAAATATGGATGGCCTCTGCATTGGTAGGAGCAAAATTGGCTATATTGCAATATAGGCGTCCACCCAATCAATGGAAACGCCTTCCGGGTTTGTTCCCAGTTCCTTACTTGTATATAGCGTTTGTTCGTTTTTATAAATGCGGCTTACAACATCATTGATGATATACTGTTGGAGTTCGGGGGCATTTACCGAACAGTTTTTCACCCGATGCAGGATCTTGGTTGTATTTTTGAAAAGTTCGGTCTGTCTTTGTAGTAGATATAGCGGAATATGCCCTTTATGGCTTTCTTTTCAGTTGCCAGTAGGTCATCGGACGGTTCACTGCTATAGTACTGGAAAACCTGGGTTACTATGATGTCTTCAACTTCAAATGTGTCCTTTTCAATGTCCTGATAATAAATCAAATCATCTACTTTGCCTGCCAATTCACAGATGGTGCTTCTGTCGGCCTTTTCGTAACTGTTCTCATAGGTGAATTTGAGGAAATCGAGCAATAGGTCTATTTTATTGCGGCTTCTCTTTTTCCACATCCACAAACATTTTATGGCGTGGCAGAGTTGTCGAAGCATGGATTTCTGCAGGTTGCTTAAATTGCTGTTCTGGAACTGGTTGTTATATCTGGTCTTGATTCTGTCTATGTCGAAAAACAAGGAACCGATAGTCATGCCGGCTTCGGGTCGGAGTTTAAGATAGCCGTATGTCCTGAGCTCGCGGGCATATTCATTTATTTTTTTGAAGGATAAAGGTTTGATGCCCACTTCGACTATGGCCGGAGGAACCATTTCATTGAAAGTAAGCATGGATTTCACTTCCTTGAAGCTATAGCTTGTAGTGGCAATAACCTTGAAGTCCGGATTGCCGATGTGAAGGATTTCCGATAACTTGCGAAGTAATTCTCTGTCAATGGGTATCGGCTTTTCATTCTCTTCTTTCCAAAACAACAGCTGCAAATCGTCCAGTAGAAGAATTTTTTTGCCATGCTGGAATTGGGATACAGAAAGCCGTTCTAACTGTTCTTTGGTCGTATCGGCATTCAAAATGACCACATAATATTCCTGAGGGAGCTTTTTCAGCATTCGGCAAACGGCAATAGTCTTTCCCGAAGTGGATTGACCGGTGACGATGATTGTCTTGTTTGTGCTGTCAAACTCCTCTTTAAGTTTGTTGTCTACTTCCGGACGGATAAAATAGTAGTCCAGGTTGCCTCTGCGACGGTTGGCTTGGCTGTTGGGAATAATTTTATCATACTCCATCTTATGGCAAGAGATTGCGCAAAAGGGATTATTGAGAAAACTTTCACGATCCTTGACCAACGCGTCCCTTAGCTGCTCCAGCGTATTGCACTGCTTCTCATACCGCTCGATAACGGTATCGTCGTCCAGGTGCTTTTGCATGTATTCCGCATAGAAGTCTTTCCATAAAGTAGTGTTTGTCCAGTCTTCCTGGGTGTATTCCAATGTCGGATTCTGATAGAAATAGATATGTTTGTTGGATGCATTTTCGATGGCAACATTAAACTCTCCGATGGTCTTGGAGCGTATCCAGTTTCCGGCGAAGAAGATGATGACGTCACATTGCCTTATCTCTGAATTTATGATTTCCTGCGTATCGCCTTTAGCTAAATCGTTGTCTCCATTTTTTTCGTGCCGGTGCACTACAATATTGAGTTCGCTGTTGTTTCTTTCCGTCAGGACTTTTTCCATTAAATCCCTTTCTTTCTGAAAACTCAGCGAAGAGGCTATAAATACATGGTATGTTTTCATAATATAGTGTTGGTTACTTTCTATGTGTTGTTGTTTACGACTAGCGGAATGCCGGCTGTGATACATCTGTCATACGCTTTTGAGCTTTCCTTCAATTCATCATACGGACGTATATCGGGATGCACAAAGCGTTTCTTTTTGAAGATGTCTCCCATTTCCTTGCTGCCATAGATTAACTCTTCTTCTTCGGCGGTGGGTTTACGGAAGCCAAGCAGCAGCTTCTCCATGTTCCAACGGTTATGTTCGACTTCGGCAAGCAATGTTATCTGGTCGTTGTCCAGTTTCACGTAACCATCCGTAATGCCTATGGAGCGTAGCTTGGGACTAATGGAATATGCACTGTACAAATTGGACACTGAAGGGATACGGACAGTTTGTTCCATGAGTCTTTCAGCTCATTGTCAGGTGGGCATGATTGAGGCACATTTCCATATTTATTCTTGAAATCGTATATATAATTGATGATTTGTCCCTCCCTCCGGCTTTTTTTGTCCAAGTCGTAACAGTTGTCCAGCATTCCAAAAGGAAAAACATGGGAATATTTATGAATCGCTTCATCTTTCTTTTTACTGTTAAGCATATTGAGCAGTGCACTGGAGGTTTCCTGACGGACAAAAACTGGGATATTTTCATCATATACATCGTCCGGCAGATATAATCCCATTGCCATGCTTTGAGGAGGATAATTGAGCAGACGGCAATCGTCAATACTTGGCCTGAGTCATGTACCATTCTTTAATTAGGTTCTGGATGGCAGGAGTTTCCGCACGGCCTTTGATAAATTCGAATTCCACATCCAGAAAGTCTGCATCTTTTCCTTTAAAACGGGTGGGAAGGACAAATCTCTCGTGCCTTTCGTCCTTGCTCATGTCGTAATAATGGGTAGACGATATCTCGAAATAATGGCGGTATCGTCCACAAAAGAAATTCATTTCCCGGTCGGCATTTTCATCAATGAAGGTAATGACACTTTTTATGTTCTTGTCCCGGCAGAAGTTTGGAAAATGCAACAGATGGGCAGCTTCCACTCCTATTGCCACTCCCATACGGCTCATACCGATGATAACAAGATGAACATGCTTTTCGCTTTCATAGGTTATTGCCTCACGGTCGAGAGGAGGATATTCAATACAGTTCTCCCCTTTTCCGTATTGCCGGCTTACCAATATCTTTTTGGCCCAGCCCTCGTAGAAGTTAAAGGGATGGAATTCTATATATTTTCTCCATTCGGCAGACAAATCGGTCAGTTGGAAAGCGGCAAAAGTAGTCTGATATTCGAAAAGAACGGTGAATGGTATGAGGGAACATTTATTGCATCGTTTATGAATGTCAACTATCTTTTTCAGGCAGTCTATGTTCAGTGAGTCATGGTCATGTTCGTTCCTCTCTCCGATAAGGAATACTTCGCGCGCTTTGGTAGTATAGAGTTTTTCCAACTCCTCGATAGAGTCGCGCCGGGCACGCAGCACCACAATTCTTTTTTCATTTTTGGCATCCAGTTCCGTATGGATTTTGCTACGGATTTCTTGTGCCGGTTGGGTACTCTGAATCAGAATATGGCAATTCCCATAATGTGTGTCATCGCAAATTTGCTGGATAAGAGTGGGGACCATGTTGTCAAAACCGATAATGACGATGTGGTTTTGCAAAGGGTAAACGATATCGCCTTCACGATATCGCTCAACTCTGCGTTCCAGCATATTGGAGATTACGGATATCAATAATCCGCAGAACAAAATTAATCCCAGCACTACGACCAATAGAGAGAACCAACGCAGATAAGGTGGTACTTCCACAATATTCCCCGGATCAATGAACAGACAAATCAACTGAAGCAAACGCCCCATAGGTACGTCTTTATCAATACCGGTCCATTCTTCAAGAGACGGCTCAGGAAAGATAAATGCAAAACTTACCAGATATATCAATAAGAAAACAGTTACTATGACTCCGAAAAGCCAAGCAAGCTGCCTCCATCCTTTCCGGAAAAGAGCGGTCAAAATGAAGGGCAAAAAGTCTTGTTAGCAGATTCATATTTGTTTTGTCATTAGGCAGTTTCCTTTTTTTCAGTTTCTTGTTTCAATTCTTTTCTGATATTCTCTTTCAGTTTATTGATTTCTTTCTCATCGTTATTGATAATCTCCCGTTTTTCTTTTTCCTGATACAAGGATGCAAGAATGTTTCTTTCTTGTTCCAGATTCAATGAGAATACATCTATTAATCTCTTGATACATAGAAAAAACAGATGCATACGCTAAGGGAAATGATGGCATGGAGTGTCATCAGGTAGGTCATTCCACGCGATGGAAAGAATTGAATAAGGTTTTGGAATGTAGTGCATGTCACAATCAATGCTGCAACCAGAAAGAGAATGATAAAGGCAGGAATCACGAATTTCCACCAGTGCCGGATAGGATAATACTTGTTCTCACTCGTCCTCATAGTACTATAATAGATATTGGATTATTATTCTTCTGTATGTCGAATCCCAGTTTCATAATCAGTTTCAGTGTCTGTATGGCTGTTTGCCGGTCGTATTCTCGTTCTGAGTCCGGTAACTCTTCGTATGGTACAAGTCCGGGATGTGTCTTTAATTCATCATTGCGTGTCTCTCCGTATTTCCATCCTTCTTTCACTCTTCCCAAAGCCCATACTTCATGCACATTGCGTGCCATGGCTTCTGTGAGTTCCGTCAAATTATCCGGTAAAGTGATATTTTCTGCGTTCAAAGGGGACGGTGTGTATGTTTTCATTTTCTGTTATTTAAAATGTGGAAGTAAAAAGTTTATTGGTAGCAATATTAGGCATTTCGGACGACAGAAACAAAAAAAAGGAAAGCTATTTCCAAAAAACATGCAGATTACAATGGAAAAAACATTGCAACCTGCATATAAATCGGGAGAAGCGTGAATTATAAGTTAGCTTCCGTCACTACCTGCCGTCAAACAGATTGATGATACGTCCGGCAAATCCGGCATCATGTTGTGAGTGTGTCACCATGACAATCGTAGTGCCTTCCTTATTCAGTTCATTCAGTAGTTCCATTACCTCTTTTCCGTTCTTTGAATCGAGGTTACCGGTAGGCTCATCGGCAAGTATCAGTTTAGGGTTTGATACGACTGCACGGGCGATTGCCACGCGTTGCTGTTGTCCGCCGGACAATTGTTGCGGGAAGTGCTTGCTGCGGTGCATGATTGCCATACGCTCCATAGCGGTTTCCACCCGGCGCTTGCGTTCGGTGGCAGGAATGCCCATGTAGAGTAGCGGCAGTTCGATGTTTTCGTATACATTCAGCTCATCAATCAGGTTGAAACTTTGGAATACAAAGCCGATGACTCCTTTACGCAAGTTGGTACGTTGGGCTTCTGTATATTTGGATACTTCCGTCCCATTCAAGTAATATTCTCCGGATGTAGGATTGTCCAACAGACCGAGGATATTCAGTAAAGTGGATTTTCCGCAGCCTGAAGGTCCCATGATAGCAACAAACTCCCCTTCTTTCACTTCAATGTTTACGTCGTTCAAAGCCAGAGTCTGTACTTCCTCGGTCTTGAAAATCTTCTGTAAGTTTACTGTCTTAATCATAATGCTTTGTTTTTATGGGTTATAAATATATTATTTCTTACTCGGATTTGATGCAGTCAATCGGATTTGTTTTGTTCAGCAAATAACTTTGCAGACACACTGTGACGGCAGATATTATCCAGACAATACATAGTGGCAATAGAAAGTCCATAACGGTGAAGGGGGCTTTATAGGCAAACTGTTCATGCCAATGGTGCATGAGCCAATAGACAATGGGGACAGCTAGAATATATGCAAGCAGAATTTGCAGGCAGAATGGTTTATTCAGCAACAGCACGATTTGTCGGGATGTTGCTCCATGAATCTTGCGAATGCTGATTTCGCGGATACGCTGGCGAGTGGCATACCATGAAATGCCGAATAAGCGAAGCAGGTCAATATCAAGCCAATCAGAGAATAGGCGATAAGGAGTTTGGAGATGAGACAAGACTTTACCAATTGCGTTTCATAAGTCTTGGTGCATGTCTGTGTATTGAAATATCTCCCCTTCATTCATCTTTCCCATATTTGGGCTATTTGATGTAGTGTTTCTTGTTTATTGCTTTCAATCAGCTTAATCTGCAGATAGTTGGCACCCGACATTCTCTCTGTAGGTGGAAGGTAAAGTATGACCGGGGTAATTTCATTTTCCAATGAACTGAACGGGAAGTCCTCTAATACACCGCCGATGATGTATAAAGAATCGGCAGACTGGTCAAATTCTTTCAAAGGTTTTCCAATGGCATTTATTCCTGCTGGAATCAGCATTCTGACATAGCTTTCGTTGACCAGTGCAGGATAGGCATATTGTTTTTGCAGTTGTTCGGGAGCGTTGCCGGACAAGAGTTTGAACCCCATCGTTTTTACCAGATTGGCATCACTATACAGCATTAATAGGTAGGAACTTTTTTCCGTACCGTCGGCTTGTTTGATGGATAGCTCACGTATCCATGAATTCAATATGGAGCCTTGTGACAGGGCGATGGACTCTATTCCTTGTACATGTTTCTCCAGCTCTTCTTTAAGTATTGTAGCCGGTGCGGCATTGAAATCTCCTATTTCAATCCGATTTTCGTAACAGTAGGCCCGTTCCTTGATGAGATTGATTTGTTCATTGGCAACGAGAGTAGCGAATATCAGCCTATAGAAATGGAAAACTGAAGAATGACCAGCAAAGCTATGAAACGTTGTTTCTTTTTACCTCCGTAAAGTGTCTTGTATTCGCTGAATGAGAGTTGTGAAAGTCTATGGCTGATATACCAGGCAGGGACAATGGACATAACTAGTACAAAGAGCACTAACAAGGGTAGCATCTGTAGGCTGAAAAAGAAATGTACGTTTAAATGGGATGCAAATAATCCATTGAAAAAAGACAGACAGTCGTTGATGATGAGTAAAGATAATCCGAATGCCAGCAGCACAGTGAGGAATGCATCACCAAACAGTTGGATGCGGATATCCTTCAAGCTGCTTCCCATCAGTTTCTCCACATGTATCATTTTGAGCTGTTGCAATACACGGCTCAGGCTCATGTTGGTATAGTTGCAGCAGGCTATGATAAGTACCAACAAGGCGGCAGCAAGGCTGATATACAATAATTGCACATTACTTTGATTGATATACGGCAGAGGTTGTTGTGTATCGTAGTCCGGTGTAGTAAAGTAGATGTCGGACAGAGGGTCGACGTAATATTGTGTCTTTTCCGGAATCAAAGTGGGAATCTTGTCGTGGTTGATTTTTTCGGTAAACTGTTGGGCATCGGTATTTGGAATTAGTTTCAGAAACGTCATTCCACCCCAAAAGTCTTTGTTATTCCCGGTAATCATGTCGAATTGGAGCAATGATTGTGACCGTGACTTTAATATGGCTGCCACTTCATAACTTTGGGTATCAGTCATGGTTTTTATTTCCAGCAATTCTCCTAATGGATTTTTATCTCCAAACAGTTTATGTGCAAAAGCTTCACTGAGTGCTACTTTGCCCGGTTGTTCCAATACTTGCTTTAAACTACCGGCAATGGGATGATAGTGGAAGAAATGTTGCAAAGTAGTATCGGCAGATATAAAGGTTATATCGTGGTAAATCTCCCCTCCATATTTACAATATTGTGGAACCAGAGAATTGATACGCAGGTAGTCTTCCACTTCTGCATATTTTTCTTTCAGCATAGGGGGAATATTGGCATCAGCATAGGCCACCTTGCTTCCGTCCTGCATCGGATTATCCTGACGCAGACAGAAAATACGGTTCTTGTCCCGATTGCCACTCTCTATATTGTAATCATGTACATAATAGGTGAACAGCAAGTTTGTACATGCTAGCCCTATAGCCAGACTGACTATAGAAATGAAGAAGAAAACTTTGTTTCTCCACCAACTGCGGGTAATTATTTTTAGGATTGTAAGTATGGTCATAATCTTTAGGTAAATATATTTTCTTATTCGTTTTTAATGACTTCTGCCGGATTTGTCCTTGCTATTTTCAGAATACGGAAAATAATAGTCAGAGTAGTAATGACAGCTACGATTATGAAGATTGAAATCCAAAATAGCGGGCCGTCATTAAAGAATACGATATACATGTTTTTCCATAACTGCAGTATGGCATAACATAAAGGAAATGCCATTGTTGCCGAGAGTACAAGCTGATAAATATACGTACGGGCAAACAATATGATAATCTGTTTCAATCCTGCACCATTTACTTTACGGATTGCCACTTCCTTTTGTCTGCGTTCCGTATCCAGTGTGATTGCCGAATAGACGCCTAATAAAGTGATTATAAGGCTGACAAATGAGAAGAATAAGATTATCCCTTTCATGTTGTTCTCGATGGCTTGCGCTTGGTGAATGTCTTCCTGCAAGGTCGAAATGTGTAATTGTATACTCGGTGGAAGATTCTCTTCCAGCATTTTCTTAACGAAAGCCTCTACTTCTTCTGCTTTTCCGGGTACACACTTCAAATAGCAATGACCTACATAATATTTGAAATCACAAGGCAGAAAGACGAAGCCCTGGCTCTGATTGTAAGTGTCGGCTACAAAATCGGAACAAATGCCGCATACCGTGTAGCTATCTTGATAATTGTACAAGGTGGTTCCCAGTAAATCCTTCTTTATACGTTCTACCAATTACGGTCTGCTACCATGTCACTATTTGTCTTCAGGACATGCCCGGAGAGAATGGGGATATTCATAAACTCGAAAAAGTTATTAGGAACATTCATTATATTGACTTCAAGGCTACTTTCCCGGTTATCTTTTTCTGTCTGCATGCTTGTTCCCGAAATACCTTTCAGATAATTAATATCTGTCAGCATTTTATCTTTTATATCCGGATGTTGACTGATGCGCTCTATGAGAGCAAGCTTTTCGTCATTTTTCATAAAACGGTAATCCATAGGAATACTGATGATTTCGGACTTTTCTTTTTCTGTCAGTGTGTTGAACAGTGTGGAACCGGTCTTGTTAGCCTGCAAATATAAAGCGACTGTAAAGACTATGAATAACCAACAGATGAAAATTGGATACCCAAAAGACAATTTCGTATCTTCTGTTTGTGGCGTTTGGATTTGTTCTTGTAAATACTTGACTGGATGGAGCATGCTTCATCCTCCATACGGTAAACAAGCAGAGTAATAAGCATAGTAAAATAACGCCTGCCATATATTCTATCGTCTGTATCAATAATAGGTCCCGTTCAATGACTAATGTGAAATCAAATAAAGAGAATGAAAGGTAAGGGGTAAATATTTCTATCAGACAGAAAGTCAATAAGAAGGCTATGAACGAAATGATAATGGCTTGGGTAAAAAGTAACCAAAATAGTTTGTTGCCATTACTTCCATTCACTTTACGAATGCCGAACTCGTGCGAACGGTTCAGATAACTCCCCGTCAAAAAATGAAAAAAGTTGAGTAGACCAGTCAGTAGAATCAAAAGGCCGACAATGAATGTGATTCCGGCAAAGTAAGGGGCAACGGATTTCTCCCGAAAAAGTTTTCCGAAATTCGAGCTGATACGGTATTTTTCTCATTGAATATTGTGTGCTTCAAGTCCATTGCACGGAAACTTGCTTCAAGTTGCGCGGATGTTTTGCCCGGACGAAGAAGAGCAAAAGTAAGTCCACCGGTCATACTGTCTCGTCCATCGAATTGTATAAGTCCTTCGCTGTCGTTCAAGATTAACATATCAATCTTTTGGAGAAAGCTAAGCTGGTATTCAATGGAATATCTTCTATTATCGCTTGTATGGTATAGATGGTACCTCCTGTTCGTGGTGTGGTATCAGGTGAAGAGAAAAGCCGTTGTGCTAAGGTCATTCGCTTTCCTATCGGATTCTCTCCGAGACCAAATATTTTGTGTGCCAGAGAGCGTGTCAGTATCACGGCATTGGGAGTTTGCGATGCTACAGCCATGAACCTTGTAATACTTCCGGGGTGAACACGCTATGGTAGGCTGTATCTACTTCCATAGCATATAAATCTTCGTAAGGCAGTTCTTCCTTGTCGATAGTTTCCACATTGTAGCTACGTGGGCGGGGATAGGCAACAAAAGTAAATGCTTCTACTTCTTGGAATTGCAATTGGCGCAGACTCTCAAACAACGTAGCGGGAGTTCCGGAATAAGGTTCTTCTGCTGGAGTGTATAGGTTTATGTCTGCAATGCGTTCCCAGTGGGTAAAGCACTTGTCGGTAGAATTTATATAGCGGCTGCAATATAGGCAGATACTAAAACAAAGTATACCTACCGACAGTCCGATGATAGAGATGATATTCTGTGCCTTGTACTTTAATAGGTTTCTGAATGCTGTTTTAATATAATGTCTTATCATAATAGTATCATTATTGTATTATTCGCTTTTGATTACTTCCGCCGGATTCTGTCGTGCAGCCTTTTTTACTTGATAAACCAATGTTAATATGGAAATTAATGATATGATGATTGCTGCAATAATGAACAACCAGCTGCTGATGTTGGCTTTGTAGGCAAAATCTTTCAGATAAATGGTTATTCCCCAATAAGATATAGAAATGGCAATCAAAAATGACATTGCTAATATGATAATGTATTTTTTGAGTAATAACAATAAAATTTCCTTATGTGTAGCGCCATGTACTTTTCGTATAGCTATTTCCCGGTATCTTTGTTGTATGTCAAATAAGGACAATCCAAACAAAGCTATTGAGGATATTAGAATGGCCATAAAGGCGAAAAAGGAATAGGTGATGGTTATTTGCTTGTCTGACTTATAGAGATTCTCAACTTCCTGTTTTGCAAAAGTATAATTGAAGGCTCCATCAGCATTGTCGTTGTGTAGGTTTTCCAGGAAGGCAACGGCATCTTTTTGATGTCCTGGAGCAATTTTAGCTTGCAAAGGAATTTGTGAAAGATATGTTTCACCGTATATAAAAGCTATAGGAAGAACCGGTTGGGATAAATGTCCGCAATAAAAATCTTCGACGATACCTATAATCTGATAAGGGTTCAAATCCCTACGCGGCCATAAAGGTTGTTGGGGTTCCAGCCGGGCATTGATTGCGCTTTCGAGTCCGAAGAGTTGCATGGCTTTTTGATTGAGAATCAGTTTGGCTTCACCTTCATGGTCGATGTCGGCATCCCATAAACGTCCCTGGGATAAACGGAAGCCATGAAATCTTATTTCTTCTTCTGTTATGGGAATGCAATACAATTGTTTGAAATTGGCTTCTCCGAGCTTACGGAAAAGTACCGGAGATTCTGTGAAATATTCATAAGGGGATAAAGAGTAATTCCATGCCGTGAATAAAGGAGAGGCATTCATTGCAGTGGATATATTTTCTTTGGAGGCTTTGCGCAAGGAGGTCTGTTTCAGATATTCTGCTTCAGTGGTAGGCTGTTTGCGTTCATAGCGTTCAAAATGGACTTTAACGATAGAGTCTGTGTCATAGCCTAAATCTATATGAGTCATTTCATACAGTTGTTTGGCGAAGAACATGGAAACAACTATTAGAATGAATGCCACGATATACTGAATACTCAGATAGAGGTTTCTTACAACAGACGATTTTTCACCACTGCCTATTTTCCGTAATGAATGGATAGGCGTGTTGTATTTGAATTTAAAAAACGGATAGATTGAAGCTGTCAATGGCTGTAAAATCAGGATAGCTATGGTTATTCCTATGTCAAATATACCATTAGGTTGTTGAATGACATCAAAATAGTTATTTAAGGGAAAGACGGAAATCTCGACAAGGAACCAGGCTATAAATAATGATACAAGTGTCAGACATAAATTCTCGATATATAGTTGGGAGAATAGCTGTGCTGAATTGTTTCCAAAAACCTTCTTTAGTCTGAATTCTTTGCTTCGTTTCAATAATACAACCGTATAAAGACTCATAAAATTGAAGATGCCTACAATTAAAATTAGTACAGCAACAAGTGCCAATAGATGTAGCTGTGGTAAATTCCCCCTTTGCAGCATGTCCTGCCAAACATCAATGGCTGGATGAAAATACACTTCACGCATGGGAAGCAGTTGATACCTGAATTCAACATCCGCAGCACGTGGAGATTGCCGGAACGCTGCATGCCGTGCATTTATCTTCGTAAAGGAAGCCCCTTTATGAATTAATGCCATTTTCATCGGGAAACGGAACTCCCAATCCTTCTGCAATGTTTCAGGAACAAGCAAGTCGAAATGAAGCGAGCGTTTCCCTCTGTCTTTGCCGATAACTCCGGTCACCGTAAGAGGGTCACCGGTAGAGTATTCAATGGTTTTGCCGATAGGATTTATGTTCCCGAATAGTTTCTCACTCAGCTCTTCTGTGATAAAGGCGGTTTGTGGAGACGCCGCCCATGATTCGGCTTTTCCATATTTCATGGGAAAATCAGTCACTATTAGAAACAAGCTGTCTACTACAATCGTTTCTACATCAATATGTTTTTCTTCCTTTATGATATAGTCTTTATTGAACCATACGAAAGTGGACATCGCTTCTATGTCTGCATCTTCGAGGGGACCTCCGATAACTGCCGTTTTATTGTTGTCATCTTTGTATTCCTGCACCATGATGCCTATCCGGTCTTTGTTGGGACTATAACAATCTACATCATTTTCCTGCTTCACGTAGCGGAATATAATAATGACACAAGCCAAGCTCAGTGCCAGTCCGATAATATTGATTACCGTATATACTTTAAACCTACTTAATGTTCGGATATATAATAGTATGAGTTTCATATTCGTGTCTTTTATTCGTTTTTCATAATGCTTGCCGGATTGATGTTGGCAGCCTTGCTGATTTGCCTAATAATAGTCAACAAGGAGATGGCAGTTGTTATGGCTACTGCTACGGCAAACAAGTCGAATGTCAAAGGGGCTTTGTGGGCAAAATCCTGCAAATAGAGGGTAATGGCAATCCATGACAAGGGTATGGATAGCAAAGTGGCGACTCCCATGACCGAGAGATACTTTTTAATGAGTAAGGGGTAAATATCCTTTGCTTGCGCACCGTTCACTTTGCGTAAACCTATCTCACGGTAACGTTGCCGAATATCGAACAAGGATATTGACAATAATCCCAATGAAGAGATGAAAATGGCTATTCCGGCAAAGAGCGTATAAATGTTCACCACTTGACGGTCTTCACGATACATCTTTTGGAGTTCATCTTCTATCAGCGTATATTCAAAGTCGGTTCTTCCCGTAGATTCTTCGTATAAGCGGCGCAGGAAATCAATGACTTTGGCTTTATTCTCGTGCTTATACGAGGCTGTAACAGTATAAATTCCGCCTATGCTTGCATCGTGATAATAGATGACAACCGGTTGGATGGATTGTGAAAGGTGCCGAACATTGAAATCCTTTATGACCCCTACTATCTCGCAAGGTGGATTGTAGAAATCCGGTAAGCTGCTTGAGGCGTAGTGTGGTTCTTCAGGTTGCAGCTTGTCTTTGGTGATGTCTTTTATTCCATAGACTCTTTTAGCGGTTTCGTTGATAATTACCTTGAAACTGTTTTTGGTGAACGCTTCATCTATGGAGTCGTTCCATAGGCGCCCCTCTACAAGTTGAAAATCGTATATTGCCATGGAGTGGGTCGTTAAATGTGCAGATAATGCCGGATGGAACCGTTTTCGGCTCTGTTGAGCGCAAAACTGTCAAAACGGAAGTCGGTGAACAGCAAGTCGTTTCCTCTGCTCCAATGCTCAAACAGAGTGCTTTCACTCATTCGTTTATTGACCAAAGCATTACTTATATATTGTCTTTTTCCTTCATCCAATCCCTCCTCTTTAGTTGTTTTATATAAGCCCAATTTATCGACATACATCCGGCAAGTTATCACATCGTGCGAGCGGAAACCGAGGTCGGCGCAGAGCATATACTCCAACTGCCGTACAAAGAATAGAGAAACGGTTATTATAAAGATGGTTACGACATATTGAAAACACAGTAATATCATGCGTGACCGTGTGGAAAAGCGTGAAGATGCCAGCTCGCGTATGGAGTTGACGGGTCTGCTACATGTGTATTTCAAGAACGGATAAACAGTAGTCAGCAATGGCAATCCTAAAAGTACGATGGCAGAGACCTTCCGGTCAAAGCCGGAGTCTGTTGTGGTAGGTATATAAAGTTCATGGAAAAAGAAAAACCTGGTTATTTCTATTAAAGCCCAGCAAAGGAGTAATGCCAGTCCCGTCAATAAGATGTTCTCGGCATATATTTGCAGGAAAATGTCTGTCCTGCCTGCACCGAACACTTTTTTCACCCCAAACTCTCTTGACCGCTTGGACATGATGACAGTGTAGATGTTGATGAAGTTCAGCAGCCCTATGATACCTACCAGGAAGGCTACTACCATCAATACCCGGACATAGCTTTGGTTGCCATATTGATAGTTCTTGTTTTCTTTTCCGTGGTCTTTATCGTAATATAAATCTTTCAAAGGCAAATACTGATAGCGTACTGTCTCATAAGTACTCCATTTGCTGCGGGGGTGTTCTTTTGAATACTTTTTATTCAGCAGTGCAATGTCTGTATCCGGTGCCATCAGCATGGCGTATATAGGGTCGAAAAAAAGGAATTCATCCAGTTCATCCGACATAAATATATCCGGCATCCATGATGTCTTGGTATCGGGGTCGTCCACCACTCCTATAATAGTGAATTTATTCCCTTTTGTGTTTTTGAAAGTAGCGCCTATGGCATTCTTCCCTCCCAGCTTCTTCTTCCAAAAAGAACGGGTGATGACAACATCCCTCGAGCGGACTATTCTTCCGCTTCCGGCAATCACCCTATATGGAAAGATTTTGAAGAAGGTGCTGTCTACAGAAAAAGCGTTCGCTGCAATTTCTTGTTCACCGAACAGAACGGGCATATCCGATATTTGATAAATCACCGTAAATTGTTCTACGGCAGGATCCTTTTCCAATCCCGACCGGTAGCCTCCCAAGAAGTTCTCACCACTGCTGGTAGAGGTTTTTATCAGGCAAATGCGTTTATATTCGGGAAAGCATTGGTTCACTGTATTTTCTTGGTGGATATATCGGGCTACGGTGAGTACGCAAGCCAAACTGCACGCCAGTCCCAATACATTGATAAGGGTGTATGCTTTGAATTTCAGCAATGCATTGATGGCTAAGATTATTTGTCTCATAGTGCGTAGTTTTATTTCATTATCAATTCTTCCGCCTCGCCAAAGGTATCATATCCCGTTGTAATTACCCAATCTCCGGGCTGCAAACCTTCCGTAATCTCGTATTGTTGCGGATTTTGGCGACCGATGCCAAGCGGCACGCGCACGGCTTTTGTCTTTGCGGCGTTCAGTTTGTAAATCCATTGTCCTCCGGTACTCTGGTAGAAGTTGCCGCGCGGAATGACGAGCGCCTCCTCCGGCTGGCCGAGTTCTATCTGTACCCGGAAGCTTTTGCCTACACGTACGTTGTCGGGCATGTCACCGGTGAAGACGAGGTCTACGTCGAACGTGCGGTCTTTGACTTCGGGAACCACTTTCGTGATGCGCAACGGGTATTTTCTTCCCTGATAATTGATGGTGGCAGGCAATCCGGTGATAATGCGGTCGATGTAGTATTCGCTCAGGGAAGTATGCACTTTATATTGGTCCAGCACCTTGATTTCCGCAATGCTTTCACCGGAAGCGACCTGCTGTCCCGGAGTCACCTTGACAAAACTGAGCTGGCCGGCGACGGGAGCTTTCACCACCAGGTTGCCGAGCCGTTCGCAGGCGCGTTCATACTTCTTCCGTTCCCGTTCGCGGTCGTTCCTGATGAGGTCTTTGCGGATGACGGTGACGGCAGAGTCATGACGGAGGCTTTCCCTTTGAAGATGGGCATTTTTCACTTTATAGTTGTATTCGTCCTCGGAAACTTCGAGCTGCGCCTTGCTCTTGATGCCCATGCGGTACTCCTCCTTGTCAAGGGCAAAACTCTTGCGCAGGCGGTTGAGGTCATAATCGGTCTGCAGGGCTTGTTGTTGCAGGTTCAGGCTTTTCTGCTCCATTTCAATTTCTTTTTCGCGGTAGGTGATAAGCTGCTTTTCCCAGTCGTCGCGCTGGTCTTCGATACTGCGCAGCAGGTCGGGGTTTTCCATGACGAGGATGGTATCTCCTTGCCGGAGCAGGCTCCCCTCCTCTCCTATGATGCGTTCCACGCTTCCGGCTTCACGTGCATTGACCTTGATGGTAAGGATGGCTGAATCACTCCCTCCACATCTACATATTCCATAAATTTGCCGTTCTTGACTTCGGCTATCTGTATGTTGTCTTGCTCGATACGCAGTTTGCTGGGACCCAGCGAAAGGGTGACTACATAAATCAGGAAGGCAAGGAAGGCAACGCCTCCCGCCAGATAGTAGCGGTAACGGATGTACCAGGTTTCTTTTCAAGTTTTATATCCATAATGCAATATTTTATATACTCTTTTTTTACTTTTCAGATACCCCCTTCAGAAGTACTTCTGAATAAGGTTCCGAGTTTTACTAAAACTTTACCGGAGATTTAGTAAATCGTCACCGGAGTTTTAGTAAATCTCCGGCCAGCTTTTACTAAAACTATTCCACGATTCTATTACTGTATAGATTCTTCATTAGTAACCCTTTCCAAGTCTTCTGCCAGTGGCCTCTCTTTTTCAAAGTCATATAGCGTGATGCTTCTCAGTGCATAGTACAAACTCCAATAGTTGTACAAAGCCGTTATATAGCTTCTCCGGGCCGTATCTTTTTCCGTGATGGATGCATTGAGGTCGAGTACCGAGGACTTGCCGAGCAGATAGAGTTTTCGGGCTACTTCGGCGCGTCGTTGGGCTGTATGGTCTGTGCGGGCGGCTATGTTTACCCGTTGCGCCTGCAGGTTGAATTGCTTTACGAGTTTCCGTACGTTCAAGTCGAAATCCGTCTTGTCTTGCTCTACCTGCGTGTAGACAAGGTCTCGGTTGGAACGGGCCACGCGTACTTGTCCCCTTCCGCGCCCCCAGTCCAGGATTGGGAGGGTAATGCCCAAGCTGACGTACTGCTGGTCCAGTGGATTCCGGTAGGCATCTTTCAGCTTGTCGGCAGTTTGTGTCAAGCCGAAGCGCAGGTAGATGTCTGCCTTCAGTCCGGCATTGGCCTTGGCGCGCGACACGGCACTCTCGCTTTCCACCTTGCGGCGTAGCATGTTCTGTATCTCCGGACTGTTTTCGTTGGCAAGCATCAGCGCGGCATCCAGGTCGATGTGCAGGTCGGGCACGCGGTTGTCTATTCTCACCTTTATAAGGAGGTCTTCTTGGATGCCGAGGTAGGAACGGAGTTCCTGCATGCAGTTTTCCACTTCGATGCGGGCATTCATGCAGTTGGTTTCTTCGGTCAGTTTGTTGAGTTCGAGCTGCAACATTTCGTTTTCGCTGATGGTGCCGATGTTATATCGTCCTTGCGCATATATATACAAGGTGTCGGCATTGGCGTAGTTGGCGTTGGCTATTTCGTAGTTGCTTTGTGCTTTGGCCAGGTTGAAGAACTTCTCTGTGGCATTGGCGGCAACAAGCTCAAGGGTTTCTACGTAGGTTTCTTGGCTTCGCGATAACGGATAGGTTCGATGCGCCGGTCCCACTTCAGGCTGTTGTAGCCAAACAAGGACTGGCTGTATCCGATGTTGACGGGTGAAGTCTGCCAGGAATAGGTGTCACTGCTGAAAAGGTCGAGGCGCTGCGCAGCCGTTTCAATGAAAAAGGTTCCTCCGGTCCACGGCACGTTTTGTGTCAGGCTCAGTGTCAGGTCAGTGCTCAGCAGGTTCTGCTCTATGAACTTGACGTTGCCATCGCTTTGGGTCACCTTGTTGATAGCACGGTCCAGATAGGGATTGGAAGTAAGCTTGAGCGTCGGCAGGTAGTTGGCACAGTAGTATTTGTAGTTCCAATAAGCGGAACGGAAGCTATGGCGGGCATTTTGGGCGTCGGGCGACTGCTGGCGGGCCTGCTCGATGGTTTCTTCCAAAGTCAGCTCCAGCGTGTGCTCTTGAGCAACGGCACTCGACATCAGACTGAATGTAATAAGCAATAAAAATATATTCCGGTGCATAGTTGTTTTCTTTACTCTATAAAGTTCAAATTCTATGCCATAAGTATAAGTTGTTGTATTATAAGTGTTTGTTGTGGTTCGAAGCTTTCCAAACGTGTGCAGTTGCGCACAAAAATAGTGCGATAATGCACGCACAACACATGGATATTATACTTATCTTTGCCCGTACAAGAGATGTGGGATTGTGTAGGCCTTGCCTGCACGAAAAGAAAACAGATATGGAGCAGTTTGGTAAAATATTGATTGTAGATGATAACGAGGATGTCCTTTTTGCGCTGAACCTTCTTCTCGAACCTACGCCGAGAAGATAAAAGTGGCAGTGACTCCCGACCGCATCGAGCATTTTATGACCACTTTCCGTCCGGACATTATTCTGCTGGATATGAATTTCAGCCGTGATGCCATCAGTGGTCAGGAAGGTTTCGACAGCTTGAAGCAGATTCTGAGTATCGACCCGCAAGCAGTGGTCATCTTCATGACTGCCTACGCGGATACGGACAAGGCAGTGCGTGCCATCAAAGCGGGGGCTACGGATTTCATTCCCAAGCCGTGGGAGAAGGAAAATTGTTGGCGACCCTTTCTTCGGGCATGAAGCTGCGTCGTTCGCGGACCGAGATAAATCTGCTGAAGGAGCAGGTGGAAGTTCTGAGCAATGCCACAGCGGGAGGCTCCGAAGAGGTTATTATCGGTGATTCTCTTGTCATGCAGCAAGTCTTCTCTACAGTGGAGAAGTTGCGCGATACGGATGCCAACATACTTATATTGGGTGAGAATGGAACCGGAAAGGATGTGATTGCCCGCCTGCTGTACCGCAATTCTCCCCGCTATGGAAAGCCGTTTGTCACGATAGACCTCGGCAGTATTCCCGAACAGTTGTTCGAAAGCGAGTTGTTCGGCTACGAGAAAGGCGCCTTCACCGATGCACGGAAAGCGAAAGCTGGACGTATGGAAGTGGCAACCGGCGGTACGCTTTTTCTGGACGAGATAGGTAACCTTTCCCTGCCCATGCAGGCCAAATTGCTGACTGCCATCGAAAAGCGTTGTATCAGTCGTTTGGGAAGTACGCACTACGCCCATTGATGTGCGGCTCATCTGCGCCACCAATGCAGACATCCGTCGGCTGGTGGACGAAGGAGACTTCCGCCAAGACCTGCTGTATCGCATCAACACCATCGAGTTGCATATTCCACCTCTGCGGGAACGCGGAAACGACATCCTCCTGCTGGCAGAGTATTTCCTGCAACGGTATGCCCGCAAATATCAGAAAGAGATGCGCGGGCTGACCCGGGAGGCGAAAAACAAGTTGTTGAAATATGCCTGGCGGGTAATGTACGTGAGTTGCAGCATACAGTGAACGTGCTGTCATATTGGGAGACGGTTCTCTGCTTCGTCCGGAGAACTTTATGTTCCAAGCTTCTGTTTCCCGTCAGAAGAAGGAAGAAGAAGTCCTCAACTTGGAGCAATTGGAACGGCAGGCTGTGGAACGTGCCATGCGGCTCAGTGAAGGAAATGTGACCCGTGCCGCCGAATACTTGGGCATTACTCGCTTCGCCTTGTACCGGAAACTTGAAAAACTGGGCTTATGAAACGATATTCATTGATTGTGGCACTGCACATCATCGGCATAGCCTTCCTTTCGGTCGGCGTTTATCTGCTGGTGGATGCCGGACTGTGGTTCAGTGCACTGATGGCTTTTTTGATATTGCTGGCGATTGCCGTTCATCTGTACCGCCTGCAGATGATGCAGGTGCGCATGATGCGCCATCTGGCAGAGAGCCTGCGCTATGACGACATGATGCTGTCATTCCGTTCTCCCTACAAGAACCGGTCTATGGAGGATATGGTGGACGAGCTTTCCGAAGCGATGAGGAATTTCCGTACCCGCGTGCTGGAACGCAATGAGATGGAAGCGTGGCAAAAGCTGATACGTGTGCTGACGCACGAAATAATGAATTCAATCACTCCCATCATCTCCCTCTCCGAAACCTTGAGCGAGCGGGAAATGTCGGAAAAGAACTATCCCGTCATGCGGCAGGGAATGCAGACTATCCACCGCCGTAGTAAGGGGTTGTTGGAGTTTGTGGAGAATTACCGGAAGCTGACAAGACTTCCGCCCCCGTCCGTCGTCCGGTTGCCGTCCGCGAGCTGTTGCAGGATTTGCAGAAGCTGTTTTCGGAAGAGTATATCCGGATAGAGCTTCCGGAGACCGACCGCATACTCCAGATAGACCGGACACAGATAGAACAAGTACTGATTAATCTGATTAAAAATGCCAAAGAGGCATGTAGCAGGAAAGAGCATCCCCGGATAGAAGTGAAGATGCTACCCGCCCTCTCGTGGCAATGCCTAATCACTGTCAGTGACAATGGTGAAGGCATTCTGCCGGAAGTGCAAGATAAGATTTTTGTACCGTTCTTCACCACCAAGCCTTCCGGTTCGGGCATCGGGCTCAGTTTATGTAAACAAGTGATGAACCGGCATGGAGGGAATATCACGGTGCAGTCTACTGTGGGAAAAGGGAGTTGCTTTACGCTGCTATTTGGATAAGTGGGAAAGAGGGTATATACAAAAATAAGCTACTGAAAAATCAGTAGCTTATTAATTTCTGTCGGGGTAGCGGGATTCGAACCCACGACCCCCTGCTCCCAAAGCAGGTGCGCTAACCGGACTGCGCTACACCCCGAATACTTTACTTCTGAAAAGCGAGTGCAAAGGTAAAAACAATTCTGATACCAACCAAACATTTAGGCAAGTTTTATGCAATTAAAATTACATTTTCAGATAGAAATCTTTCGTTAAAGCTACATATTCAGGGGTAAACTCATTGTGATTCACCTCAATACAGAGTTTCTCTTCTCTACACTCTTTTGCTTCAAAACCAAAGTTCAGCAATACCCGTCTGCACGGTTTTCCGGGCTTGGTGAAGACTTGCACACGATGCAATGGAAACAACTTATGGTTCCAAGCTGTATCCACAACCGTTTTTTCAGCTTCCGCTGGAATAATGATGCTTACGACTCCTTGCTCTTCAAGCAAAGATGCCGAACGATGAAACAGTAAATCGTAATTCAAATTGCCCGCATGCCGTGCTGTGCACCTTTGTTCGTCAGGACATTTCAACGCATCTATAAAATAGGGAGGATTGGAAACGATGAGGTCAAATCTGTTTTCCGGCTGATAATCTCGGAAATCATGACATATGATCTCTACTCTATCGGCCCATGGAGAGTGAGATACATTTTCTGTGGCTTGTCCGGCTGCAGCCGCATCTATCTCGATTGCAGTAATCCGGGCATGCGGATTCCTTTGCGCTAACTGTAAGGCTATTAATCCGGTACCGTTCCACGTCCAGTATACGCTTTGCTTTGTCTGCCGGGGCCCATGCCCCAAGTAGTACACCATCTGTGCCGACCTTCATGGCGCATTTATCATGAAATATGGTAAATTGTTTAAACTTAAAAGATGATTTTGGCATGTTTATCTTCTTTAATTGGGCTCAAAAATAATCAAAGCCTGCATATTTGTCATAAAATTGGCACTGTTTTTGTCTTTTTAAAGGGTGAAGAACGTTTATTTATGAAGAAATAGCTTAACTTTGCAGGCGCTTTATTGGCCTGCCAATATGACATAAACTAAAAAGAAAGAAATGAAGAAAAGAAATTACCTGAGTGATGTCGAAGATAGAAGCGGAAACGCTTTCTCTGTAATTGCTGATTTTGAGGGGAATGAAGAACAATTGATGGACATTGAGGTAGAAGAGGTTTTACCGATATTGCCTCTCCGAAATATGGTATTGTTCCCTGGGGTGTTTATGCCGGTATCTGTAGGAAGAAAATCTTCCCTCAAATTGGTGCGTGAAGCAGAAAAGAAAAATTCTTATATAGCTGTTGTATGCCAAAAGGTGGCTGAAACAGAGACACCTCTGTTTGAGGATTTACATACCATCGGTACAGTTGCCAAGATAGTACGTGTGCTTGAAATGCCAGACCAGACAACTACAGTCATTCTGCAAGGCTCCAAACGTATGGAACTGAAGGAGATTACGGATACGACTCCTTATCTGAAGGGACGGATAGCTACGCTGAATGAAGAACTTCCGGAGAAGAATGACAAGGAATTCCATGCATTGGTAGAGGCGTGTAAAGACTTGACAGTACGCTACATCAAGTCATCCGATATGTTTCCGCAGGATTCGGCATTTGCATCAAGAACATTACCAATCCAATGTTTTTGGTAGACTTTATCTGTACGAACCTGCCACTCAAGAAAGACGAAAAGATAGAACTGCTCCGTATCGACTCTTTGCGGGCGCGTACCTACCGCCTGCTTGAGATTCTGAATCGTGAAGTGCAGCTTGCCGAAATCAAAGAGTCTATCCAGATGCGTGCACGTGAGGATATAGACCAGCAGCAGCGTGAGTATTTCCTGCAGCAGCAGATTAAAACCATTCAGGATGAGCTGGGTGGCGGCGGTCAAGAGCAGGAAATAGAGGAGATGCGTAAGAAGGCGGAGACCATCAAATGGAATGATGAGGTGAAGGCTACGTTCCTGAAAGAGGTGGATAAGTTGGAACGTACCCATCCCCAGTCTCCCGACTATAGCGTGCAGCTGAACTATCTGCAGACGATGCTTAGTTTACCGTGGGGCATTTATACGACGGATAATCTGAGCCTTGTCAATGCAGAAAAGACACTGAACAAAGACCATTATGGTTTGGAGAAGGTGAAGGAACGCATTCTGGAACATCTTGCTGTATTAAAGCTGAAGGGCGATATGAAGTCCCCCATCATCTGTCTGTATGGCTCCGGGTGTGGGAAAAACCTCTTTGGGGCGTTCCATTGCTGCCGCCTTGAAGCGTAAGTATATCCGTATGTCGCTGGGAGGCGTGCATGATGAAGCTGAGATTCGCGGTCATCGTAAAACCTATATCGGTGCCATGCCGGGACGGATTATCAAGAATCTGATAAAGGCAGGCTCCTCCAATCCGGTATTTATTCTGGATGAAATAGACAAGGTGAGTGCCGACCGCCAGGGAGACCCCTCCTCTGCCCTCCTCGAAGTGCTCGACCCGGAACAGAATACTACATTCCATGATAACTTTCTGGATGTGGACTATGATTTGTCCAAAGTGATGTTCATCGCTACTGCCAATAATCTGAATACCATCCCCGGACCGTTGCTGGACCGTATGGAGCTGATTGAGGTAAGCGGCTATATCACGGAAGAAAAGATTGAGATTGCCGCCGCCATCTGGTTCCGAAGGAATTGGAGGCAAACGGTATGAAAAAGAATGATATCAAGATTCCGAAGAACACACTGGAAGCCATTATAGAGAATTATACCCGTGAGAGCGGCGTGCGCGAACTGGAAAAGAAAATCGGAAAGATACTCCGTAAATCTGCACGCCAATATGCTACGGACGGTTATTTTGCGAAGACCGAAATAAAACCGGGAGACTTGTATGAATTCCTGGGTGCACCCGAATATACCCGGGACAAGTATCAGGGTAATGAGTATGCAGGGTGGTGACCGGTCTGGCGTGGACTGCGTAGGTGGTGAAATACTTTTCGTGGAAACCAGCCTGAGCCGTGGCAAGGGTGGACGTTTGACATTGACCGGCAATTTGGGTGATGTAATGAAAGAGTCGGCCATGCTGGCATTGGAATACATCAAGGCGCATGCTCCCTGCTGAATCTTGACGAAGAGATTTTTGACAACTGGAACATCCATGTCCATGTGCCCGAAGGCGCCATTCCGAAAGACGGTCCGTCTGCCGGTATCACGATGGCTACCTCCCTCGCTTCTGCCCTCACCCAGAAAAAGGTGAAGGCCAATCTTGCCATGACGGGAGAGATAACACTTCGCGGTAAGGTACTTCCGGTAGGAGGCATCAAGGAGAAGATACTGGCTGCCAAGCGTGCCGGTATCAAGGAGATTATCTTGAGTGACGAGAACCGCAAGAATATAGAAGAGATACAGGATATATATCTGAAAGGACTGACTTTCCACTATGTGAAAGATATTAAGGAAGTGTTTGCCATTGCGCTGACTGATGAAAAAGTAGCCGATGCCATCGACTTGTCCGTAAAGAAAGAAAAGACCGAAAAGAAAGAGGAATGACATTCGAGTTACAATATACAGACAGCAAGACCAATGCACGTGCCGGACTGATTACTACTGACCACGGGCAGATTGAGACACCTATCTTTATGCCGGTAGGTACAGTGGGAACAGTGAAAGGCGTGCATCTGCCCGAGCTGAAAGAGGACATAAAGGCGCAGATAATATTGGGTAATACCTATCATCTTTATCTGCGTCCGGGACTGGAAGTGATAGAGAAAGCCGGTGGACTGCATAAGTTCAACGGCTTTGACCGTCCTATGCTGACAGACAGCGGCGGTTTCCAGGTATTCTCGTTGTCCGGTATCCGCAAGTTGCGCGAAGAAGGTGCGGAATTCCGTTCACACATCGATGGTAGCAAGCATATCTTTACGCCGGAGAAGGTGATGGATATAGAACGGACTATCGGTGCAGACATCATGATGGCCTTTGATGAATGTCCTCCGGGGGATTCGGACTACGAATATGCCAAAAAATCACTGGGATTGACACATCGCTGGCTGGACCGTTGTATCAAGCGTTTCAACGAAACAGAACCTAAGTACGGTTATCAGCAATCCTTATTTCCCATTGTGCAGGGGTGCGTCTATCGCGACCTCCGCGAGCAGTCGGCAGAGTTTGTTGCCTCTAAAGGTGCTGACGGTAATGCCATTGGCGGTCTGGCTGTGGGCGAGCCTGTAGACAAGATGTACGAGATGATTGAGCTGGTGAACGGTATTCTTCCCAAAGACAAGCCTCGCTATCTGATGGGAGTCGGGACCCCGGTAAACATTCTAGAGGGCATTGAACGCGGTGTCGATATGTTCGACTGTGTGATGCTACCCGCAACGGACGCAACGGCATGTTGTTTACCAAGGACGGCATCATGAACATGCGCAACAAAAAATGGGAAATGGATTTCTCTCCCATTGAAGCAGACGGTGCCTCCTACGTAGATACCATGTACAGCAAGGCATACTTGCGCCATCTGTTCCATGCACAAGAGCTGCTTGCCATGCAGATAGCATCTATCCACAACTTGGCTTTCTATCTGTGGCTGGCAGGCGAGGCACGTAAGCATATCATTGCAGGCGACTTTGCTACCTGGAAACCGATGATGGTGAAACGCGTATCGACAAGATTATGAGAAAAATGAACTGGAGGATATGGAAGAATATAAAGCTGCCGAGAGGTAAATTCCTGAAGCGGCTGGACTGGTACATCATTAAGAAGTTCCTGGGTACATATGTCTTTGCCATGCATTGATTATCTCCATTGCGGTGGTGTTCGACTTCAACGAGAAGATGGACCGCTTCATGTCTCATGAAGCGCCGTGGAATGCTATTGTCTTTGATTATTATCTGAACTTCATCCCCTACTTTGCCAACTTGTTCAGTCCGCTGTTCGTGTTTATCGCCGTAATCTTCTTTACTTCCAAACTGGCGGAGAACTCGGAAATTATTGCCATGTTCTCTACGGGAATGAGCTTCAAGCGTATGTTGCGTCCTTACATGGTGTCTGCAGCAATCATTGCGGTAGTAACATTCTGCCTCGGGTCCTATGTCATTCCCAAAGGCAGTGTGACACGTATCAATTTTGAGGACAAGTACTACAAACCCCGTAAGGCGAATACGGCACGGAACATCCAGCTGGAAGTGGATTCGGGGGTAATTGCCTATATCGAACGTTTTGAAGACTACAGCAAGACCGGTTATCGCTTTTCTTTGGACAAGTTCAATGACAAGCAACTGGTCTCCCACCTTACGGCCCGTTCCATTACCTACGACACGACGGCCGTGCATAAGTGGAAAATCAAGGATTATATGATTCGCCAGATGGATGGCATGAAGGAGAGTATCACGAAGGGTGACCGCATAGACACTACCCTTTTTATGGAGCCTGCCGACTTCCTGATTATGAAGAACCAGCAGGAGATGTTGACCAGCCTCAACTGAGCGAGTACATCAGCAGGCAGCGGCAACGCGGCTTTGCCAACATTAAGGAATTTGAGATTGAGTACCACAAACGCATTGCCATGTCGTTTGCCTCCTTTATCCTGACACTGATTGGAGTGTCTTTGTCTTCCAAGAAAACGAAAGGCGGAATGGGATTGCATTTGGGTATCGGCTTGGCATTGAGTTTCTCTTATATTCTATTTCAGACCATTGCTTCCACATTTGCGGTGAACGGCAACATGCCTCCGGTCATCGCTGTATGGATACCGAATATAATGTATGCCTTCATCGCATTCTATCTATATAGGAAAGCGCCGAAATAAGCATTCTAAACCTCTACTTCAGCTTGCTCAAGTTGAGGTTTGGCGTACTAAAGCAGAGGTTTAGGATGTTTGTCTCTGGAAGCCCATTAAAATAAGAAGCCCCTCCACTCTTGCGTTGTACAAGTGCGGGAGGGGCTTTTTGTTGTATTCATTTTCCTCTTTTGTTCTGTTCCCTTTTTTGCCGGAAAGAGATGTCGGTTTCTAGGGAACACCCTCACTTTCGTCTTACAGGTTCTTTAAGTTGCTGTTGTATGCACCGGGCATCAGCAAGCTTAATTCAAGTAAGCGGAAAGTTCTGCAGCAGAGATGTTTTTGGCAATAATTACACCATTATCATCCAGTAAATAGTTAGTGAATCCGCGGCCCAAGCGATACTTCTTAAAGAGGCCGGAATATTCGCCTTTAGTTTCCACGAAACAAGTGGGCGTAACTATTTGGTCCTTACGGATGGTTTCTTCAAAGATTGACTGATACTCATCGAATGAAACTGAAACCATCTTCACATTGTTGCGGGCAGTAGAGCGAAGCGCATTGCTCAAACTTGCGTTCTGCATCCGGGACTGCGCGTCGTAACTTGCCCAAAAACTGAGCAACACATACTTCCTTTCAAGTCTGAAAGTTCGGTTTGGGATTGCTCTGCCGACATGGTTTGGATTTTGAAATCCGGGGCCATGTCACCCACATTCAAACCTCCGGTAGGTTTGTCTTTTTCTACAAAAGAAGTCAAGGAACTTATTAGTAATACAACAAAAATCCATTTTGCATATTTCATGCGGCACGGTTTTGGTTAATACTATCCGGGACTGTCCTTCAACAGTGATTTCTTCCCGGAACATCGTCTTGTCAAAGCCTTGAATAGTGATAAAGATGCTGATAATCAAAGCTTTTAATTCTGAAATCGGGTGCAAAGGTAAGTAATTCCTAAACAAACTTCCAAATAAACAAGCATTTTTCTCACTTTTTAGGGGCATATTTTTATGTTATTTAGCATAAATAGCGGGAATTTTCCTTACTTTTGTAGCCTATTATTCTATCAAAAAGATGACTTATGCAACCATTGAACACTGAACTCATCCTGATACGTATTACGGGTGAAGACCGTCCGGGACTGACAGCTTCCGTGACGGAAATTCTGGCGAAATATGATGCTACCATTCTGGATATTGGCCAGGCAGATATTCACAATACTCTTTCGTTGGGCATTTTGTGCAAGACGGAAGAACAACACTCGGGGTTCATTATGAAGGAACTGCTTTTCAAGGCTTCCTCCCTGGGCGTGACTGTCCGTTTCTACCCCATTACTACCAAAGAGTACGAGGATTGGGTGAATATGCAGGGAAAGAACCGCTATATTCTTACTTTATTGGGGCGTAAGTTGTCTGCCCGTCAAATATCTGCCGTTACCCGTATTCTTGCAGAGCAAGGCATGAATATCGATGCCATCAAGCGCCTTACAGGACGTATCCCGCTGGACGAATGCGAATCGCGTACACGCGCCTGCATCGAATTTTCCGTTCGTGGCACTCCGAAAGACCGTATTGCCATGCAAGAACAGTTAATGAAACTGGCAACCGAACTGGAAATGGATTTCTCTTTCCAGTTGGACAATATGTACCGCCGGATGCGCCGCCTCATTTGCTTCGATATGGACTCTACGCTGATTGAAACGGAAGTGATTGATGAATTGGCCATACGTGCAGGTGTGGGCGACCAGGTGAAGGCCATTACCGAACGTGCCATGCGTGGTGAGATAGATTTCATCGAGAGCTTTCGCGAACGAGTGGCTTTGTTGAAAGGATTGGATGAGTCCGTGATGCAGGAGATTGCAGAGAATCTTCCCATTACGGAAGGTGTGGATCGCCTGATGTATGTTTTGAAGAAATACGGTTACAAGATAGCTATTCTTTCGGGAGGGTTTACCTACTTCGGGCAGTACCTCCAGAAGAAGTACGGTATAGACTATGTGTATGCCAACGAGCTGGAAATAGAGGATGGCAAACTGACCGGCCGCTATCTCGGTGATGTAGTCGACGGTAAGCGTAAGGCGGAGTTGCTGCGTTTGATAGCTCAGGTGGAGAAAGTGGATATTGCGCAGACTATTGCTGTGGGCGACGGTGCCAACGACCTGCCCATGCTGGGAATTGCCGGCCTTGGAATCGCTTTCCATGCAAAGCCCAAAGTAGTTGCCAATGCCAAGCAATCCATCAATACCATCGGCTTAGATGGCGTACTTTACTTCTGGGATTTAAGGATTCATACATTGATATTCCCCGTTGAAGGCAGATGCTTGAAACAAATTTGCAAGCCCTTGAGATAATTATTGTCCCAAGGGCTTATTTTTTTACTGTAAGAGTCTATTTTATAAGTCTTTTTCCTATCTTTGTACGCAAATTTAAAAGAGATACATGAAGTTTTCAGAACTACATTTAAATGGCAATGTACTGGAGGCACTGGATGCCATGCGCTTTGAAGAGTGCACCCCCATACAAGAAAAATCAATTCCCGTCATACTCGAAGGTCGAGATTTAATAGCAGTGGCACAAACCGGAACGGGAAAAACAGCCGCATATTTGTTGCCTATATTGAACAAGCTTTCAGAGGGCGGACACCCTGCCGATGCCATCAATTGCATTGTCATGGCTCCTACCCGCGAGTTGGCGCAACAGATAGACCAACAGATGGAAGGTTTCTCTTATTTCATGCCGGTTTCCAGCGTGGCCGTGTATGGCGGTAATGACGGAATACTATTCGAGCAGCAGAAAAGAGGGTTGACACTGGTGCTGATGTCGTTATTGCTACCCCGGGCGTTTGATAGCCATCTTAGCCTTGGTTATGTAGATCTTTCCCGTGTCTCTTATTTTATTTTGGATGAAGCAGACCGGATGCTGGATATGGGATTCTATGATGACATTATGCAGATTGTCAAGTTTCTCCCTAAAGAGCGGCAGACCATTATGTTCTCTGCTACCATGCCTGCCAAGATACAACAGTTGGCTGGCAACATTCTGAACAATCCCGCCGAAGTGAAGTTGGCGGTTTCCAAACCAGCGGAAAAGATTGTGCAGGCAGCCTATGTCTGCTACGAGAATCAGAAGCTGGGCATCATCCGTAGCCTCTTTGCAGAGGAGACGCCGGAACGCGTCATCATCTTTGCTTCTTCCAAACTGAAAGTGAAGGAAGTGACCAAAGCCTTGAAGCAGATGAAACTGAACGTTGGTGAAATGCACTCCGATTTAGAGCAGGCACAGCGCGAAGAAGTGATGTACGAATTCAAGGCAGGACGTATCAATATCCTGGTAGCTACAGATATCGTTGCGAGAGGTATTGATATCGATGACATCCGTCTGGTGATAAACTATGACGTTCCCCACGACAGTGAAGATTATGTGCACCGTATCGGACGTACGCGCGTGCCAATAATGACGGCGTAGCCATCACCTTCGTTTCCGAAAAGGAGCAAGGTAGCTTTAAGAATATCGAAAAATTCCTGGATAGGGACATCTATAAAATACCGGTTCCCGAAGAGCTGGGTGAAGCACCCGAATACAAGCCGAGAGCATTTGACGGAGGAGGAAGACGGGGCGGCCATGGAAACGGACGTAAGCCAGGAGGAAACAAGAACGGCCGTAACAACAGTAAAGGTGGAAAGCCCAGAGCCAAACGTCCACAGAATGGCAGCGAGAAGAAATAAACATTGTGGTGAAGAAAAGAAATAGAAAAAGCGGATTTATTCCGCTTTTTCTATGTTCATTGTATTGTCAAAACCAATAATCATATTTACCAAATTGTATACGGAACTTTCGGGTATGCCGAGGGTTGCCTGATAATGGTACCCCTTACTATCCACACCCATGAAATTCATATCGGCAAGAATGGCCTGGTCCAGCATTTCGGTAGGGAATATATCCGCAAACATCTTTTTAGTGATGTCCTGGCCATAAAGCATCTTCTTCCCTTCGTATACACAGATGTGGATTACATTATCATAATACACATTGTCCACACTGATTCCATTTTCAGAATAGGAAGTCTTGAAAACCTTCATCTTTGAGGGGTTGATATATACATATCCCCTATATCTTGTATTCTTGTATGTTACGATACTGTCTTTCTTTATTACTTCCGGAGTAGTAGAAATGACCTCCACTTCTCGACTGGTGAAAACCAAAGAATCTTCTGCATTCTCTGATTTATGCAGTTTGATTACTTCGTCGGCCAGCGAGTGGAACCAGAAGCTGTATTCCGTTTGACGGTCTATCTTATAGGCCACCGGTTCATTGCTGTATATGTAGATTGTATCGTGAACAACCTTGAAAGGTACGGGAGCGCTTTGCGGGTTGGCATAATATACCGTATCCCCTTCGATGCGCATCAACGGCATTTCTGTTTCATCGTTCACCCAGATGCCTTGCAACAGTTGTTTTGCAGTAAGGTCTTCCTTGACGGAAACCTCCCCGTTTTGTCTGTTGCTGCATGATGCCAATGAGACAACAAGTACAATGA
>ENA-OQCS01000034-OQCS01000034.1-human-gut-metagenome-genome-assembly--contig:-NODE-34-length-50973-cov-8.655863_pt1 | contig 50973 bp, 61 predicted proteins | sample MGYA00242757_ERZ504575 | MGnify/ENA primary metagenome ERZ504575 (study PRJEB26092, sample SAMD00036297) | human gut metagenome | host: Homo sapiens | study: EMG produced TPA metagenomics assembly of... | reverse complement strand
CTTACAGAGGAAGCTCCGGAAAATATCTCAAAAAACAAAGAAAAAAGCCAGAAGATCGCAGAAGGAAAGACAGGCTGCGGTGAAGGAGAACCGGAAGGAGAATTTAATCTTCCTTCTTTTCTTGATGAACAAAAGGCTGTACTTCCGGCAGATACAGAGCTGACAGAAGAGGATCCAGGGCTTGAGGAGAAACCGGAGGAGCATGCCCGGCCGCTGGAATTCCAGATCCACCGTTCACAGCCGCAGCCGGCCCGGGAAGAGTCGGAGGAGCCGGATTTCGAAAGAGAAATGCAGGAAGCCGAAGAGGAGGATGCCTATGACGGCTACGAGGATGTGGATATTCCCGAAATGCAGCAGATCCTGCCGGCAAAGACAGATGCAACAGCAAAAGCTTCCCGGGAAACAGGAAAGGCAGCCGTTCTCGCTGAGATAAAGGAGGATCCTCAGCCGGAAGCTGAACAGAAGGCATCCCATCAGCCTCCAGAAACCCGAAGTCATCTCAGACAGAGATCGAGCATGGGATCAGAAATATCCAGCATGAGATCAGCCAGGGGGGAGCTCCGGAGAAGAAACCATATCAGTATCCGCCGCTGAAGCTTCTGAAGCGCGGAGATGGCAGATCTCAGGGAGATTCCGATGCACATCTGCGAAAAACAGCACAGAAGCTTCAGGAAACCCTGCATAATTTCGGCGTTAATGTAACCGTTACCAATGTGAGCTGCGGACCTACCGTTACCCGCTATGAACTGCAGCCGGAAATGGGTGTGAAGGTCAGTAAGATCGTTGGTCTTTCTGATGATATCAAGCTGAATCTTGCTACACCGGATATCCGTATCGAAGCACCGATACCGGGAAAGGCAGCCGTGGGGATCGAGGTCCCGAACAAGGAGAACAGCCCGGTCATGCTGCGGGATCTCCTTCAGTCAGAGGAGTTTAAAAATGCAAAATCCAAGCTGTCCTTTGCAGCAGGTAAGGATATTGCCGGAAAACCGGTAGTGGCAGATATTGCCAAGATGCCTCATCTTCTTATCGCCGGAGCAACCGGCTCCGGAAAATCCGTCTGCATCAATACGCTGATCATCAGCATCCTTTATAAGGCGACACCGGATGAGGTGCGTCTGATCATGATCGATCCGAAGGTGGTGGAGCTCAGTGTATATAACGGGATCCCGCACCTGTTCATTCCGGTAGTCACAGATCCGAAGAAAGCGGCCGGTGCGCTGAACTGGGCTGTTTCTGAAATGACCAGCCGTTACAATGCCTTTGCGGAATATGGGGTACGTAATCTTGGAGAATATAACAAAAAAGTTGCCAATATGCGGGTCCCGGAGGGAGAAAAGGCACCTGAGAAGATGCCGCAGATCGTGATCATCGTGGACGAGCTTGCGGATCTTATGATGGTTGCGCCGGGAGAAGTTGAGGATGCGATCTGCGCCTGGCCCAGCTGGCACGTGCAGCAGGTATCCATCTGATCATTGCTACCCAGAGGCCATCTGTCAATGTCATCACAGGCCTGATCAAGGCCAATATGCCGTCCAGGATCGCATTTTCCGTATCTTCCGGTGTGGATTCCAGGACGATCCTAGATATGAACGGTGCCGAGAAGCTTCTTGCAAGGGCGATATGCTGTTTTATCCTCAGGGGTATCAGAAGCCGGCCAGACTGCAGGGTGCTTTTGTTTCAGATGAGGAGGTCAGTGCAGTCGTAGAATATGTTTCTGACAAAAACCAGGGTGCTGTTTATGATACCTCCATCGAGAAGCAGGTCAATACAGCCGGTGTCCCGGGAGGAGCCGGCGGCGGTGACAGAGATGTCTATTTTACAGAAGCCGGTAAATTTATCATTGAGAAGGAAAAGGCCTCCATCGGTATGCTCCAGCGTATGTTCAAGATTGGATTTAACCGTGCGGCAAGGATCATGGATCAGCTTTGTGACGCAGGAGTGGTAGGCCCGGAGGAAGGAACCAAGCCAAGGAAGGTTTTGATGTCAGCAGAAGAATTTGAGAATTATCTGGAGGAGAACGGCGGATGAAAATAAGTATCCTGACAGTAGGGAAGATCAAGGAAAAATATCTGCGGGATGCCATTGCGGAGTATTCCAAGCGCCTCGGGCGTTACTGCAAGTTGGAGATCATAGAAGTGTCCGACGAAAAAACACCGGATAATGCCAGCGAAACAGTAGAAGATGCCATTCGGAACAAGGAAGGGGAGCGTCTTCTCAAATATATCCGGGACGATGCGTTTGTGATCACTCTGGAGATCGGAGGCGAACAGCTGACCTCTGAGAACTTCGCACGGAAGATCAACGAACTGGGGATACGTGGGACCAGCCATATCCAGTTTGTGATCGGCGGCTCTATCGGTCTTGGAAAAGAAGTACTGAAGAGATCAGACTATGCTTTAAGCTTTTCGAAGATGACATTTCCTCATCAGCTGATGCGTGTGATCCTTCTGGAACAGATCTACCGCAGCTATCGTATCATCAGCGGAGAACCCTATCATAAATAATATCATACTGCATATCCGCAAATATCTTGACAATTTTCGGATATGTAGTATGATAAAAAAGAGTAGCACTCGAAACTCAAGAGTGCTAATAATCACAGAAAGAAGGAAATGAACATGGCATTAAAACCAGTTGCAGACAGAGTTATCGTAAAATATTTTGAGACAGAAGACAAAACCGCATCCGGCATCGTGCTTCCGGACAGCTCCAGGGAGAAAACCCAGCAGGCAGAGGTTATCGCAGTAGGTGGCGGTAAGGTCGTAGACGGTAAAGAAGTACCGGTACAGGTAAAGCCAGGTGACCGTGTGATCTACGGAAAATACACAGGAACTGAGATCAAATATGAGGGTGAGAAATATCTGGTGATCAACGCAGATGATATCATTGCCATCGTAAAAGACTGATGAAGAGTTTTTATCGTAATTTTCTGAAATTATGCTCCATGCTGGTGCTGCAGAATGTAGTGACCTTAAGTGTCAATCTTGCGGACAACATTATGCTTGGAGCCTTTAGCGAAACTGCATTATCCGGTGTGACCACCGTAAACCAGGTACAGTTCGTCTTTCAGCAGCTGCTTATGGCGCTGGGAGACGGACTTGTCATATTCGGAAGTCAGTACTGGGGAAAGAAAGAGACAGAGCCGGTAAGGAAGATCGGTGCCTGGGCCATGAGCACAGGCTTTTTTATTGCCCTTGTGCTGTTTATCCTGGCCAGTCTTTTTCCAACACAGCTGCTGGGGCTTTTTACAACAGATCAGGCGATTATCGAAGCCGGTCTTTCCTATCTGGCGATCATCCGGTTTACTTACTTTTTCTTTGCGGTGACGCAGATCCTGCTTGCTACACTGCGCTGTGTGGAAATTGCAGGGGTTGCCTTCGGGCTTTCGGTAATGACTTAAGTGTAGTAATGGTAGGGATGTCCTATCAGATGCCGACAAACGGTGGTATTATCCGGGGAAGCGGAAGCATCGCCTATTCCATGAAGGTGGATCTGATCAGTACCTGGGGGATCGTGATTCCCCTGTCCATGTTTATGGCATTTGTGGTCAATGCATCCCCGGCAATAGTGGTATGCTGCCTGAATGCAGATCAGATCTTTAAATGCGTGCCTGCATTTTTGAAGTGCAATTACGGACATTGGATCAAAAATATGACGAATTAAGGAAATATATATAGATCAGAGGCAAGATACAGAAAATTTATCTTGACGCCTGTGTGATCTGTATGTAGAATAAATACAAGCTTTAGCGAAATGCAGTAAAAAAATCTCTGAAGAGCCAGGGACAGCTTGACAAAGGTAATATGGTATAGTATTATCTTGCATATATCATATTAAACTGGTAGGAAAAGAGGAATACTCACTGAAACACAGGAGGAACAGGAAATGAGAAAAAAAGTACTGGCAGCGCTTCTGGCAGCTGCAGTGGCAGGAACAACTGTTATGTCAGGAATGACTGTTTTTGCAGCAGAAACAGAAGGAACCAAGGCGGAAGGTGGAAATATTACCATTGCAGAAACAGCAGATCCGCAGAACATCAATCCGCTTTATGTTGTGGATCAGACAAGCTTCGATATGATGCAGGCACTGTACAGCCCGTTTTTTGAGATCGTGAACGGAGAGATGTATTACGGAAACGGACTTTGCGAAAGTGTAACAGCCAATGATGATGCCAGCGAATTCACACTGAAGCTGAAAGACGGACTGAAATGCATGACGGTCAGCCGATCACAGCCGATGATGTGGTATTTACCATGCAGGTGCTGGTAGATGAGAAGCAGAATGTTCCGTACTCTTCTTACGGATACGTTAATGATAAGGCGGTAGAGGCAGAGAAGGTTGATGACCTTACAGTCAAGCTTTCCCTTGGATCATCTTCCGCAGGCTTTCTTGGCGGACTGAGCCAGGTTTACTGTATTCCGAAGCATATTTATGACGGCGTGGAGAATATCGGAGAAAGTGATCTCAACAATGAACCGGTGGGAAATGGTCCTTTTAAGTTCGAGGAATACAAATCCGGAGAGTATTATAAAGTAACAAAATTCGACGACTATTTTGATGATGTAAATCTGGATTCCATCACCTTCAAGATCGTAAAGGATTCCAGTTCCGCCAATGCGGCACTTGCAAGCGGAGATCTGGATGCACGTCTGATCAGTGCAGATGATTACGATACCGTCAGTGCTTACGATAACGTAAACATCAATACCTATAATTCCGGACGTGTCAACGCCATGTTCATGAATGAGCTGAACAAAGATCTTCAGGATGTAAAGGTACGTCAGGCAATCGCATACGCACTGAATAAAGAGGAGTTCTGCCAGTTTGCTTTCATTTCCGAGGACTATGCAGAGCCTGCGGATTCTATTTTTACACCGGATACACTCTACTATACAAAACCGGACAACACCTACGACAATGATCCGGCTAAAGCACAGGAGCTCCTTTCCGAAGCAGGAAAGACAAATCTTTCTCTGAACCTGATGTATATCTCCACAGATAAGACAATGGAGAGTGAGGCTCTGTATGTACAGTCTGCCCTTGCAAATGTAGGAATCACCATCAATCTTCTTCCTACAGATGAGTCTACCTTCAAGAATAAGACAAAGGATCCGGAGTGCACAGATTATGATCTGGTACTGAGCTTCTATACTCTGGGAGAAGAGCCGAGCCTTTACGCAGACATGAGTTCTTCCGACAGCCGTTCCAACTATTCCAGGATCAAGGATACAGATCTGGATGCATTGTGGGAAGATGGCAACAGCACTGCAGATGAGACAAAACGTGGTGAGATTTATAAAGAGATCCAGAATACGATCAATGATAACATGTATATCTATCCGATCGCTTATTCCAATGGTTTCTATGCGGTAAGTAAAGATTTCGGGGGCTTTGATGAATGTCTGTTAAAAACTATTTATTATGATTATTCCAAGATCTACACATTGGAGAAATAAATAATTTTATAGCGGATGAATACCGGAAACAGAAAGAGGCTGACGCGTTTTTTGCGCCAGCCGATTTCCTGTTTTCGGGGAAAATAAAGGAGGTACATTTTGAAGAAGATCGTAAACCGACTGATACAGTGTATTCTGACACTGTTTATTGTCTCTGTTCTCTGCTTTGCACTGACAAAAGCAGCGCCCGGAGATCCTGTTCTGACTTATGTGGAACCAAATATGAGTGAAGAATATATCCAGAACCTGAGAGAAAGCCTGGGACTTACAAAGCCTCTCTATGAGCAGTACTTTCTGTGGCTGGGAAGGATCCTTCACGGGAATTTCGGAAATTCTCTGATGAATAACCGTCCGGTTCTGACACAAGATGCTGGAGAGGCTTCCCGCAACCGTGATCCTCATGGGAACCAGCATGCTGCTTGGTTTTCTCATTGCCATTGTACTGGGCCTGTATTCCGGAAAGAATAAGAATGGTGTTCTGGATAAGATTACCAGTATGTTTTGTTATGTAGGTATCTCCATTCCTACTTCTGGTTCGGTATCATGCTGATCTATCTCCTCAGTGTGCATTTACATATCCTGCCAAGTATCGGTATGCATTCAGACGGCAACCGTTCCTTTGGAGATTTGATCCTGCATATGGTCATGCCCTGTGCAGTTCTGACCTTTGCAAATGCGTCACAGTACATCCGGTATTTAAGAAGCAGTACCATTACGGAAATGTCCTCCGATTATGTTATGGTGCAGAAGGCTTACGGAATGAAAGAGTCTGGAATCCTTTTCCGGCATGTACTGAAAAATGCCATGCTTCCTATGATCACAGTTCTCGGAATGAGCCTGCAGTCCCTGGTATCCGGTGCCATTATCACCGAGCAGGTTTTTGCATGGCCGGGAATCGGTCAGCTGGCAGTTACTGCCGTCATGCAGTATGATTATCCCTGATCATGGGAATTACCATGTTCACCGCGCTTCTTGTGGTGCTCGGAAATCTTCTGGCAGATATTCTGTATGCTGTCTTTGATCCGAGGATCCGGAAAGCAGGATGTTAGGAGGTGAAGGAACATGAGAGAAAATATCTGGAAAAATATCAAACTTGGTTTTAAGACAAATAAACTTGCAGTGGTAGGTGCAGCAGCTATCATCCTGCTGGCACTGATCTCCATTTTTGCCTTTCTGTATCCGGTAGATCCCAATGCCATCAGCGCCACAGAGAGACTGAATGCTCCTTCCATGGCGCATCTTTTGGTACGGATGATATGGGACGGGATTATCTGGCTCGCTGTATTTACGGAGGAAGAGCATCACTTCTGGTGGGCTTCCTTTCCATGGTGCTTTCTACAGCCCTTGGCGTGATCATCGGTTCCATCAGCGGTTTTGTGGGAGGAACGGTGGATGCGGTGCTGATGCGTCTGGTGGATGCATTGATGAGCCTTCCGACATTCCTGATCATGATCGTTATGAATGCCTTCCTGAAACCGGGACTTCAGAACATTGTCCTGATCATCGGCTTTCTGACCTGGATGAACATTGCCAGGATCGTCCGTGGCGAGACTATTTCCCTGAACGAGAGAGAGTATGTCATCTATGCAAAGATCTCCGGACAGAAGAAATTCTCCACCATTGTACACCATATCCTGCCTAACATCATGCCTACCATTATCGTGGCTGCAACCATGAACATTGCCAATGCCATCCTGATGGAATCTGCACTGAGCTTTTTCGGCCTGGGTATCCAACCGCCTACGGCTTCCTGGGGAAGTATGCTGAGCAATGCACAGCGCTATATCCAGCAGGCACCGTATCTGGCTATTTTCCCCGGAATCCTGATCCTGATCACTGTCGTCAGCTTCAATTATCTGGGAGAAGTATTAAGAAAAGTATTCGAGCCCAAGTAAGGAGGACATTTACATATGGAAAAATTACTGGAAGTAAAAGATCTGAAGGTGTCTTTCTTTACAGACCTTGGAGAGACACAGGCAGTAAAAGGTGCTGGCTTTGCCATCGGTGAGGGGGATTTTTTCGGGATCGTAGGAGAGTCCGGAAGCGGAAAAAGTGTGACCACCAAATCCATTCTCCGTCTCGGACCATCCAACTGTAAGATCATGGGCGGTGAGATCCTGTTCCGGGGAGAAGATATCCTGAAGAAAAATGAAGCAGAGCTCCGTGAGATCCGCGGTGGTGAGATCGCCATGATCTTTCAGGATTCGCTTTCCGCACTGAATCCGGTTTACACTGTTGGCAATAAGATGGTAGAGCTGATCCGACGCCATACCAACATGAACAAAAAAGAAGCAAAGGCCCGGGTGCTGGAGCTTCTCACAGCCGTAGGCATCACAGACCCGGAAAAGGCTATGAACAGCTATCCCCACGAGCTTTCCGGCGGTATGCGCCAGCGTGTGATGATCGCCATGGCCATGAGCAGTGATCCGAAGGTCCTGATCGCCGATGAGCCGACCACAGCTCTGGACGTTACGATCCAGGCGCAGATCCTTCATCTTCTTCTGGAGCTTCAAAAAAAGAACAATATGAGCATCATCCTGATCACCCACGATCTGGGCGTCGTGGCGCAGACCTGTAAGCGGGTAGCTGTTATGTGTGGTGGCTACGTGGTGGAAGAGGGAACCGTAGAGGAAATTTTTCTTCATCCGGGACATCCCTATACACAGGCACTGATCGCAAGCATGCCGCGGGTGGGAGGTACTTTTGAACAGTTTCTGGAGAGAGATCTTTCGGATGGAAACGGTGATCTGTGTCCCTTCCTCAATCGCTGTAAATATGCGGACAAAACGTGTGAAGCCTGTCTTCCGAAATATTATGAGGCTTCAGAGGGACACAGGATATTCTGTCACAGAAGGGAGGAGAAGAGATGAGCAAGCCCTTAATTGAAGTAAAAGATCTGAAAGTATATTTTAAACAGAAATCTCCGAAGCTTCTGTCCTTTAAGCCGGGCATACTGAAGGCTGTGGATCAGGTAAGCTTTTCTATTGAAAAGGGAAAAACCTTCGGTCTGGTAGGAGAATCCGGAAGCGGAAAATCTACCATCGGAAAGGCAATTCTACGTTATCATAAACCACAGGCGGTGAGATTTTTTATGAAGGAACAGAGATCGGAGCCATGGGGGAAAAAGAACTGCTTCCATACCGCAAAAAAATGCAGTCCGTTTTTCAGGATCCCTATTCCTCTCTGGACCCAAGCCATACAGTGCAGGATATCATCTGCGAGCCTATGGCGATCCATAAAATGTACACGCAGAAAGAACGCAAAGAGCGTGCAAAAGAACTGATCCGCGTGGTTGGCCTCAAAGAGCAGGATCTTCTGAAGTATCCTCATGAGTTCTCCGGCGGACAGCGTCAGAGGATTTCCATTGCAAGAGCACTTTCCGTACAGCCGGAATTTGTAGTCTGCGATGAGCCCATTTCTGCGCTGGATGTTTCCCTGCAGGCCCAGATCGTTCAGATGCTTCAGGATCTTCAGGAAAAGTACGGGCTGACCTATCTGTTCATCAGCCATCAGCTGCAGGTGGTCCAAAAGATCTGTGATGAGATCGGGGTGCTTTATCTTGGAAATCTCATGGAGATCGCAGATGCAGATAAACTCTATTCCAATCCGCTGCATCCTTATACAAAAATGCTGATCTCCTCGATTCCGGTTCCGGACCCAAGAGTCAAAACTCTGGATCAGATCGTTACGGATACCGGAGTACAGTCCAGATCTATCGGGGGCTGCCGCTTCCATAACCGCTGTCCGTGGTGTGAGGAACGCTGCAGACAGGAAACCCCGGCACTTCGTCAGGTGGAGCCGGGACATATGGTAGCATGTCATAAATATCAGGAAAAGAAATAATCATAAAATACGGGAAGGTAAATAAAAAAGTGGACAAAAATATATATAAAAACTATCTGGCGATCCTCCGTGAGGAGATGATCCGGCTATGGGATGTACAGAACCGATCGCTCTGCCTATGGTGCGGCAAGAGCAAGAGAGATCCTTGGAAAAGAGCCAGAGCGTATCGTAGCAAAATGTTCCGGAAATATCATCAAAAATGTGCGTTGTGTGATCATTCCCAATTCAGGAGGCTTAAAGGGGATTCCTGCAGGTGTGATCCTTGGGGCGGTGGCAGGAGATGCCTCACTGAATATGGAAGTTCTTTCCAAAGTCGATGAAAAGGGCAGGGCACGCTGCCGGGAACTTCTGGAGGCAGATATCTGTAAGGTAGAGCTTCTGGATACGCCGGTGGTCCTTCACATTATCATCGAAATGTATGCTGGTGAAGATACCGTCAGCCTGGAGATCAAATACGACCATATCAACGTGACCAGGATCAGCAAAAACGGGGAAATCCTCCTTGATGCAGATAAAGCAGTGGAAGAAAAGGAAGAGACGGACCGCGGCCTGTTAAATCTGGAGGATATTCGGGAATTTGCAGATACCGTAGAGCTTTCCGATGTAAAGGAGCTTCTGGATGCGCAGATCAGAAGCAATATGGCCATTGCTCATGAGGGAATGACCGGAAAATACGGCCTGGGTATCGGGCGCGTGATCCGTGAAAATTATTCTCACGATATGCTCACCAGAATGAGAAGTCTTACTGCAGCGGCTTCTGAGGCACGTATGGGTGGCTGTGATATGCCGGTTGTCATCAATTCCGGAAGCGGAAATCAGGGAATTGCATGCTCTGTTCCGCTGATCGTCTATGCAAGAGAGATGGAGCTGCCGGATTACAGCCTCTACAGGGCTCTGGTGTTTTCCAATCTCCTCACAGTTTATCAGAAGCAATATATAGGGAAGCTGTCTGCCTTCTGCGGTGCGGTATCGGCCTCCTGTGCAGCCGGAGCTGCCATTACCTATATGGTAGCGGAGATATTTCCCTGATCAAAAAAACGATCGAGAATACCTCGCCAATATTCCGGGAATCATCTGTGATGGGGCCAAGATCTCCTGTGCTGCCAAGATCGCAGCCTGTCTTGACGCAGCCTTTCTGGCGCATCATCTTGCCATGAACGGGCAGTCTTATGCACCTTATACAGGAATTCTCCAGGAAGAAACCGCAGAGACCATCAGCTGTGTGGGACAGATCGGAAAAGACGGTATGAAGGAAACAGACAGAGAGATCCTCAAGATCATGCTGGAGCATTGATCCGTAGCGGAGAGGGCACAGATTAAACAGAAAAGGTTGGATTTATGGACAACGAATTAAGAATTGCAATACTGATCGATGCAGATAATGTATCAGACAAATACATCAAGATCATCGTGGATGAAGTGGCAAACATCGGCATAGCCACCTACAAACGGATCTATGGAGACTGGACCAGTGCACGGCTTTCCTCCTGGAAAAAGGTTCTTCTGGAGGATTCCATCATTCCTATCCAGCAGTACAGCTATACCACCGGAAAAAACGCCACCGATTCGGCGATGATCATTGATGCCATGGATATTCTGTATTCCGGAAATGTGGATGGATATTGTATTGTTTCTTCGGACAGTGATTTCACCCGTCTGGCAGCAAGACTCCGGGAATCCGGAATGCTGGTCCTGGGTATGGGAGAGGAGAAGACGCCGAAGCCGTTTATTTCCGCATGCAACCAGTTTAAATATCTGGATCTTCTCTATCGCAACCAACAGGAGGAAGAGAAGAAGGAAGATCTGGCTACTGCAGCAGAAGCTAAAAAATCTGGAAACAGCAGTAAACAGAGCAGCTCCGGCTCCAGGAAGAACAAAGATCTCAAGCGGGTGCGCAAGGCCATTAATGCCATCATCGAGAAATTTTCTGATGAAGAGGGATGGCTTTCCTCCGGACAGCTGGGCGACCAGCTTGGGAAACGACTTCCGGATTTTGATGTGCGTAATTACGGATATTCCAAGCTGACCCCCTTTATCAAATCTTTGGGAAATTATGAGACAGGCAGGATCCCCACAGGAAGCGGAGGGAGAAAGCAGATCTATTTCCGGATGAAGGAGGATAAACAATGAAGAATTATCTGGCACCTATGGAGGGCGTAACCAACTGGGTTTACCGGAATGCATATCATGACTGTTTTTATCCCATGGATAAATACTTTACTCCCTTCATCACTGCCAAACCCAATAAACGTCTCAGCAGCAAGGAGATCAAAGAGGTATCACCGGAAACCAACGGAGATCTTCCGGTGATCCCTCAGGTCCTGACCAACAATGCGGAGGATTTTGTGAAAACAGCTCATATCTTCCGGGATGAATACGGACACAGGGAAGTGAATCTCAATCTGGGATGCCCCTCGGGAACTGTCACAGCCAAGGGAAAGGGTGCCGGTTTCCTGGGCGAGCCGGATAAGCTGGAACGTTCTGGATGAGATCTTCGAAAAGACCGGGATGAGATCTCCATAAAAACAAGAGTGGGAACGGATTACGAGGAAGACTGGGAACGGCTTCTTGAGATCTACGGCAGATATCCGCTGAAGGAGCTGATCATCCATCCACGCCTTCTGAAGGATCATTATAAGGGAGTTCCCAGATATGGACTGTATGAGGAGGCAAGGGAAAAGCTGAAGGTTCCCCTAGGATATAACGGGGATATTTTTTCAGTGGAGGCTTATCAGGAAATCCGGGAGAAATTTCCGGATGCAGACAGCGTCATGTACGGAAGAGGCCTGATCGCAAGGCCCTATCTTCTGGATGCCATTATGCAAAAAGAAGACGGAGAGGATCACCGGAAGAATACCGAAAAAAGCTACGGCAGTTCCATGACCGTCTTTACCGGGATTATCAGGAATATCTTTCAGGAGAACGAAATGTACTTTTCCGCATGAAGGAATTGTGGAGTTATATGGCACCGGGCTTTACCAATTATGCCAGATATCTGAAAAAGATCAAAAATCCCAGCATTTGGTGACTATGAGGCAGCAGTTATGAGCCTTTTGGAGAACAGGAGATCTTAAAGGTATGAACAGTATAAAAGAAAAATTTGATGAGTTTATTTCCCAGTATCCCATTTTTGAGTATCGTGTGCTGGATACCGGGGATATTAAAGTACAGTCACGTGTGCGTACGATCTGTAAACAGGAATGTGAACGTTATGGGAGCACATGGGCCTGTCCTCCGGCAGTGGGAGAGCTGTCAGAATGCGAAAAGAAGATCCGGAGCTATCCGAAAGCAGTTTTCTTTTCCAGCGTTGCGGAGGTATCGGATATCATGAACATGAAGGAGATGCTTTCCACAAGAATGGAACACGAAGCGCTTACAGAGAAGGTACGTGATTTTCTGGAGGGAGAGGGCTATGAGACCTTTACGCTTTCCACGGAATCCTGTGACTTCTGTGAACGCTGTGCCTATCTGGACGGAAAACCATGCCGTTTTCCGGAGCATATGCATCCATGTCTGGAAAGCTATGGCGTGGTAGTCAGTGAGATCGTAGAAAAGGAAGCTATGGAATACAATCTGGGTGGAAATACCATTCTCTGGTTTTCTATGGTGCTGATCCGCAGATAAAAGACAAAAAGCAGATACAGCGAAAGATACATAAGAAGAAATCCTCCGGCATAGATTAATGATAAAAGCCGGAGGATTTTTTTAATGAGAAAAATGTCAGCTTTTCTGGAGCTTCCCGGGGAACCGGCATTTCGGGAGGTGCAGGTGATACTTACGGGAAAACGCCGGGCAGTGATCGAAAATTACCGGAATATCCAGAGCTATACAAGGGAGGAGATCCTGATACTGACACCTTCCGGCAGACTTGTGATCCGTGGGAAAAACCTTGTGATCCCCTGCTACACAACCCTTGAACTATGTATCCGCGGGCAGATCGAAAGCATTACGCTGGAGGAGGGAAATAAGTAATGATCCCAGGTTTTGTGCGGGTTTCGGTTAAGGGGCAGCAGTGCCAGCGGTTTGTGAATCTGTGCAGAGGCAGGGAAATGGATCTGAAAAGGATCATCGTACCGGCGAAACAGAGCTTCAGCTCACCATGAAGGTAGTGGATTTTCTGCAGATTTCGCCATTGCGGAGAAAAACAGGGGTACATATCCACATCCTGAAAAAAAGAGGACCTTGTTTTTTCTGCTTTTCTGTAAAAGAAGAAAAATGATCCCGCGGGGTTTCTGGCAGTTTTCTGCCTTCTTTTTTTTCTGTCAGGCAGAGTGTGGAACGTTGAGATCCGGGGAAATATTTTAAATCCCACACCCCAGCTGATGAGCTTTCTGAAAGAGCAGGGGGTCTGTTTCGGAGTATCCAGAAAGAAGATCAGCTGCAGTGCACTTGCAGCTTCCCTGCGAAGAGAATTTCCGGAGATCACCTGGGTGTCTGCCGGATTTTCGGGAACGGGCCTGCGTTTTGAGATCCGGGAGGGAACTGCCGGAGAAAAAGCAGAGCCGGAAGAAAAATCCTGCAGTCTGTTTTCAACCTGGACGTGTGATCGATTCCATGGTCACACGGCAGGGAACTCCTCTTGTCAGGGCCGGGGATGAAATAAAAAAGGCCAGGAACTGGTTTCCGGGATCGTGGACATCACCGATGACAGCCAGGAGGTCATCCGCTATGCATATGTTCAGGCAGATGCGGATATTTACATCCGACATACCATTGCCTATTACGATACCTTTCCGTTGGACATGGAGAAAAAGGTGTGGTCCGATAAAAAGAAAACAAGGCTTTTTTTTTCAGCTGGGAAACTGGTTTCTGGACTTTTCCTCTCCTCTGAAACAAAATGAGGAACGCCTCGTCAGCCGGGAACCTCTTTTCAGTATCGGGATTTTTCGTTCTCCTGTTACCCTGGGGATCGCTGCGATCGGAAGTACGAAGTACAGAAAGAGCAGCTGACAGAGGATGCCGCAAAAAACAGGCCATACAAAGGCTTTATGTCTATGAAGAAAAATTAATAGAAAAAGGGGTTCAAATATCTGAAAATAATGTTAAAATAGAAATAAATCACCAGACTGCGTCAGCAGAGGCACTCTTACCGTCATTGAACGGACCGGAAGAGAAGCCCCCACAGAAAAAAGACGCAGCCAAAAGAAAGGACACCAGAGGATGGCTAGCAGCATTATCGAATTATATGTGGATGTGCCGGCAGACCGCCAGGCGAATATTTTCGGACAGTTTGACGAGCATCTGAAGCTGATCGAACGTACTCTGAACGTAACCATGATCTTCCGTGACGGTTCTCTTAAGATCCTGGGAAGCCAGGAGGGAGCCACACAGGCCAGGGCGATCGTGGAGGAACTGAACACACTTGCGGCAGAGGCAATACCATCACACAGCAGAATGTGAATTACGCACTTTCCCTTGCCATGGAGAAGATCGGCTCGTGATGGAGGAGATCGACAAGGATTTTATCTGTAATACCATACAGGGCAGACCCATCAAGCCCAAGACTCTCGGACAGAAGGACTATGTGGAACAGATCCGTAAGAAGATGATCGTGTTCGGCGTGGGACCTGCCGGAACCGGCAAAACCTATCTTGCCATGGCTATGGCAGTAACTGCTTTTCGCAATGAGGAGGTTTCCAGGATCATTCTTACCAGACCGGCCATTGAGGCAGGCGAGAAGCTGGGATTCCTTCCTGGCGATCTCCAGAGCAAGGTCGATCCCTATCTGCGTCCTCTTTATGATGCATTGTATCAGATCATGGGCGCAGACAGCTTTGCCAAAAACATGGAGAAGGGGCTCATCGAGGTTGCCCCTCTTGCCTATATGAGAGGACGTACACTGGATAATGCCTTCATCATCCTGGATGAGGCGCAGAATACCACACCTGCCCAGATGAAGATGTTCCTGACCAGGATCGGCTTCGGTTCCAAGGTGATCATCACAGGAGATGCATCCCAGAAGGACCTTCCCAGGATGCCACGTCTGGTCTGGATGTAGCGATGAAGGTGCTGAAGAAGATCGATGACATCGGATTCTGTCAGCTGACCAGCAAGGATGTTGTACGTCATCCACTTGTACAGCAGATCGTACAGGCCTATGACGATTATGAAAAAAAACAGAAGCCTGCCAAATCCAGGAAGGATGACAGGTATGCTGTAAAAAATAAGGAGTACAGAAGATGACCATAAATATCGAATATGAGACAGATCAGGAGCTGGGCATTGACTATGCTGCCCTTGCATCCCAGGTTGCGGACAAGGTTCTTGAAATGGAAAAATGTCCCTATGACGGACAGGTCAATCTTGTCCTGACAGACAACGAGGAGATCAAGAGGGTAAATACGGAATTCCGGAATATCCAGGCTCCTACGGATGTGCTGTCATTTCCTATGATCCCCTTTGAGACACCGGCGGATTATTCCGTTGTGGAAGAGGATGAGTCCTATTTTGATCTGGACAGTGATGAACTCCTTCTTGGAGATATCATGATCTCCGTGCCTAAGGTTTTTGCCCAGGCAGAGGAATACGGACATAGTGTGACAAGGGAATTCTGTTTCCTGGTGGCACACAGTATGCTGCATCTTCTGGGCTATGATCATATGACAGAGGATGAGGCAAAGGTCATGGAAGCCAAGCAGGCAGCGGCACTGAAGGCGCTGGGGATCAACCGCTAGCTCCGGAATGACTGCGGGCTGTCCCACGGAAAAGCTAAGCGGAAAACTCTTCCGCTTTAAGAAAAGGAGGTAATATATGAGAATGAAAAAGACAGGTATCCTGGCAGGTATCACAGCTGCATGCATCTGCATTGCCCAGACTGTTCCCGCTTTTGGAGCAGGGCAGGATCTGGTAGGCTTTGTCCCCAATGAGGAAAAGCAGGAAGAAACCCAGGTAAAGAGCTATCTTACCGGCGAAAATGTTCCGGAGAGCATTGGACGGAGAAGACCGGTTGCCGTGATGATGGGCAACAACAGTGTCGGAGCTCCCCAGAGTGGTATCGGACATGCCGGTGTTGTTTACGAAGCGCCGGTGGAAGGTAATATTACCCGTCTTATGGGTATTCTCGAAGATTACGATGAGTTGGAACGAATCGGTTCCGTTCGCAGCTGCCGTGACTATTATCTCTTTTATGCCAACGAATTTAATGCGATCTATGCCCACTACGGACAGGCTGCCTATGCACTGCCTTATCTGGAGCAGCATGTGATCGATAACCTCAACGGGATCCAGATCGGCAAGCTGGCTTTTTTCCGCACAACAGACAGGAAGGCACCTCACAATGCCTACACAGATGCCAGTCACCTTCAGGCAGGCATAGATGCCATGGGATACAGCCAGGAATATAAAGAAGAATATACCGGACATTATCTTTTTGCAGAAGATGGTACAGAGACTGTACCGGATGGGATCACAGCCAGCCTTGTGAAGCTGGATAATTTTACTGACAATCATCCGTGGTATGAATACGATGAAGAGACAAAGGAATATAAGAGATTCCAGTTTGGCAAGGAACATGTGATCAGTTGGATAATGAACCGCTTACCTGCGACAATATCATCCTTCAGTATTCATCCTGCCCGGCCTACGATGGAAACGGCTATCTGAATATTGATGCCATTTCCGGCGGAGAGGGCAAGTTTATTACCAGAGGCAGAGCCATCGATATCCGCTGGGAGAAGGATTCTCCCTGGGGGATCACGCATTATTACGACGGAAATGAACAGGAGATCCGCCTGAATCCGGGTACTACCTGGGTGGAGATCGTACAGAATGACAGGATCGATTCCGTTACTTATCAGTAAGACTAATATACAGGTATCAGGAGAAACAAAAAACATGAACGCAAATTACAGGGAACGACTGAAAGACAAGAAACGCATCGTTATCAAGATCGGATCATCATCACTGATCCACGCAGAAACAGGAAGACTGGATTTCCGTAAGCTGGAGATCCTGGCCAGAGAACTCAGCGACCTTCATAACCAGGGGAAAGACGTAGTGCTGGTATCCTCCGGAGCCATTGCGGTAGGTGCAGCTGCACTGGGTATGAAGGGAAAGCCGGCAGAGCTTGAGAAAAAGCAGGCCTGTGCAGCTGTGGGACAGGCCAGGCTGATGACCATTTATCAGAAGCTTTTCGGGGAATACAATCAGATGGTGGCACAGATCCTGATGACCAAGAATACCATGGTCAACAATACCAACCGCAGGAATGCCCAGAATACTTTCCAGCAGCTTCTGGCAGAAAAGGTGATCCCCATTGTAAATGAGAACGACTCGGTATCCTCCTACGAATTCCAGAACCTGGTAAAATTCGGAGACAACGATACCCTTTCCTCTGTGGTTGCTGCACTGATCGATGCGGATCTTCTGATCCTCATGTCCGATATTGATGGTCTTTTTACAGACGATCCCAATTCCAATCCGGATGCACAGTTTATCGACATTGTAGAAAATATGGATGACAATATGCGTAAGCTTGGCAAATCCTCCACAGGAAGCAATGTGGGTACCGGCGGAATGGCGACCAAGCTTACCGCTGCGATCATCGCCACTGCGGCAGGGGCCGACATGGTCATTGCCAACGGAAACGACTTCCACAACATCCACAGGATCGTGGAAGGCAGGAGCTGTGGAACATTATTTGTAGGAAACAAGAAGGAAGAATTCTTCCTCATTGATTATATCGAAAAACTGCTTTAAGGAGAATAACATTATGATGGACAATATCAAGATCGACAGGATCAACGCACTGGCACATAAACAGAAAAGTGTAGGTCTTACCGAGGAAGAAAAGGTGGAACAGGCGAAGCTTCGGAGAGAATATCTGGATGCAGTGAAAGGAAATCTCCGTGCGCATCTGAATAATATCGATATCAAAGAAAAGGATGGCAGCATCACCAATCTTGGAGAAAAATATGGAAGAAAAAAAAGGAAATTAGAAAAAAGATCTTCAAAGTCAGAAAAGAACATACCAATGCCTGGATCCGGGAAAACAGTCTCCGGATCACAGAGGCCCTGACACAGCTTCCGGAATACCGGAATGCAGAACGGATCATGGCATACGCAGATTATAACCATGAAGTGATCACACGCTACATCATCGAGCAGGCCTGGAAAGACGGCAAGGAAGTGGCAGTGCCAAAGGTTTTCGGAAAGGATATGGTATTTTACAGACTGACCGATTTCAGTCAGCTGGAATCCGGCTACTTCGGGATCCCTGAGCCAAAGGAAGACGGAGAAACGGTTTCCTGGGAAGAAGCATGATGGTCATGCCAGGGGTGGCTTTTGACATAAATTGCAACCGGGTAGGCTATGGCGGCGGTTTTTATGACCGTTTTCTGGAAAAACATCCGGAGGTCTGCCGCGTTGCAGTAGGATTTTCCTTCCAGATCCTTCCGGAGGTTCCCACAGAGCCTACGGATATCCGTCCGCAGGTCATTGTGACGGAAGAGAATATATACCGCGATGCACAGTAAGATATTGCTGTAAAGACAGAAAGAAAGGCAGGAATATTTGGAAATGAATGAAATGCTTGAAAAACTGGGACAGAATGCGAAAGATGCGGAGACAGTCCTTCGAAATCTTTCCACAAATGACAAAAATAAAACCCTGGAAGCTGTGGCAAAGGCTCTTGTCGCTCATACCGATGAGATCCTGAAGCCAATGCCCTGGATGTGGAAAACGGCAAAAAGAATCAGATGCCGGAAGGACTGATCGACCGTTTGATGCTGACACCGGAGCGGATCGAAGGAATGGCAGACGGACTTCGTCAGCTTACCGGTCTTGAAGATCCCATCGGGGAAGTTACCGGTATGAAAAAACGTCCCAACGGACTTCTGATCGGACAGAAACGTGTTCCCTTAGGTGTGATCGGCATCATTTACGAAGCGCGTCCCAATGTTACCTCAGATGCATTCGGTCTCTGCTTCAAAACCGGAAATGTCGTGATTCTGAAGGGTGGAAGCGACGCAATCCATTCCAATACTGCCATTGTCAACTGTATCCGTGAGGCATTGAAGGCCTGCGGCATTACCGAGGATGCTATCCAGCTGATCCAGGATACCTCCAGAGAAACGGCTGCGGAATTTATGAAGCTGAACCGGTATGTGGATGTATTGATCCCACGTGGCGGAAGAGGACTGATCAAAGCAGTGGTAAACCAGAGTACGATCCCTGTCATCGAGACCGGAACCGGAAACTGCCATATCTATGTGGACGAGACTGCAGATCTTCAGATGGCAGCGGATATTGTGATCAATGCAAAGACCCAGCGTGTGGGCGTATGCAATGCATGCGAGTCCCTTCTTGTAAACCGTAAGGTGAAGGACGATTTTCTGCCGGTACTGGCCGGACGCCTTAAGGAGAAGCATGTGGAGGTCCGTGCAGATGAAGCAGCAAAGGCTCTGATGCCGGGAGCAGTTCCTGCAACAGAAGAGGACTGGGGAACGGAATATCTTGACTATATCCTTTCTGTAAAGGTAGTGGATTCCGTGGAGGAAGCCATTGCACATATCAATAAATATAATACAAAGCATTCGGAGGCCATCATTACCAATGATTATACCCATGCCCAGAAATTTCTGGATGAGGTAGATGCAGCAGCAGTTTATGTGAACGCTTCTACCAGATTCACCGATGGAAACGAATTTGGATTCGGTGCGGAGATCGGGATCAGCACCCAGAAGCTCCATGCAAGAGGCCCAATGGGACTCCTTGCACTGACCACCACCAAGTATATCATTTATGGTAATGGACAGGTACGTCCGTAAGACAGATACAGTAAAGCGGATTCTTTGGTCCGCTTTACTTTTTTGAAGTGTTGTGCTATACTTCTTTGTAATTGGATTTAAAAAGACTAACTCATAACAGGAGGACTTATAAATGAAAAAAAGCAGCTTTTTGCAGTCCTGCTTGCAGGTTCCATGACTGTTGGAATGGCACCTGCCGCAGCGTTTGCCGCTGAAGATACCGGAGCGGTAACAGAGGCAGAAGCAACGACTGCAGACGAGAATACAGAAACACCAGATGACGGAGCAGCTGTGGATGACCAGTCACAGAGTGAAGCCGACTCCCAGGCAGAGGCAGAAGCCCAGGCAGCGGCTCAGGCTCAGGCAGAGGCAGAAGCACAGGCAGCAGCCCAGGCCCAGGCGGAAGCAGAGGCCCAGGCAGCAGCCCAGGCTCAGGCGGAAGCAGAGGCCCAGGCAGCAGCTCAGGCTCAGGCGGAAGAGGCGCAGCAGGAGCAGCAAACTACTGCGGCAGATGCAACGGTTACTACTGCGGCAGAACTTCAGGCAGCGATTAATAATGCACCTGATTTTGCAGGATCTATTGATGATAGTGATCTATATACATCTGCTTATAAGATTCTGATCAGTGCATCGTTTAATCTCACAGATACTATTACCGTTCCTGCCAATAAAAATATTGCAATTTTTGGTGCAACAAATGCTACAACTGTAGTTGGACGTGGAAGTGTTGCAGGAGATATGTTCAAAGTAAGTGCAGGAAGTATTTTGTCCATGACACAGAATGAAGGTGACGGCTCCTCAGAAATCGGTAAACTTTCTGTTGAAGGTAAGAAAGACGATGAAACTGCAGCCGATGGATCGATTGTTTCCGTAGAAGCTGGCGCTAAATTTGTGATGACGACAGGTGTTACCCTTTCCAAGAATGTTTCTACTGCAGCAGGTGCGGCAGTTAAAAACAGCGGTAAACTTGTAATTACAGGTGGAGAGATCAAAGATAATGTATCTACAGGCGGAGCTGTTTACAGCACAGGTACAGTTTCACTTGAAAAAGGTGAGGGTGCGTCTGATGACGAACCAAAGATCATCGAGAACTATACAAGCGCAGAAAAGAGCGTAAAATCCAATATCGTATTAGGACAGCAGGATCAGAGTGCTGGAAGTATCATCATTGCTGGTGCATTTGAGAACCAGAATGTTGGATATTCCGTAGAGAATCCGGCAGTTGACTATACAGTTTTCCAGAAGCCTGAATCTTTAGCTGCGGATGCATTTGCAAAGGCAATTAAGGCGATGAGCTATGAAGGCGACCAGAGTTATGGAATAAATACAGCTACAGGTCTGCTTGTTTCCAACATTCCAACGATTAATATTGATAATCCTACAAGTAAAGAAGCAAATACTGTTTCTGTAACCTTCACATCTGATAAAGCAGGTACATATTACTATAAATATGTTGCAAAAGGTGCGGAAGCTCCGACCATCGAGACAGCTACAGAAGGTGGAACGGTTAAGGCAGGAGAAACTACTTCCCTGAAACTTACCAAGGTCACAGACAAGACTATTGACCTTTATGTATGGGTAAAAGAAAGTGAAAGTGGTAACGCCATTGTTGGTGAAGGTGTAAAGAAGGATATTGCAGTAACACAGGCACAGAATCCAGTTGATCCGAAACCGGCAGCACCAAAGGTTACAAAAATCAGCGCAGAAAGTAAAACAGCAACAACTGCAGAAGTAGTTCTTCAGTCTGATAAGAGTGGTACATGCTATTACAAATGGGTGGCAAAGGGAGCGGATAAACCTTCCATTACAACTAAAGACAGCAAGATTGCGGTCACCGCAAAAAAAGATTGTAAGATTGATCTGAAAAATCTGGAAGGTGATGCGATTGATCTCTATGTGCAGGTAGTAGCAAAAGATGGATCAAAGACAGCAGTGACCAAGATTGCAACTGTTACTTTGAAAGAAACAGCTAAAACACCTGCGAAGATTTCCAACGTAAGCTACAAATGGAAAGGTCATACATCTGCGACTGTAACTATGCGTTCTGATAAAGCAGGTGTGTACTATTATGAATGGGTAAAACGTGGTTCCAAAGCTCCGACAGTTGATAAAATGAGCAAAGGAACAAAGGTTTCCGCAAATAAGGATTTCACGATCAGTTTGAAAGATTTGGATGCAAACAATGCGATTGATGTTTATGTGAGTATCAAAGGAACTGACGGAACTGTAAGTACACCAAAGAAGATTACATTGGATGAAGCTAAGCGTCCGGCAAATGTCAGATGGGTTGGCTTTTCATGGATCAACCATACATCTGCGAATGTTACCCTTATTTCGAATAAGAGCGGTACCTGTTATTATAAATGGGTTTCTCGTAACAGTGATGGCACATCTGCCACTCCGAAAGATCTTACATCTACCGGAAAACAGATAACATTTACTGCTGATAAGAAATTTAATATCGGTCTTGAGGATTTAGATTCTGACAACCCAATTGATCTTTATATCCAGATCAAAGATAAAAATGGTGTTTTGACGAATCCATTGAAAATAGCATTTAAAGAAGATTCCAGACCGAAAGTTGCAGATCCAACTCCGACTGACACACCGGATGCATACATCCCAAATGTAAAAGAGAGCGTAGTACAGGGACTGGATGAGGCAATTCAGTTCTATCCGAATCAGTTCTATGAATTTACTGTGATCGGTGCAGGAACAACCAATCAGGATCCAAATGAGGGTGATGTGAAGTGGGTTCCGGTTTACTGGAGTACAGCTGCAAACCCAACCCAGAGCCAGATGCATACAGCATGGAAGATTGGTTCCGGCAAGGGAATCAACAAAGACGCTACATACAACCTGTACGTATTCTTCCAGAAATACATCTACACGGGTGGTCAGTGGCAGGAGACAGACACCATTGAATCCGCAGTATATCAGTTTAGATCTGCAAAACTGACACCTACCGGAACTCCGGGAGCAGACGGTACATATGGTACCGGCGGCCAGACAGGTTCTGATCCGGATGCAACCATAACAGGAGAGGCATCTGCAACATCCTCCAACGGAGGCAACGGAACCAGATCTAAGAATGCAGTATCAACAGCCGATAACTCACCGATCGGAACCATGTCCGCACTGGCAGTGGCATCCCTTCTTGCAGGTGGATATGTGATCGTGAGAAGAAGAAAAAAGGACATCTAAACGCACAATAGCCAAAATAGCATAACAAATAAAAAAATCACCGGTTTTCCGAAAGAACAGGAAAGCCGGTGATTTTTGTAAAGATAAATTTACAGATTTTTCTTCTTATAGATAAACCAGGAAGCTGCAATGCTGAATGCAATTAGATAGACTGTCAGGATCAGGACACTGAGGTAATTGACTCCACCGCCGGAAGCAATGGTACGGATCAGATGACTGGTCTGTGACAGTGGAAGAGCAGCTACAAAATTCCCAAGAAAACCCGGGATCTTCTCTGTAGAGAAGAAGGTGTTGCACAAAAAAGCCATTGGCATAATGATATAGTTGGAAAAACGAGGTACATCCGCATGGTTTTTGGCAAGGAAAGAAACCACAACACCGATGGCTGAAAATACAGCACCGTTGAGGAACATCACCAGCAATGACCATCCGTTGAACACAAGACCGGTTCCGATCGGCATGGTCAGAAGAAGGATGATCCTCCTGCATAAAGCCCGCGGAGACTGCCTCCGATGATCTGTCCGGCAATAAACTGCCACAGAGGTGTCGGAGATATCATAACCTGGTCAAAGGCTTTCTCGTAAAGACGCTGTACATTCAGATTCTGTGCGATAGCATTAAAGCTTCCGTTCATTGTAGTCAGTGAAACTACACCAGGGATCAGGAAATTCAGATAAGGCTCTCCGTGTGAGGAGGTCTGGATCCCCATTCCAAAAACGATCAGATACATCAGCGGTGCGATCATGGCCGCCAGCGTGATCTTATAGAAATCCCTTCGGAACTCCACCCATTTTTCCCATAAAATAGTAAGTATTCCCATGATAATTCATCGTCCATTCTGTTAAATTATAAAATAACTGTGGCTGACGCCGGCTTATCGCTGCATCAGATGCCTGCCTGCGCGCTCCACAAAAACATCCTCCAGAGTTGTCTCGCGAAGGGTGCACTGTCCGTCCAGAGAGGACAGAAAAGAGATGGCCTCTTCCCGACTGTGGAAGTAGTGGCTTTTTGCCCCTTCCGGTGTTTCCTGATCTACGGTGTATTTGCCCAGGCCGTCGATCAGGCCCGATGGAGTATTGATCTCCTCCAGCTTTCCGTGATCCATAAGTGCTACCCGGTTGCAGAGAGACTGTGCCTCTTCCATATAGTGGGTTGTCAGAAGAATGGTCAGATTTTTTCCGTTCAGCTGACGGAGAAGATTCCACATCTGTCGTCTGGATAGCGCGTCCATGCCTGCAGTGGGCTCGTCCAGAAGAAGGATCTCCGGACTTGTGAGAAGTGCCCGGCATACCATAAGCTTTCGTTTCATACCACCGGAAAGCTTCCTTACAGTCCGCTTGCGGAAGGGAAGAAGTCCGCAGAAATCCAGAAGCTCTTCAGTTTTCCGTTTAATCTCTTTTCGTGGCATGAAATAAAGACGGCCCTGATATTCCATGATCTCGTCCATGTTCATATCCTGGCGCATGGAATATTCCTGCGTGATCACGCTGATCTTGCGCTTCAGATCCGGTCGGTTGCGTCCAAGTGTCTGCCCATCAATGAGGATTTCGCCCTCTGTGGGCAGGAGCAGAGTGGAAAGCAGACTGATCGTGGTGGTCTTTCCGGCACCGTTGGTCCCAGCAGACCGAAAAATTCGCCGGTTTCTATGCGAAGATCCAGAGAATCCACAGCAGTAAAACTGTCGAATTTTTGTGAGATTTTTTGTTTCGATCATCTCTGTTCATTTCCTTTCGTTTGTATGCAAATTTCACTCTATTATACTGGAAAAGAAGAGACATTTCAACAATTCTGAGATGTTCTTTACAGAAAAGGAGCGTTGTGCTATAGTGATACGAAGGAAAAATAAAAAACGGAGAGAAAACCATGAAACACAGGATGAGAACAATAATGCTGCTTCTTCTGACTATGCTGTTGCTATGCCCGATACAGGTTCTGGCTGCAGGTGGAGAGAACGCAGTGAAGACAGATCTGGAGGACGGAGAATATTCCATACAGGTGGAGCTGGAAGGCGGAAGCGGAAAAGCCAGCGTTTCTTCCCCCACATTGATGCTGGTAAAAGAGGGGAAGATGTATGCACGGCTCCAGTGGAGCAGCTCCAACTATGATTATATGATCGTAGATGGGGAAAAATATCTCAATGAGAGCGAGGAAGGCAGAAATTCTGTTTTTACTGTCCCGGTAACTGTCCTGGATGATAAGATGGAAGTGATTGCAGATACACTGGCCATGGGTGCTCCTCATGAGATCGATTATACACTGACCTTTTATGAGGCTTCCATTGGCTCCAAGGGCCAGCTTCCTCAGGAAGCAGCGAAAAGAGTGGTTGCAGTTGCGCTGGTGATCATCATCGGCGGCGGTATCCTGAATTATTTTGTAAACAAAAGGAATCGGTGTTAAACCGGTTCTTTTTTTTATGCCCTTTCGCATAATATACATAATAATGAACATGTATAAAGATGGAAGGAAGGGAACATCATGGATACAGTACAGGATAAAACCTACGAAGCAATTTATTATTCACTGTGGGAGGCAGCCAGGCGTTACAGCAGCTTTACACAGTTTCGGGTAATCGGAAAAAGCCACGATGACCGGATGATCCCTATGCTGGAGATCGGACAGGGAGATGCCTGTATTTTCTGTGTGGCCGGTTTTTCCGGAACGGATGGACAGATGACGGACAGGCTTACCAGGATGGCACTGGAGCTTTGCAGAATATATGAATGCAACTGGACCGTGGACGAGCTTTATGAGGTAAAAAAGCTCCTGGATCAGACCAGGCTTTGTATCATACCGGTGGTCAATCCGGATGGATATGAGATCTGCCGGAAGGGCTACAATACTGTGCGAAATCCCATTTTCCGTCAGATGCTGAAAATGCAGGATGTTCCCTGCGATGAATTCGAGGGAAATGCAAGAGGAATGGATACTGCAAGGAATTTCCTACTACCTTCTGCAGCAGAAAAAAGATCCATCAGCAGCCTGCCAGTGAAAATGAGACACGTGCACTGATCCGGATCTTTCAGGAATACGGAGGACGTGGCCTGCTGGTTTTCTGCGGATATGGAAAAAAGGTGGTTTATTATCGGCGGGATCAGAATTTTTCCACTGGTCAGAGATGCTACCGTCTTGCACGTCACTTAAAAAAATGTACCAGGGGAAAGCTGGAGCAGCTTGCAATAGAACGAGAAGCGCAGAACGGGCGAAGGAGCACAGGCAGGCCGGAACAGTATTACGGAGAAATGATCCGCCAGCCGGCTTTCCGGATCGAATTGCCGGTAAATTCCGGAAATAAAGAAGAGGAAGAACGGGAAATCCGTGATCTGATGCTGCTTCCATTGGAATATATTTACTCTCTGGTACAGCTGTAAAAAAATCTGGCGTTGCACGGATGCAGGGTCTGTCAGCTTATGAAAAATAGGGTGACAGACATACCCGCTGAGAAACCAGTGTCGAATCCTGTCGGACGAATTTGATTGACTTCCGGATCTGTGGACCCTATAATAATATCATCTGAAACAAATCTTTTTTAACAAATGTCGCAGGAATCTTTCACCTCTGTAAGTAATGAGAGGAACTGCACATCTGAGCATATCTGCTCGAATAATTTCCATTCAGTATTTTTGCTGTATTATTATTTTGATCATGCTTGTCCTCACTTCAAAATCTGTGAGTTTAAGTGATGGGAGCATGTTGCGAATTGCCATATTAACTGCTATACAGGGAGGACTTTTTTATGGCTCAATTTATGTGGGGCAGGTCTCCGCCGGAATTTTCCTGATATCCGAACACTGTTTCTTTCCCTGCAGAGGGAAGTGATCATCAAATATCGTATGTAGAACAGAATACAGGAATGAAAATATTTTTTCGATGTATCGGCAACACAGTTCTGGGACTGATGCTGGTGATGGCATTGGTGCTTCTTATTCCCGGACTTTTCGGGATCCGGCCCTATGTGGTCTATTCCGGATCCATGGAACCTGAGATCCCAACCGGAGCTGTGGTTTTTACAAAGGAAGGAGAGTTTTCTCCGAAAAAGGGAGATATCATTACTTTTCATAACGGAGATACCGTTGTCACCCACAGAGTGGTTAAAAAAGAAAAGGATATCTTTATCACAAAAGGTGACGCCAACAAGACAGAAGATCCTGTTCCCGCAGAGGCGTCACAGATCATCGGGCGGGTAGTCTTTCACCTGCCTTATCTGGCTACGTGATCCATTTTCTGAAAGCCCGGATCCTTTTGCCGCAGTTTGCATAGCGGCATGTCTGTCAGTACTCTTTGATCTGGCATATACCCCAAAAAAGAAAAAATACAGGGAGGAATTTAATCATGATGAAAAACAGAAAACTGGTAAAAGGAATTGCACTTGCTGCTGTGATCACTGCACTGGCAGCCGGAGGAACAGCTGCATATCTTACGGATTTTGAAACGGCAACCAACAGCTTTACCGTAGGAAAAGTGGATATCGACCTGGATGAGCCTAACTGGAAACCGGAGGACAATACAGATCTGGTTCCTACTCAGGTGATCCGGAAGGATCCCTATGTAGCAAATAAAGGAGTAAATGAAGCATTTGTCTATCTGGAAGTTTCTGTTCCGGTTCGAAATGTGATCACGGTAGCCAAGGATGGCACCAGAAATGCACTTGCAAAAACAGAGCTGTTCAGCTTCACCAAAAACAAGGACTGGACACAGCTGGAGCGGACCGAAGTGGGGCAGAATATGGTTTACACCTATGCATATAACCACATCCTGAAGCCGGGAACAAAGACAACAACTCTTTTTGATACAGTAACCTTTGCCAATATCATCGAAGGTCAGCTAGATACACAGCAGATCGATATGCCGGTACGGGCTTATGCGATCCAGGCTACCAATACCGGGGATGACAAGACTACGGTTCTGGAGCAGGCAACTGCTGCTTACCAGAAATATGTAAATCAGAATAAAGGACAGGCCGGTGGTGTCACGAAATGAATAAATTAAAAAGACCCTTTTTCCTTCTCCTGATAACAGGGCTCCTGTGCGCAACAGGGACTGCGGCGTATTTTTCAGACTTCGAAAAAAAAGATAAATTCTGCTGCAGTAGGGTATGTGACAACGGAGATCGAGGAAGATTTTCCGGATCCTACACCTACGCCTATGGAGAATGGTCCATCCTACAGAAAAGAGATCCGGATCGGAAATTTTTCCGGCAGTGTGAAAGGGTTCCAGGCAGACTGCTATGTGAGGATGTCCCTTTCCTACTCCAATGACGATATCGGCAGAGGCGTGAAATTAACAGGTCTGGATACGGCAAACTGGGTGTATAACAGTCAGGACGGCTATTATTACTACCGGAAAAAATATCCGAGGGTGAAAAAACAGCTCCTCTGTGTACCGGATTTCAGATCGATCCCCAAAAGATCGATGATACTTACAGGGACAGCATTAAGGATTTTGAGATCAATGTTTATGAGGAAGCTGTACAGGCAGAAGGATTTTCAGATTATGAAAGTGCGTGGAGGTATTTTTCAGATCCGGTTTCTGCTCAGGCAGAAAGGAGGGGGAATGCTTGAAAAAACACCTTAAAGCCCTGCTGGCAGGTGCTGCTGTGGCAGGCAGTATCCTGGCGTGCACGGCTGCTTATGCCAGATTTTCAGATTCCGTGACAGTGACCAATCACATATCAGTGGGAGATATCAATATTTCTCTTCAAGAACTGGAAAAAAAGGACGGCCGAGAAATGAAATATCAAGATCGCCGGATCGTTCTTCCGGGAGATGAAATATCCAAGATCCCAAGGATCACCAATCGCTCAGAGCCCTGCTGGGTAAGGGTGAAGATCTCTTATACAGATGATCTGGAAGGTTTGGATGGTCTGGATGACAGGAATCTTACAGGAATGTCACCGAGATGGATCCGGAAGGGAGAGTATTTTTATTATACCAGGAAGCTGGAACAGGGAGATAGCGTGGATATTTTTACCGGTGTGACTGTACCATCTCAATGGGATGAATCCTACCAGGATAAGAAGCTGGGGATCACCATCGTGGCGGATGCTGTCCAGGCGGCAAATTTTGCACCGGATTTCCGTGCCATGTCACCCTGGGGAAATCAGAAGATCTTAAGATGTATCCACGATACCGATGGTCTTGTGGTTCAGAAAAAAAAGTCCGGTGGATCTGAAGGTGGAGTTTGAAGGAAATGCGCACAAACTGATCGCGGCTCCGGAAGACTTTTTTCCGGATTTTCCACGGCAATGCGGGAGATGTTTTTCATGATTCTGTAGAGATCCGTAACACAACGGAGCATGCTGCAGAGATATTCTTCCGCACATCACCGGAATGTAAATCGGTAAAGGATCAGGAATTTCTGAAAAATCTGAAGCTGGTGATCACCATGAATGATAAAAGGCTGTATTCCGGGGATCTTCTGGCTGCGTCTCTCAATAAAGCCGTGTCCCTGGGGGAATTTTCCAGCGGAGAAAAAGGAAACATGAGATTTGAGGTTACGGTTCCGGCAGAGCTGGATAATCTATATGCTTTGCGGGCAGCAGATGTGAAATGGATCTTTTCTGTGGAGGAGGATCAGGAGACGGTGGATACTAGCCCTGTTCCACGCCGGAATGGCAGGAAAGAAAGCACAGAAAGAGCTTCCGGAAATAACAGTTCTTCGGTAAGGACAACACCAGTGAAGACAGGAGATGAATCTCCTGTGATCCTGTTTGCACTGATGGCTGGTATGGCGCTGCTTACCTGCAGTCTGACGCTATGGAAAGGAGGACGAAAAAATTGAAAAGAAGAATGATCGGTGCATGGCTGGCATTGATGATCACAGCTTCTTCTCTTGTGGTTTCGGCCAGTCCTGCAGCAGATATGAGTTCGGTATCAGCAGATCCGCAGCAGGAACAGACAGAACCGGAGGAAGAAGAGGAGGCCCCGGATATTCCGGTAACAGATCAGCCTGGGGAGGCTGAGATGCCGGTTCCGACAGCCTTGCCTGAACCGGAAACGGTGGAGGAAGCTTTTGAAGAAAGTAAAGATAATACTGAAAATACGGATAGTGATGAGCTGATCGAACCGGAAGAAGAACCAGAAGCTGCTTCAAAAGAAGGAGAAAATATAGCTCTGACAGAGATACCGGAGCAGACAGAGGATCCGGGATTTACTGTATTCACGGAAGAAAACGCGGAAATCCTTACAGGAGAAAGTGAAGAGGATCAGGAACTGATCCAGGATATCGAAAACGGAGAGATCATTGCTCTTTCTGCAGCACTTCCCGGGGAGTTCCGGGAAACTGGCAGTGCGGAAGTAATCTCAGAAGGAGAGGATGCTATCGCAGCTACAGCACTTTCCCCGTCCCAGTATTATCTGGACAGCTGGACCAGGGTTTACTGCGATGAGATCTGGACAGCTGCCAATGATTTTCTTGGTTCCGGAAATAAAACCCGTATGGGATGTACGTATCGTTCTGTACATTATATTGATGATACAGGAGAGGAAAAGGTTTCGCCTCTCTATTGCCTGAAAGCAACTCAGGATGGACTGGACAGTATGACGCTGAAGAATGAGGCAGTAAAAGCACTGACTAATTCTGTGATTCAGAAGCTTTTGTACTTTGGTTACGGAGGACCGGGGGATCTGGGAACCGGATACGACCCCTCCTGCAGTCACATAGACTGGTCAAAATGGCAGAACCGTTATGTATTTACGCATATTGCGCTGTCAAAGGTATATTTTAATGACTGTGGATATGCCACAGCAGCAGAAGTAGAACATACAGGGATAAACCGCCTGATCGATAAGATCCAGACATTGACGATCCCTGCAAGAAACAAAGCTGCCGTTTATGTTTCCGAAGACGGTTCCTGGGCAGCAGCATCCGGAAAGACGATCCCGTTAAGTGTATTTCGAAGCAGACCTGCAGGTTTTCCCTTTGTTCCGGATAGTATGAAGGACGGATTTCAGATGAGTACTCTTATGAAAGTAACAGATGGAGCAAAAGCAGGGAACGGGATCACCATAACAAGAGGAGCCGCAGAAAAATGGCAGCTGGCCTACTGGACGAGCGCAGCGGATTATAATTCACAGAAAACCAATCCCAAAATGATGTCGGGGACAAGCCTGAGCCTTAAGGATGGGGCATATTTTTTTCTGATCTTTCCGTTAAATGCATCTGCGACAAAGAAGTTTTCCTGTAAAATGCTGCTTCAGCCGGTTTCCTATATCCTGGTTGACGGAAGTGCCCAGGCAGGAAAAGATGGAGTACAGGATTTTGGTGCTTACGTATACCAGGGAACAAGAGGAAGCCTTTCGTTTTCAGTAAAGCCTTCGGTTTACGGCAATGCAAAGCTGGTCAAGAAGGAACCCAACACGGGAAAACTGATCCAGGGAGCGCAGTACGGACTGTTTGCAGCAGAAGCTCTGACCTCCGGATACCGGACTATGTACAGTAAGGATCAGAAGGTTTCAACCGGAACAACAAACGCCAGTGGAGAGATCCTTTTTTCAAAACTGGTTCCGGGAAAATACTATGTGAAAGAAACGAAAGCCGCTGCAGGCTATAAACTGAACACCGCTATCAAAAATGTTACAGTAACCGGCGGAAAGACGACAACCGTCAGCGTAACGGATATCATGGATATCAGCGGAACAGTATCCATCAGAAAGAAAGACGGAAATACCGGCGATCCACTGGCAGGAGCTGAATTCACCCTGTATCAGTGGAGTAAAAAAAGCAAAGCCTACGTAACCTTAAAAAAACTGACTTATGATGGACAGAAGCGTACCTATAACTCCGGGAAATTTAATTATACCGAAGACAATCAGGGAAAATTCCGTGTGCGTGAGACAAAATCTCCTCCCAATTACACCGGAAACTGGCAGAAGAATTTTACGCTGGATAAGCCGGGAGAAAAGCAGGAATTTCTGTTTGAAGCAGTGAACTACCAGACTGAAAAACGAAGGATTGAAGTTCGTAAGATCGATGCGAAAACCGGTGAGATCCTGAAAGGTGCGGAATTTACACTTTATGAATACAGTGCAGCCAAAAAAGCCTATAAAGAAAAAGGAACTCTTCTGGATTATGACATCTCCAGTGAACTTTATGTAAGTGGTGAACTTTTGAAGACTTCGGATAATGAGGGAAAATATAAGATCGCGGAAACAAAGACTCCGCCCGGATATACAGGAAGCTGGGAAGAAGAGGTGAATATCACAGACAAGGATGCACGCCTTTCCTTTGAAGTTGTCAATGAAAAGGAAAAGGAATATAAAGGGGTGATCCGTCTGAGAAAAACAGATATCTATACCGGGGAAGTTCTGGAAGATGCGGAATTTACCGTGCTTCAGTGGAATAGAGGGAAGCAGACTTACCAGAATAACCTGGGCGGGCAGAGCATCCTGAAGTTTGACATAGAAAACGGATGGTACTCTACGGAAGAGCTGGTGCTCACAGATGACAATCAGGAAGGTTCAAAGTAGTGGAAACAAAAAATCCGGAAAACTATACTGGCAAATACGAAAAGGAGGTAATCTTCCAGAAAAAAGAAAATACAGATACGGATACTGTGGATCTGAAAGCAGAGAATACTCCGGTAACACTTCCGCTTGGAAATATCACCATCATAAAAAAGATCAAAGAGGAGGATATTACCTGGCTCATGGAAATCCAACCTTTTCCTTTGTGGCAGAAGGTACGGATCTATCCGGAAATCCTCACAGATATGAGGATTATGTGACCTTTACCAGAGGAAGCTATGAAACCGATAAAAATGGCTATGCAACATTATCGGTCACTCTCAGGAATATCCCGCTGGGGCAGTATACGGTCTGGGAAAAACCGGTACTACGCTACTATCTGAAAGATGTACGGGCAAATACAGAGAATGTCCGCATCATAAAAGGCGCTGCACCTGCATATGGTACAGATCCCCGGAAGATTGCTTCCGGTACGGCTGCTCTGACAATGCAAAACAAAAATGCATCGCTGACTTTTGTAAATGAGAAATCCAGATATGATCGATATTCCCATAATGACAGCATAAAAAATACCATACCCGTATCATTTTCCTGAAAAAAGACAGGAGGCAGGAGTAATCCTGCCCTCCGCAGCGTATTTTATATAGTAAAAAACAAACTGTAAAAAGAAATAAAAAAACTACATATATATCCAAAGATATGGTATACTTTTTTACAAATACTGTGAACTCAAGAACTCTCTGGGAGGTCGATGATGAAAACAGACGAAAAAAATCCCGTTTTTGATATTCGGGATACATTGGAAAAATACGCTTGCATTTATCGAAATACTACACTGAAGCTTTTTCAGTACTGTCAGGAAACGGACATATATGAACGTTTGGATGAATACCTGAGACCTGTAAAAAATATTACGGATTTTAAGACCAGTGGACAGAAATACAGCAATGTTTATAAAGACGACTGGAAGTACCTGACGGATTTTCTGATATCCCGGGAAGGCGGGACGATAGAAGTGCGGTGTATCAATAAAGACGGTAATGCGAGTCTTCTGACAGTACGGGGATTTATAGCACAGGATAAAAATACCGGATATCATTATTTCATAGGAAGCTCCAGAGATATCACCAGGGAGAAGCTGCAGGAAGAATTTCTTGAGGAACGTGCCCAGAAAGATCCTCTGACCGGAGTGTATAACCGCTTTTTCGGAAAAGAACTGATCGATGAATACCTTGCATCCAGAAATCCCTATGCAGGATGTGGATGATGGTGCTTGATGTAGATTATTTTAAAAATGTAAATGATACTTACGGACATATGTTCGGTGATGAAGTCCTGAAACGTTTTGCGGAGCTGTTTGTGGCTTTGTTCGACATTAATGATGTGATCATGCGTCTGGGTGGCGATGAATTTGTGATCCTTTTGAAGGATATCAGCCATGCAGCGATCATGAAAAAGGCAGGAAAACTGATACGGGAAGTGCAGAAACTTAAATTTCCGGGAACCACGTATCTGGCAACCTGCAGTGTGGGGATCTGCTTTCTTCCGGAAAATGTTTCCGGATATACATATCAGCAGCTCTTTGAAAATGCAGACTGGGCACTTTACCAGGCAAAGAAAAATGGAAAAAACCGCTATGCTTTCTGTGATAATCTGAGACGTTTTGAGGATAAGACAGAGGAAAAGCAGGAATTATACGAGGGTGTTGAGATAGATGCCAGATATCTTCATAATGATATTGTTTCTACTGCATTTGAAATATTTGAAAAAATGAGCAGCTTTCAGGCAGCGATTGAACTTCTGATGAAAGTGATCGGTCTGAAATTCCGGCTTAACCGGATCACAGTCCTGCATACCAAGGTGGCAGAGCAGAAAATAAACAGGGTTTTTCAATGGGTTTCGGAAGAAGAATACAGGCTTTTGATAGATGAGATACATTTTTCAAAAAGTGATTTTATCACATTGTTTCGCCACAATGATGAATATGGTACTGTGGTGATTCAGGAGAATGATCTGGCTGAATATTCGGAACAGAGAAGAAAGAATGTGTTACAGTGCGGAGCAAAAACCGTAGTCTGTGCTGCCATGTACTGTGAGGGAAGCTATACAGGGGCCATTGCATACGTGACCTGCCAGGAAAAAAGGCTCTGGTCCAGAGAAGATCGTAAGCTATTGGGAGAAGTGACCAAGATCATTTCTGCGCATTATGCCAAGAACCAAGCATTTAACAGTGCTTATCGTAGCATTGCTGCAGAATCCGGACGGGATCAGCTTACCGGATTGTCTTCTTTTTCAAGATTTCGCGAAATGTGGAGAAAATGCTGATCGGAGGTTACGGGCCGGGACATGCAGTGATATATACCGATTTTGAAAAATTTAAACGTATTAATGCAAAATACGGATATCGTGTGGGAGATCAGATCCTGCGGCAGTTTTCCGAGTATGTGATAAGCGTTCTAAAAACAGATATGGATGTATATTTTACCAGGGCGATCTCTGATCATTTTATCCTTTTCACTCCATGTGATATGGATGTTGATCCGGAAACATCTGTTTTAAAGACCAATCAGGAGTTCTTACGGCAGATGAAAGAGAAATATCCGGATATGGAGCTCTGTGTCCGCACTGGGATCTATCTGATCACCAGAGAATGTAACAATGCATCTGAGGCGATCGATGCAGCGAATTATGCAAGAAAATATGCTGCTGGAAATTGTGAAACAGGTGTTAAGCTGTATGACGAAGAACTGAAAAAGCAAAGCGATGCAGAGTGAAAGATATAGGAATACGGACCGGAATCTATGCTTTTTCAGAATTTCAGGAATAATCTTTCAGGAAAGCTTTTACAATAGAACAGAGATGTTTGCGGCAGGAGTGAGCTTATGAACAGAAGTGTTCCGGAAAGTCTTTTGATCTGTATTTTAGTCTTATGCCTGGCTCTGACACCCATTAGTGTCAGGGGAGAAACGGAAGATAGTGGAAAAGCACAGCAGCTGATCGAAGCGCCGGGTGCAGTCCTTATGGAAAAAGAAACCGGTACCGTGATCTATTCCAGGGATCCTGACACTCGAAGAAGCCCGGCCAGTATTACAAAGATCATGACATTGATCCTGATCTTTGATGCTATCCGTGAGGGAACCCTGCATCTGGAGGATAGCATTACCACCAGTGCTTATGCCAGATCCATGGGAGGGTCTCAGGTATTTCTGGAAGAAGGAGAAAAGCAGACTGCAGAAACCATGATCAAATGTATTGTGATCGCTTCCGGAAATGATGCCAGCGTAGCTATGGCGGAGCATGTTGCGGGAACAGAACAAGCCTTTGTGGAGAGGATGAACGAGAGGGCGAAGGATCTTGGAATGAAAAATACCCATTTTGTGGATTGCTGCGGGCTGACGGAATCACAGGAGCATTATACAACTCCCTATGACATTGCACTTATGAGCAGGGAGCTCATCAGCAGATATCCGGAAGTTCTTACATATTCATCTGTCTGGATGGAGGATATCACACACGTTACCAGAAAAGGATCCTCGAAATTTACACTGACCAACACAAATAAACTGCTGCGCAGCTATGAGGGGTGTATGGGACTTAAAACGGGCAGCACCAGTATTGCAAAATACTGTCTCAGTGCTGTGGCAGAACGAAACGGGATCACACTGATCGCCTCAGTGATGGCCGCACCGGACCCGAAAACAAGATTCCGGGATGCAGCAGCTCTTTTAAATTACGGCTTTTCTAAATGCACATTGTATCTGGATGATGCTCTGGAGCCACTGAAACCTATGAAGCTCCGCAAAGGAGTCAAAGAGCAGGTTCCGCTTGTATATAGAGGGAAATTCCGATATATCAGCACAGATGGAACGAAACCTGACAATGTTAAGAAAAAGTTGATCCTTCCCAAAGAACAAAGTGCGCCGGTGAAAAAAGGGCAGAAAGCAGGGGCACAGGAATACTATCAGGATGGGAAAAAGATCGGTAGTCTGGATATCCTGTACGGGGAAACAATAAAAAAGGCCGGATACCATGACTGGCTGGAAAGAACCTGTCAGGCATTTCTTTTGTGATGCCTGCAACATATTTTGACAAAAAGGGCAGACTGGATGTATAATACAACGGATTGAAGAAATAACAGAACAGGGAAGGGATTTTGGATGAAAGAGATCAGAACAGAAGATGCAGTGGGACACATTCTGTGCCATGATATCACGCAGATCATAAAAGATGAGAAAAAAGGCGTTCTTTTCAAAAAGGGGCATGTAGTGAAAGAAGAAGATATACCACTGCTGCTCTCTGTAGGAAAAGAACACCTTTTTGTGTGGGAGAAAAAATCGGGGATTCTTCACGAAAATGAAGCTGCAGAGATCCTTTACAAAATCTGTGCCGGAAACTCTTCCAAAGTACATGGAACTGAGATCAAAGAAGGTAAGATCGAGGTGGTATCAAAGATCGATGGTATTCTGAAAATACGTCGTGATGCACTTGTGGCTGTGAATTCTCTGGGAGAAATGATGATTGCTTCCAGACATGGCGATTTTCCGATAAAAAAAGGTGATAAGGTTGCAGGAACCAGGATCATTCCGCTTGTGATCGAGAAAGAGAAAATGGATGCAGCAGAGAAGGCAGCAGGAAATCTTCCGATCTTTGACATTCTCCCTTACCAGCAGAAAAAAGTAGGGATCGTCACAACCGGGAGTGAGATCAAAAAAGGACTGATCCAGGATACCTTCACACCGGTACTCCGGGAAAAGCTTTCCGGGTTTCCGACAGAGGTGACAGGCCAGGTGATGCCGGGAGATGATAAGGAAGAGATCACAAAGGCAATTCTTTCTTTCGCAGATGCAGGAGCAGATCTGATCATCTGTACTGGCGGAATGAGTGTGGATCCCGATGATCGTACTCCGGGCGGGATCGGGATACCGGAGCAAAGATCGTAACCTATGGAGCACCTGTACTTCCGGGAGCTATGCTGCTTGTGGCATATCTTGAGAGGAACGGAAGATCCATACCGGTACTTGGACTTCCGGGCTGCGTCATGTACGCAAAAAGAACGGTATTTGATCTGATCCTGCCCAGAGTAATGGCGGATGATGAGATCAAGCAGAGGAGATCGCCAGGCTGGGAGAGGGCGGACTTTGTCTGAACTGTCCGGTTTGTACTTTCCCAAACTGCGGATTTGGAAAATAATATGAAAAAATTCAGAATCAAACAATATGAGATCTATATGGACAAGATTCATGCTCCACAGGGCGTGCGGATGATCCTTCTTGCGGATCTTCACGGGATATCCTACGGAAAAGACAATATACGGCTGACAGAGACGATCCGAAAGCTTGCTCCGGACGTGATACTTTCTGCCGGCGACATGGCTGTACGTACAGAAACGGATACTCTGGTAACTGCATGTAAGCTGCTGACAGAGCTTGCAGGGGATTTTCCCGTGTATTATGCACTTGGTAATCATGAATATAAAATGTTCCTTTCCGAAGAATATCGGCCATATTATGCGAAATATGAAAAGGCACTGAAAAAAGCTGGTGTGCATATTTTAAGGAACGGACATGAAGCTATGGTCCTGAAGGGAGAGCGTTTCTGTTTCTGGGGCCTGGAGCTTCCCATCGAATATTATCACAAGCCGAGATCACCGAAGCTGAAAAAAGAAGTGATGGAAGAACTGATCGGAAAACCTGAAGATAAAGGGATGCAGATCCTGCTGGCACATAATCCAAAATACGGAAAAACCTATTTTGAATGGGGCGCGGATCTGATCCTGTCCGGACACTATCACGGAGGCGTTGTCCGCCTCAGTGAACATTACGGCCTTTCATCTCCTCAATATCTGTTCCTTCCACCGTTTTGCTGTGGAGACTTTCACAAAGGGGATCAGCATATGATCGTCAGTGCTGGACTTGGAGAACATACCATCCCCCTTCGGATCCATAATCCAAGGGAACTGCTGGTGATCGATATAAAACCTTCCGAAAAAATGAAATGAGGAAACCCTATGGCATTATCTGTTAAGCTGAATGTATTTGAAGGCCCGCTGGATCTTCTGCTTCACCTGATCGACAAAAACAAGATCGATATCTATGATATTCCTATTGTGGAGATCACAGATCAGTATATGGAATATCTGCATTCCATGGAAAAAGAAGATCTGGGGATCATGAGTGAATTTCTTGTCATGGCAGCTACTCTTCTGGATATCAAATGTAAAATGCTTCTTCCGAAAGAAGTGAATGAGGAAGGAGAAGAGGAGGACCCCAGAGCAGAGCTTGTGCAGAAGCTGCTGGAATATAAGATGTACAAATATATGTCCTATGAATTACGGGACAGGCTTGGAGATGCGGCAGGGGTTTATTACCGAAAACAGGATCTTCCGGAAGAAGTGCTGCAGTATACTCCACCGTCTGATCCCCAGGAACTTCTCCGGGGTCTGACACTGGAGCGGATGAGTGCAATCTATCAGGCTTTGATCCGCAGACAGGAAAATAAGATCGATCCGATCCGAAGTAAATTCGGAAGGATCGAAAAAGAGGAAATATCACTTTCCGATAAATTGCTGGAAATGAAGGAATATGCAAAAGCTCACCGGAAATTCAGCTTTCGCAGGCTGATGGAAAACCAGCATTCCAAAATACAGCTGATCGTGACCTTTCTGGCGATTCTGGAACTGATGAAGATGGGACATGTTCATGCAGAACAGGAAGATCTTTTTGATGATATTCATGTGGAAGTTATCACGGATCCGGACACATGGAAGAATCTGACAGAGTTCGCAGATGAATAATATAGTAGGAATGAGGACAATAAGTGGAAATCAAACGAATTGAAGGAGAAATCGAAGCCATCCTGTTTGCAATGGGAGAAGCAGTGGAATTACCCCGTATTGCCAGAGCGATCCGTCAGGATCCGACAACAACGGAAAATATCATCCGAAATATGATGATTCGTTATCAGGAAGAAGAGCGGGGGATCCAGATCATAGAGCTCGAAAACTCCTTTCAGCTTTGTACAAAAAAAGAATACTATGATTCTCTTATCCGGATCGCAGCGCAGCCAAAGAAACCCACGCTGACAGACGTTATGCTTGAAACCCTTTCGATCATTGCCTACAAACAGCCCGTTACAAAAGCAGAGATTGAAAAGATCCGAGGGGTAAAATGTGATCATGCCATCAATAAACTGATGGATTATGATCTGGTGAGAGAACTTGGACGTCTGGATGCTCCGGGTCGCCCGATCCTCCTGGGAACCACCGAAGAATTTCTGCGCTGCTTTGGTGTCCAGGGGCTGGAAGACCTTCCGGAAATGGATCCGGTCCAGCTGGAGGATTTCAAGGCGGAAGCAGAGGAAGAGATCCAGCTGAAGCTGGACGTATAACAAATAACACGGACAGATGCCGGCTGACGGGACCTGTCGGACAGATCAGAAAACAGAAGAGGAGTGACGAAAATGCCCACAACATACGCACATGATCTTTTTGGAAAAAGGGTTTACCGGAAACTTTCCGCAAAATTACAGCATCTGATCCGAAGCAACGGAAATCTGTACCGGATCGGACAGCATGGTCCGGATATCCTGTTTTATTATTTTATATCCAAAAATCCGGTGACACAGTACGGAGTGCAGATGCATGGACGGAAAGCAAGAGAATTCTTTGAAAAGGGCATGGCGAAGGTCCGGGAGGAAAAAAATCCTGCACTGATGGCTTACCTGCTGGGGTTCGGATGTCATTATATCCTGGATTCTACCTGTCATCCTTACGTCAATCAGGTAGCTGCCGAGGGGAAGTCTCACATACGCTCTTTGAGAAGGAATTTGATCGCATGCTGATGTATGAAACCGGCAAAGATCCATTGCGTTTTTATCCGTCTCATGGGATCCGTGCCAGTTTTCTCAGTGCATGGACGATCCACCAGGTATTGCCGGCGATCCGTACCTGGAACATTTATCTGTCATTGAAAATGATGAAGATATTCACCTGTATTTTGGTATGTGATGATGGAGGAAGGAAGAGACGCCTTTCGGAACATGCCCTTTCCCCCGCAGGAAAAAAGATATCTGCGTTTATTACCGAATTTTTTATGAGCCGGAGCCAGAGATCGACTGTAAGGAGGAGCTTCTTAAACTGGACAGTCTGATGGAAGAGGCGCTTGCCAAGGCGCAGATATGCTGGAAGAGCTTGCTGCACTTGCAGTCAGGCCAGGACATCTTTCTGACAGATGGGATCTGACCTTTAACGGATGATCGATCCCGGCAGACAACAGATACAAGTGATATCTGAATGCTATCCCCGCATAAAATTAAATATAACAGTTACTGTAAACAGTTATATGAACCGTGTACGGGGTGATGCATTATGAGCAAACGGCGTATGGCCGCTGTCGTGCTGGTGACAGCGGTCCTTATTATTTGTCAGATCTTTCCGGTAAAGGCGGCAGATGACGAAAATCTATATGCACTTTCTGCAGTTCTTATGGATGGGGAGAACGGCCGTGTGCTGTACGGAAAAGAAGCATACAAAGGACGGCCGAATGCCAGCACCACAAAGGTAATGACCTGTATTCTTGCTCTGGAGCTGGCAAAGGGAGATGATTACGTACAGGTTTCCGGGAATGCGGCATCTCAGCCACAGACACGTCTTGGCATGCGGGAAGGCCAGCAGTTTTATCTGGAGGATCTTCTCTATTCACTGATGCTGAAAAGCCATAATGATTCCGCAGTGGCCATCGCGGAACATATCGGTGGCTCCGTAGAAGGTTTTGCAGAGAAGATGAATGAAAAAGCAAAAGAGCTGGGATGTAAGGACACACATTTTGTTACACCCAATGGTCTGGATGGAGAAGATGAAGGCGGTATCCATCATACAACAGCCCGGGATCTTGCCTTGATCATGGCGTATGCAATAAAAAATGCAACATTTGTCCATATTACCCAGACTAGAGATTATACTTTCACGGATATCTCAGGAAAAAAGCATTATTCGGTACATAATACCAATGCTTTCCTGGATATGGAAACAGGAGTGATCTCCGGAAAAACAGGATTTACAGGAAATGCCGGATATTGTTATGTCTGCGCAGTCCGACAGGACGAGCGATTATTTATCGTGGCTCTTCTGGGATGCGGATGGCCCGGAAATAAAAATTATAAATGGAGCGATACTAAGAAGCTCCTTTCCTATGGCAGGGAAAATTATCAGTATATGATGCTGCCGGAGCTTCCGCAGCTGCCTGAGATCCCGGTAACAGAAGCAGCACCGGGAAAAGAAGATCCATATCCGCAAAAGTCCGATCATTCCGGATATCCTCCCAAACAGGTTATGCTGAAAATACACGCAGTACTTTCTGAAAAAGATCGTGAGAAAAGATATCTTCTGAAAAAAACAGAAACGATCACATGGGAAACGGAGCTTCCGGATAAGCTCCCGGCACCAATACAGAAAAACCAGAAGATCGGTACACTCCATGCAAAGCTCAACGGAAAAGAACTCCTTTCCTGCCTTGTAACCGCCGATGACAAAATCGACAGAATTACCTATAAATGGTATGTGGATAAAGTATTTAAGGATTATTTCCATTAATTTAGCGACCCCTGGCATATGTCAGGGGTTAATTTTTTAACGTTCGTGACGAAAAGTATTGAATTTTCTGCAAAAAAAAAAGGTACAATTATACTCGGCTGAATTTTTGGTTATATTAATAAAAAAATGGAGGGCATAGTATAATGAGTAATGCGACACAAAGCGTAGCGGCTGCAAGGATCGATTCCCTGCTTGACGCCAACAGTTTTGTTGAGATCGGACAGGCTGTCACAGCCAGAGCTACGGATTTCAACATGACTGAAAAAAAAGCACCTTCAGACGGTGTGATCACCGGATATGGTGTGATTGACGGCAGTCTGGTGTATGTATACAGCCAGGATGCATCTGTACTGAACGGAACAGTTGGTGAGATGCATGCCAAAAAGATCGCCAAAATTTATGATCTCGCTCTGAAAGTTGGAGCACCGGTTATCGGTCTTGTAGACTGTGCGGGACTTCGTCTTCAGGAGGCTACCGATGCACTTGAGGCATTTGGTGAGATCTATCTGAAACAGACACTGGCATCCGGTGTTATTCCACAGATCACTGCTGTTTTCGGAACATGCGGCGGTGGAATGGCAGTTGTACCGGCTCTTACAGACTTTACATTTGTAGAGGAGAAGAAGGGCAGACTGTTTGTAAACACTCCAAATGCACTGGAAGGAAACAGAGTGGAAAAATGCGATTCAGCTTCCGCACAGTTCCAGAGCGAGGAGACAGGACTTGTTGACGGCATCGGAACAGAAGAGGAGATCCTTGGACAGATCCGTACACTGGTCAGCATGCTTCCAGAGAACAATGAAGACAATGACAGCTTCAAGGAATGCACAGATGACCTGAACAGAGTATGTGATGATATTGCAGGCTGCACAGGCGACACAGCTATTGCGCTTTCAAGAATCGCTGATAATGGTGAGTTTTTTGAAACAAAGGCAGCTTACGGCCAGGATGTCGTAACAGGCTTCCTTCGTCTGAACGGAGCTACCGTTGGCGCTGTTGCAAACAGAAGCGAATCTTACGATGCTGATGGCAATAAGACAGAGATTTCCGACGGAACTCTTTCTGCAAGAGGTGCAAGAAAAGCAGCAGACTTCGTAAAATTCTGTGATGCTTTTGAGATTCCGGTACTTACTCTTACTAATGTAACAGGATTTAAAGCTACACTCTGCAATGAGAAGATGATGGCTAAATCTGTGGGTGAGATGGTACATGCTTTTGCATCTGCGACTGTACCGAAGGTAAATGTTGTAATTGGTAAAGCATACGGAACTGCATACGTTGCCATGAACAGCAAATCTGTCGGAGCAGATATGGTTTATGCATGGGATACAGCTGAGATCGGTATGATGGATGCTTCCCTTGCAGCAAAGATCATGTATGAGGGAGCTGACGCTTCTACACTGAATGAGAAGGCAGCTGAGTACAAAGAACTCCAGAACGGTATCGCATCTGCAGCAGCAAGAGGATATGTGGATACTGTGATCAAAGCAGAAGATACAAGAAAATATGTAATCGGTGCTTTTGAGATGCTGTTCACAAAAAGGGAAGACCGTCCATCCAAAAAGCATGGAACAGTCTAAGTGAGGTGAGCGTATGAGACAGTTTTATAAAAAGATCTCTTCTGTCTGCATGGCACTTCTTTGCGTAGCTGCACTTCTGATCGGATGCACAGCTACTGCATGGGCTGCTGATGAGATTGATGATTCTGTAAAGAGTCAGCTTGTCACAACAACCAAGGGCCTGACGGATGCGATCATCGCAATGTCCGAGGATGATATCCAGGGATATCTGGAATCAGAGGATGCTTTCACACAGAGTGCTGCAAGTGCATGGGATGGCTCCAGAGAAGAGCTTGGTGAGAAAAAAGGTGATATCGAGGAGAAAGATATCACAGTGGAGTATTCCGATGATCAGTATACCGTTGTTGTTCCGGTATCCTTCGAGAAAAACAAAGCGAATTTCACTTATGTATTTGATAAATCAGGAACCCCGACTTCTCTTACAGTTGATGTGAATTATACACTGGCACAGAACATGGAGAAGGCAGCGATGAATACAGTGATGGGTCTCGGAACAGTATTTGTGATCCTGGTATTCCTGATCTTCGTGATCTCTCTTTTCAAATATATTCCCGGACTTGTGGAAGGAAAGAAAAAAGAGAGCAAACCGGCTCCAGCAGCCACAGCACCGGCTCCGGTTGCAGCACCAGTTGCTGAGCCTGCTGTTGAAGATGTGACAGATGATGGTGAGCTTATTGCCGTGATCGCCGCAGCGATCGCTGCTTCTGAAGGCAAAACAAGCACAGACGGATTCGTAGTACGTTCCATCCGCAAAGTCAACCGCAGAAAAAGATAATCATTATTTAGGAGGATTTTAAAATGAAGAGTTATACAATTACTGTTAACGGAACAGCATATGAAGTTACTGTAGAAGAGAACGGAAACGCAGCAGCTCCAGTTGCAGCAGCACCAAAAGCAGCAGCTCCGGCTCCTAAGGCAGCTCCGGCAGCAGCTCCTAAGGCAGCAGCTCCGGCAGCAGGCGCAGGTTCTGTTAAAGTTTCCGCAGCCGTTCCTGGAAAAGTTGTAAAAATCGTTGCATCTGTTGGACAGAGCGTAAAAGCTGGTGACAGCGTAGTGATCGTTGAGTCCATGAAGATGGAGATCCCGGTTGTTGCTCCTCAGGACGGAACAATCGCCAGCATCGATGTTGCAGAGGGTGCTGCCGTTGAAAATGGAGATACTCTTGCAACAATGAACTAAACAGGAGGTAGACAAATGTCTTATGTAACAAATACCCTGTCAAACCTGATCCATCAGACAGCATTTTTCAACCTTACCTGGGGAAACTACCTGATGATCGCAGTGGCATGTGTGTTCTTATATCTTGCCATTAAACATGGTTTTGAGCCGCTGCTGTTGGTTCCGATCGCTTTTGGTATGCTTCTGGTAAATATTTATCCGGACATTATGCTGAGCATTGAGGATTCATCCAATGGCGTTGGCGGACTTCTTCATTATTTTTACTTAATGGATGAGTGGAGTATTCTTCCTTCACTGATCTTCCTGGGTGTCGGTGCGATGACAGACTTCGGTCCGCTGATTGCAAACCCGATCAGCTTCCTGATGGGAGCAGCTGCACAGCTTGGTATTTACCTTGCATACTTCCTTGCAATTTTCCTTGGATTTAATGGTAAAGCAGCAGCAGCGATCTCTATCATCGGTGGTGCTGACGGCCCGACTTCCATTTTCCTTGCAGGTAAGCTTGGACAGTCTTCTCTTATGGGACCGATCGCAGTAGCAGCATATTCCTATATGTCCCTGGTACCGATCATCCAGCCTCCGATCATGAAGGCTTTCACAACAGAGAAAGAGCGTAAGATCAAAATGGCGCAGCTCCGTCCTGTTACAAAACTTGAGAAGATCCTTTTCCCGATCGTTATCACAATCGTTGTTTGCCTGATCCTTCCGACAACAGCTCCCCTTGTTGGTATGCTGATGCTCGGAAACCTGTTCCGTGAGTCCGGAGTTGTTAAACAGCTTTCTGAAACAGCTTCCAACGCTCTTATGTACATCGTAGTAATCCTTCTCGGAACATCTGTAGGTGCTTCCACAAGTGCTGAGGCGTTCCTGAACGTAGATACACTGAAGATCGTAGTTCTTGGTCTTGTTGCCTTTGCCTGCGGTACTTTTGGTGGTGTTATGCTTGGTAAGCTTCTCTGCAAGGTTACTCACGGAAAGATCAATCCTCTGATCGGATCAGCCGGTGTTTCTGCCGTTCCTATGGCAGCCCGTGTATCCCAGAAGGTTGGTGCTGAGGCAGATCCTACAAACTTCCTGCTGATGCATGCGATGGGACCGAACGTTGCTGGTGTTATCGGTACAGCGGTTGCTGCCGGTACATTCATGGCGATCTTTGGTGTCTAACCCATTGTCTTATAAAAATTTGTAAGGAGAATAATTATGGCAGAAATAGAGAAAAAACCTGTGAAAGTTGTGGAAACGATCCTGCGTGACGCTCATCAGTCCCTGATCGCTACACGTATGAGCACAGAGCAGATGCTTCCGATCATTGAGAAGCTTGACAAAGTCGGCTACTATGCAGTAGAGTGCTGGGGCGGTGCTACTTTCGATGCTTCCTTACGTTTCCTGAAAGAGGATCCGTGGGAAAGACTTCGTAAACTTCGTGACGGTTTCAAAAACACAAAGCTTCAGATGCTGTTCCGTGGACAGAACATCCTTGGATATCGTCCATATGCAGATGATGTAGTAGAGTATTTTGTACAGAAATCCGCAGCTAACGGTATCGATATCATCCGTATCTTTGACTGTATGAATGACCTTCGTAACCTTCAGACAGCTGTAAAAGCAGCAAACAAGGAGAAAGCACATGCACAGGTTGCAATGGCTTACACACTAGGTGATGCTTACACACTTGATTACTGGACAGATCTTGCAAAACGTATCGAAGATATGGGTGCAGATTCCATCTGTATCAAAGATATGGCAGGACTTCTTGTTCCGTACAAGGCTACAGAGCTTGTTCAGGCTCTCAAAGAGACTGTTAAGATCCCGATCGATCTTCATTCTCACTATACATCCGGTGTTGCTTCCATGACATATATGAAGGCAGTAGAGGCAGGTGTTGACATCATCGACACAGCAATGTCTCCGTTTGCTCTTGGAACATCCCAGCCGGCAACAGAGGTTATGGTTGAGACCTTCAAGGGAACACCATATGATACAGGATTTGATCAGCAGCTTCTCGCTGAGATCGCTGACTACTTCCGTCCGATGCGTGATGAGGCTCTTGATACAGGTCTTCTCAATCCGAAGAACCTTGGTGTAAACATCAAGACTCTTCTGTATCAGGTACCAGGCGGAATGCTTTCCAACCTGACATCACAGCTGAAAGAGCAGCATGCCGAGGATAAATTCTACGAAGTACTTGAGGAAGTTCCGCGTGTACGTAAAGACCTTGGTGAGCCACCGCTTGTTACACCGTCCTCTCAGATCGTTGGTACACAGGCTGTATTTAACGTGATCATGGGCGAGCGTTACAAGGTTGTCACAAAAGAGACAAAAGACGTGTTAAGTGGTAAGTATGGCGCAACAGCCAGACCGTTCAATCCGGAAGTACAGAAAAAATGTATCGGAGATATTGAACCGATCACATGCCGTCCGGCAGATCTTCTGGAGGATGAGCTTGATAAGCTTGAGAGCGAGATGGTACAGTACAAGGAGCAGGATGAGGATGTTCTCACATATGCACTGTTCCCGCAGGTTGCCATGGACTTCTTTAAATATCGCCAGGCTCAGAAGACAAAAGTTGATGAGACTGTAGCAGATACCAAGAACGGCGCATACCCGGTATAAAGCACACATAGAAATGCAGATGCATTTCAAAACAGGAAAAGGAGCTTGCTGTATGCAGGCTCCTTTGTGCATAAAAAAGATAAAAAAGGCAGGATAACAGGTAATGTCCAAAGTTGCGATCATAGGCGGCGGTGCCGCCGGAATGCTCTGCGGTGTATATGCTGCGCGCAGAGGACACCAGGTTCACATACTGGAAAAAAATGAGAAACTCGGAAAAAAGCTTTTCATCACCGGAAAGGGACGATGCAACGTCACCAATGATTCCGATACCGAAGAACTTTTTCCGGCAGTGATGTCAAACCGCAAATTTCTTTACAGTGCTTTCTACACCTATGGAAGCAGAGATGTGATGGAATTTTTTGAGGAGCAGGAGTGCCGCTGAAAACAGAGCGTGGAAACCGGGTTTTTCCGGTATCGGATCATTCATCAGATATTATCCGTGCGCTTGAGCGGGAACTGAAAAAATCCGGAGCGCAGATCCATCTTCATACAGAGGTAAAGGAAGTTTGTACACAGGATGAAAAAGTTACCGGTGTATTACTTTCGGACGGTACCTTTTTTGAAGCGGATACTGTGGTAGTTGCCACAGGAGGGCTTTCCTACCCGTCCACAGGTTCCACAGGAGATGGATATCGTTTTGCTGCTGAAACGGGACATAAAGTTGTTTCCCAGTCACCATCACTGGTACCACTGGTGGCAAAAGAAGATTATGTCTCCAAACTTCAGGGCCTTTCCCTTCGGAATGTGGAGCTTACAGTAAAATCCGGCAAAAAAGTTCTCTATAAAGATTTCGGCGAGATGATGTTTACTCATTTCGGAGTGACAGGACCGCTGATCCTTCCGCCAGTGCCCAGATCGGCAAAAAGCTGGAAAAGGAGCCTTTGGAGCTTTCCTGGATCTGAAGCCGGCGCTTGATGCAGAACAGCTTGACGCCCGGATCCTGCGTGAATTTGATGCAAATCATAACAAGCAATTTAAAAATGTGATCGGTGTTCTTTTTCCGTCTTCTCTGACTCCGATCATGATCGAAATTGGCGGTATCCCCGGGGAAAAACCGGTACATGAGATCTCCAGGGAAGAGCGTCAGGCTTTTGGCCGTCTGATCAAGGCTTTTCCGTTTACGATCACGGGAATGGGAGAGTTTAAGGAAGCGATCATCACAAGAGGCGGTGTGTCAGTAAAAGAGATACAGCCATCCACAATGGAATCCAAAAAAATAAAAATCTGTATTTTACAGGTGAAGTACTGGATCTGGATGCAGTGACCGGTGGCTATAATCTTCAGATCGCATGGTCTACAGCGTATGCGGCAGCTCAGGCGATAGAATAACAGAAAAGAGGAAGGAGCAACGATTATGGGTATTAATATTGCAATTGACGGACCGGCAGGTGCAGGAAAAAGCACAATTGCAAAAAAAGTGGCAAAGGAGCTGTCCTTTATTTATGTAGATACAGGGGCAATGTATCGTGCCATGGCACTTTATCTTCTGGAAAAAGGGATCAGCGGTGACGAAAAAATCTCTGAAGCCTGTCACGATGCGGATATCTCTATCCGTTATGAGAACGGTGAGCAGCAGGTGATTCTTAACGGAAAGAATGTAACTGCGTTCCTCCGTAAGGAAGAGGTAGGAAATATGGCATCTGTAAGCTCTGCAAATCCGGAGGTGCGTGCACATCTTCTGAAGCTGCAGCGCAATCTTGCAGCCGAGAATAATGTAGTTATGGACGGAAGAGATATCGGAACCACCATTCTTCCCAATGCGGAAGTGAAGATCTTTCTGACTGCAAGTGCAAAGACCCGTGCTAGCAGACGATACCTGGAGCTTACAGAGAAGGGTGAAGCCTGCGATATGGATGAGATCCTGAAAGATATCGTTGACAGAGATGAGAGAGATATGAACCGCGCGGTTTCTCCGCTTAAAAAAGCAGAGGATGCTGTTCTTGTTGATTCATCTGAGATGGGAATTGACGAAGTGGTTGAGAGTATCCTTTCCGTATACAGAAAAAGGGTGAATGGATGAATGTAAAAGTTGCAGAAACTGCTGGCTTCTGTTTCGGCGTACAAAGAGCAGTTGACCGTGTTTATGAGCTGATCGGTTCCGATGCAGCACCGATTTATACACTAGGCCCGATCATCCATAATGAGGAGCTGTCTCAGATCTCGAAAAAAAGGTGTGGCTGTGATCTGTGAGAAGGATCTTGGCAGCCTGAAGGGCGGCACTGTTGTGATCCGTTCCCATGGAGTAGGCCGCAGGGTTTATAACACGATCAAAAAATATGGTCTCGGATATGTAGATGTTACCTGTCCTTTTGTGCTGAAGATCCACAAGATCGTTGAGAGAGAAAGTTCTAGAGGTGCCCATATTGTGATCATCGGTGATCCGGACCATCCGGAAGTCCAGGGGATCTGCGGATGGTGTCAGGGACCATATACAGTGATCAGAAATGCTGAGGATGCTGAAAAATTCAATATTTCTCCGGAAAAAGAAGTATGTGTAGTGTCCCAGACGACATTTAATTACAACAAATTTCAAGAATTAGTTGAAATTCTCCGCAAAAAGAGTTATGATAATAATGTTTTAAATATTTTAAATATTTTAAACACTATTTGTAATGCTACCGAAGAACGGCAGAAAGAAGCTAAAGCGATAGCCGGAGAGGTAGACACTATGCTGGTCGTAGGTGGCCGACATAGCTCCAATACTCAAAAGCTGTTTGAAATATGTAAAAAGGAATGTGGAAATACTTACTATATACAAACACCTGTAGACTTGGATTCTGAAATGTTCCAATGCAGTAGTTGTGTAGGTATTACAGCAGGGGCTTCCACCCCAAAGAAAATTATTGAGGAGGTTCAAGAACATGTCAGAGTTAAGTTTTGAACAGATGCTGGAAGATTCCGTAAAAACAATCAGAAATGGAGAGATCGTACAGGGTACCGTCATCGATGTTAAAGATGATGAGATCATCCTGAATATCGGCTATAAAGCAGACGGTATCATCACAAAGAACGAGTACACAAACGATTCAAGCGTTGTGCTTACAGACGTTGTTAAACCTGGCGATACCATGGAAGCAAAGGTTCTCAAAGTAAACGACGGAGAGGGACAGGTTACACTTACCTACAAACGTCTTGCAGCAGAGAAAGGCAACAAACGTCTTGAGGAGGCATTTGAGAACCAGGAGGTTCTGAAGGCTCCTGTAACACAGGTACTTGACGGTGGTCTTTGTGTCAATGTTGAGGAAGCAAGAGTATTCATTCCTGCAAGCCTTGTATCTGACACATATGAGAAAGATCTTT
>ENA-OQCS01000033-OQCS01000033.1-human-gut-metagenome-genome-assembly--contig:-NODE-33-length-52047-cov-4.464908_pt1 | contig 52047 bp, 61 predicted proteins | sample MGYA00242757_ERZ504575 | MGnify/ENA primary metagenome ERZ504575 (study PRJEB26092, sample SAMD00036297) | human gut metagenome | host: Homo sapiens | study: EMG produced TPA metagenomics assembly of... | reverse complement strand
TATGGGTTACCCCTAAGAACCCCTCTGCGAAAGCGAGCAAAGTAAATCAATTGTAAACAAAGAAAAGAAGCTATGGCAACAAAATCAAGCATACACATCAAGCCTTGCAACATCGCATCGAGCGAGGCGCACAACCGAAGGACTACCGAGTATATGCGTAACATCGGGGAATCCAGAATCTATGTCGTTCCCGAACTTTCCACCAACAACGAACAGTGGATAAATCCCGACTTCGGCGCTCCCGAACTGCGGACGCACTATGACAATATCAAGCGGATGGTCAAGGAAAAGACCGGGCGTGCCATGCAGGAAAAGGAACGGGAACGCAAGGGAAAGAATGGAAGGATTATCAAGGTGGCGGGATGTTCACCCATCCGTGAAGGAGTATTGCTTATCAGACCGGATACCACACTGGCTGATGTACGCAGATTCGGTGAAGAGTGCCAAAAGCGCTGGGGCATCACTCCGCTACAGATTTTCCTGCACAAAGACGAAGGGCATTGGCTGAACGGTCAGCCGGAAGCGGAAGACAAAGAGAGCTTCCAAGTCGGTAACAGATGGTTCAAACCAAATTATCATGCTCATGTCGTATTCGACTGGATGAACCATGAAACCGGAAAGAGCCGAAAGCTCAATGACGAAGATATGGCAATCATGCAGACCTTGGCTTCCGATATTCTCCTGATGGAACGTGGGCAGGCAAAAGCTGTTACAGGTAAAGAGCATCTGGAACGGAACGATTTTATCATTGAGAAACAGAAAGCCGAACTGCAACGTATAGAGGAAACTAAGCGACACAAGGAGCAACAAGTAAGCCTTGCCGAACAGGAGCTGAAACAGGTAAAAGCAGAGATACGTACAGACAAACTAAAGAAGACAGCCACCAATGCAGCCACCGCCATAGCAAGCGGTGTCGGCTCTCTTTTCGGAAGCGGTAAGTTGAAAGAACTGGAACATAACATCGAGCAGCTACACCAGGAGATTACCAAACGGGACAAAGCTACTGATGAATTAAAAATTCAGATGCAGCAAATGCAGGAACAGCACGGCAGACAAATACGCAATCTTCAAGGAATACATAATAAAGAGCTTGAAGCTAAAGATAAAGAAATATCACGGCTAAACACCCTACTTGAAAAGGCATTCTGCTGGTTCCCATTACTCAAAGAAATGTTGAGAATGGAAAAACTATGCTATGCCATCGGATTTACCAAAGATATGGTAAACAGTCTTTTGACAAAAAAAAGAAGCTATTAGATGCAATGGGAAAATCTATTCCGAAGAGCATAGACGAAGATTTGAAATCAAGAATGATATTTTCAAAGGTTGAAAAAAGTTCGGTTGATGAGAACAAATTGGTGCTGACCATAAACAGGCAGCCGATAGGCGAATGGTTCAAAGAGCAATGGGAGAAATTAAGGCAAGGTTTGCGACAATCTACAGAAGAACCAAGAAAAAGTAAAGGATTCAGAATGTAATTTTGATAGTATTTGATTGTATCTCAATAAAACTGCATATCTTTGTAAGCGGATTGAGGCTACTCTTTCCAAAACATATTAGAATTAAGAAGAAGCGTTATGCTTATCTTGTACTTGAAACGTAGGAAATTTTCAATTAGATGCAAGGATAGCATAGTGGTTCTCACGCATATAGCGTGGGCTACTATTGTTACATCTGCATCTATGGTTTCCTACGACCTTCAAGTAAGAGTGTGGCTTTGTAGTTCACGCTTTTTCGTAGATTGGACTAAAATGTTTATTAAATATAATACAACAAATTATGAAGAAGTTGATTGTATCATTCGCATTTATTTTAATTGCTTTGACATCGTATGCTCAAAGTAGTTCCGAACACCTTACCTTTAAGGGAATTCCCATTGAGGGAAGTATGACTGAATTTTGTCAGAAGTTAAAAGCTAAAGGATTCACATCTATTGGCAGTGAAAACAATCTTGCATTGTTTATGGGAGACTTTACAGGTCGTAATGCAACTATAGGTGTAACAGCTACAGATGATGGGAAAAGTGTATTTGCCGTAGCTGTGTTGTTTGACCCAAGTGGTGAATGGAATACGCTTGTTAATACTTATAACTATTATAAAGATTTATACACCCGAAAATATGGCAATCCGACTATTTCAAAAGAGAAGAACCCTGCCCATTCGGATTCCAATACAGCTTTAATGGCAGAAGTTCATCAAGGAACTGTTGTTTGGGGTAGTGCTTGGGAGGTAACAGGAGGAGACATTGAATTATCGATAGAAAAGACTTCTGGTATTTATGAGGGTATGGTAATGATTCGTTATCGTGATTCTCAAAATGTAGAAACTAAAATTCAAAAAGATTTAGAGGATATTTAGTATCCAATGTATGCGACTTATTCAAAATGTGTCTGGTACATGACTAAGAAATACAATCCGTTAATTGTCAAATAATAACATAACAGAATTATGAAAAAGCTTTTCGTATTATTCGCTTTAATGGTTATAGCTTCTACATCATATGCTCAAGTCTATAAAATGTATAAGACTCGGAACTATCATAATCAACTTCGCTTAAATACAATGACAGGCGAAGTACAACAAATTCAAGATGATGGTCAGTCTTGGGAAATTTGTAGTGCGAGAGAAATTTTAGGAGATAAAGAAGGACGATTTCGCCTTTATGAAACACAGAATATGTGGACATTCATAATGCTTGATACATATACAGGTAAGAATTGGCAAGTCCAGTTTAGTGTCAAGGGTGAGGATTACATGTTTGCTGCACCAATCAACATATTTTCTCTTGCATATCCTGAGAAGTCGTCAAATTGGACTAATAGATTTCAGATGTTTGCCACTGAAAACATGTGGACATTTATATTGTTGGACTCATATAATGGACGACTATGGCAAGTTCAATATAGTACACAAGATTTAGACAACCTATTTTGTATTCCTATAAATAAATACGAATTAGTAGAAAATAACGAAAGGTGTATATTCTCTATTCAGCCACTGACAAGTATGTATCAATACTATCTTATAAACGATAATACAGGTGATATGTGGAAATTTCAGTGGAGTACTAAGGGGGATGATTATAGATGGATTGAAAGATTCAGATAAATATTACTTCCAATATGCAGCCATTGTTTATTTGGGTAATTTGTATAATTGCTATTTCGGTTATTGTAATAGCGATGGTACGAACATGCCTAAAAAACAAATCCAAAGAGCTTGCAGAAAAGCTAAACCATATATCTGCATATAGCGAGAAATCAAATTATGAGCAAGCAAGAGAGAGATTATCGGCTCTTAATGAGGGGGCGTTTATAGATATTCCCTCAGACTTGAATAATGGCTTTTATGGCAGGGTAATCTCCGCAACGCAAGAAAAAGATTTCATCAATCATTATAAGGTACATTTCCAAGAGGCATATTCACTTCTGAAGAAGCTTGAAGCCTTTAACATCACTCCATCAGAAACCATATCCAAATTCATTAACGACTTTGGAAGAATCAACAAACTTGTAAAACAACATAATGATGGTGTTATAACCTTTCTACTTGACACGCACAGGGACTTTTTCGACCATTGCCTAAAATACCCATTAGACAAGCAACAAAGACGCTCAATTGTTTCAGAAGAGGATAATTGTTTAGTAGTCAGCAGTGCAGGTAGTGGTAAAACCTCTTCAATTGTCGGTAAGGTTAAATATCTCACCGAAATCAAGGGTATAGCACCTGAAAGAATTTTACTTATCAGTTATACCAACAAAGCAGCAGCCGAACTAACCGAAAGAATGGCGACCAATGGATTGAAAGGTTACACATTCCATAAGTTAGCCATTGATATTATAGGCAAAACAACAGGCACAAAACCATCGATTTGCGACAATACAGATTCATTGTTTGTTGATATATATCACAAATTGTTAGATAAATCGTCTTTCAAGAAAAGTATAGTGGAATACTTATTGATTACCAAACGAATGAAGCCGATTGGGAACAACGCAAGAATGAAAGACGAGAGCAATTATCAGAGCAAAAGAATGTGCAGCTAAAGGCGATGTTCCCCGATATGGACGGCAGAGCCATATATGTGAGAAGTGAACAAGAACAAAAAATATGTTTTGCTTTGTCCTCGCTGGGAGTGAAATTCAGATATGAAGAACCATACGAACATCAATTAGCAGATGAGATGCACTCACAATATCGTCCCGACTTCTCAATATATTTTAAGCAAGGAGGAGTAACCAAACGCATCTATCTTGAACATTTCGGAGTTGATGAACACGGGCTTGTTCCTGCTTGGTTCGCAAAAGACAAGGGTATAACCTACGAAGAAGCCAATCAGAAATACAATGATGATATAACTTGGAAAAAAGCGGCTCACGAGAAATTTGGTACACAACTTTTAGTGACATCAAGTGCAGATTTCCATTATTCTGATATTAGGGATAAACTCCGTAAACTATTAGCTGAAGCAGGTGTACCAATTCAAGAAAAGACCGATGAGGAGTTATACGATTTAGTACTACCCAAAGGCAGCAAGCAGGAAAAGGCGTTTATACGACTTGTTGTTACTTTCGTTACATTGGTAAAATCAAGTTGTAAATCAGTTAAAGAGGTTTTGAAACAAGCCAAAAATGCAGATGATGAACGAAGTGTGTTTATCATCAAGAATATATTTCAACCTGTATATGAACGCTACATAAATGCGTTAAGCGATAGTAACCAAATTGATTTTACCGATGCTATTCTTCAAGCCACTGAGATATGTCGTACTTCACACCCTGTTGAATATGATTATATCATAGTGGATGAGTTTCAAGATATTTCTGTTGACCGTTACAATTTCTTGAAAGTATTGCGAGAGGGGAATCCTCCTGCAAAGTTGTATTGTGTGGGTGATGATTGGCAGTCTATTTATCGTTTTTCGGGAAGTGATATGGCTCTATTCAATCAATTCCCCGAATATTTTGGAACAACGGAGATAAACAAGATTGAAACGACATACAGATTTGGAGAACCTTTGGTTTCTTTGTCTTCGAACTTCATACAACGCAATAAAGCCCAAATACAAAAGAATATCCATTCGTTCAGTTCTGAAATGAGAACTGAGTTGGAATTCTATGCTTACGATAGACGAGATTACTGCAATACGATAGGGCAACTTGTGGCTTCTATTCCATCGGATAAATCAATATTCCTATTAGGGCGTTATTCTTTTGATGATTACTACCTCTCCTTTATGTATCAATCTATAAAGGAGGGTAATAGATTCTACTATGTGATAGGAGGACAAAAAATAGAGTTTTTGACCGTACATAAGTCAAAAGGTCTTGAAGCAGATTATGTAATACTATTGCAATGTAACAAGGATACTTATGGCTTCCCGTCTCTTGTGAGTGACGACCCTGTGCTTAACTATGTACTAACTAAAAGCGACCAATTCCCATATGGAGAAGAACGTAGATTGTTTTATGTAGCAATAACAAGAGCAAAGATGAAAACTCTTGTGCTATATGACAAGCGTTTTCCCTCTGTATTTGTGGATGAATTTTTGCATCCTGAAAAGGTTTCAGAAGATAGCTATGTGAAGCACCCCAATGCCAATAAGAGATGGACAAGAAGTGCAGACCAATTTCTATTGAAACTGCATAATGAGGGAAAGAGCGTCAAATATATTGCAAACAAAATGGGCAGAAGTCAAACGTCAATCGTTATGCGATTGAATAAACTTAATCAATAACAATGCTTTAAATAACTTTTTGCATCATTACCAATAACATTGGGGTGTGTCCCTATTAAGTATAAATCTTAAATAATACAAAAACACCCAACTTTACATTCTTGGGTGTAAAGCTGGGTGTTTGTTTTGCAACTTGCTGATTTTCAGCATTTATTGCGGAGAGACAGGGATTCGAACCCCGGGTGCCTCGCAGCACAACGGTTTTCAAGACCGCCGCAATCGACCACTCTGCCACCTCTCCTAAAACTTCCTTTTCGGGAAGTGCTTTCCTCTTTAAAGCGGTGCAAAGGTACAAATCATTTTTAATTCTGCAAACTTCCTTTCTCTTTTTTCATGAATTAATAGTACTTTTGCACCATGATATATCCGCAGAACTTTGAACAGAAAATAGGTTTCGACCAAATACGCCAATTGCTGAAAGAAAAATGCCTCAGTACACTTGGCGAAGAACGGGTGATGGACATGGCATTCTCCGACCACTTTGGAGAGGTGGAGGAGCGTTTGGACCAAGTCACTGAATTTGTACGCATACTCCAAGAAGAAGACAACTTCCCGGCACAATACTTTTTGATGTACGTCCGTCACTGAAACGCATACGCGTGGAAGGCATGTATCTAGATGAACAAGAGCTCTTTGACCTGCGCCGTTCACTAGAAACCATACGTGATATTGTACGCTTCCTACAGAAAAGCGACGATGATGAGGAAGAGGGCACTTCCCCCTACCTTGTCTGAAAAGACTGGCAGGAGACATCACCGTTTTCCCACAGCTCATAGCAAAAATAAACGGCATCCTCTCTCCTTACGGAAAAATCAAGGACAATGCCTCTACAGAGTTGGCACGCATCCGCCGGGAACTGGCAAGTACTATGGGAAGCATCTCCCGCTCACTGAACAGTATTCTACGAAATGCCCAGTCCGAGGGCGTTGTGGACAAAGACGTAACACCCACCATGCGTGACGGCCGTCTGGTCATTCCCGTTGCACCGGCACTGAAACGGAAAATACGCGGTATTGTACACGACGAGTCGGCCAGTGGTAAAACCGTATTCATCGAGCCTGCCGAAGTAGTGGAAGCCAACAATCGCATACGAGAACTTGAAGGTGACGAACGCAGAGAAATTATCCGCATCCTGACGGGCTTCTCCAACCAGTTGCGTCCCTCCATCCCCGACGTACTGCTATCATACGAGTTCCTTGCCGAAATAGACTTCATACGTGCCAAAGCATTGTTTGCCGAGCAAATATCCGGACTGAAACCGGCTCTCGAAAACAAGCAACTGCTGGACTGGACAATGGCGGTACACCCACTCTTGCAACTTTCTCTCGCCAAACATGGCAAAAAAGTCGTACCGCTTGACATCGAACTGAATGAGAAGCAACGTATCCTCATCATCTCCGGTCCGAACGCAGGCGGCAAGTCCGTCTGCTTAAAGACAGTAGGCTTATTACAATACATGCTGCAATCCGGACTACTCATCCCGATGCACGAACGCAGTCATGCCGGAATATTCAGCAGTATATTCATCGACATCGGTGACGAGCAGTCCATTGAAGATGATTTGAGCACCTACTCCTCCCACCTTACGAACATGAAAATCATGATGAAAAGCTGCAACGAACGGAGCCTCATCCTGATTGATGAATTCGGGGGCGGAACAGACCCCCAGATAGGAGGTGCCATTGCCGAAGCCGTATTGAAGCGTTTCAACCAGAAACAGACGTTCGGTGTCATCACCACACACTACCAGAACCTGAAGCATTTTGCCGAAGACCACGAAGGTGTAGTGAATGGCGCCATGCTCTACGACCGCCATCTGATGCAGGCACTGTTCCAACTACAGATAGGCAATCCGGGCAGTTCGTTCGCTGTGGAGATTGCCCGCAAGATAGGTCTGCCGGAAGATGTCATCGCCGATGCCTCGGAAATTGTGGGCAGCGAATACATCAACGCCGATAAGTACCTGCAGGACATTGTGCGCGACAAACGCTATTGGGAAGCAAACGCCAGACAATACGCCAGCGTGAAAAGCACATGGAAGAGACCATCGAGCGTTATCAGACCGAAATCGAAGATTTGCAGAAATCCCGGAAGGATATTCTGCGCAAAGCGAAAGAAGAGGTGGAGCAACTGATGCAGGAAGCCAATGCACGCATCGAGAACACCATACGCTCCATCAAAGAAGCCCAGGCAGAAAAAGAAAAGACACGCCAGGCCCGCCAGGAGTTGACGGACTTCCGCGAATCAATGGAAGCGCTTGCCAACAAGGAACTGGAAGAAAAAATTGCCCGCAAGATGGAAAAGCTGAAAGAAAAGCAGAACCGGAAAAAGGAAAAGAAAGCAGGCAATGGAAAAGAGAACGGACCGTCTGCCCAGGCTTTGGCAGAACAGCAGGCGCGGAAAGAAGCGGAACGCCTCGCGGCAATCGTCCCCGGCTGCAACGTCAGAATAAAGGGACAGACCTCTGTGGGCGAGGTAATGGAAGTGAACGGCAAGAATGCGATTATCGCGTTCGGCAGCATCAAGACTACCGTCAAGCTGGACAGGCTGGAACGCACCAACGCGCAGCCCAAACAAGCTGACGTGTCCGCCAAAAGCACTTTCATCAGCGTCCAGACCCAAGACAGCATGTATGAGAAGAAACTACATTTCAAGCAAGACATTGATGTCCGTGGCATGCGTGGCGACGAAGCGCTGCAAGCCGTCACCTATTTCATTGATGATGCTATCCTCGTCGGCATGTCGCGTGTGCGTATCCTTCACGGAACAGGAACGGGTATCCTGCGCACGCTTATCCGCCAATATCTGGAAACTGTCCCCGGAGTGCGCCACTTTGCCGACGAACATATACAGTTCGGCGGAGCAGGCATCACCGTTGTGGACTTGAGTTAATGGATAATTGACAGTTGATAATTGATAGTTAAAGCTAAATCATAAATCTGAAATATATGAAATCAATCAAAGAACTCTACCGTATCGGTACCGGTCCATCCAGCAGCCACACCATGGGACCGCGCAAGGCAGCTCAGATATTCCTGGAAAGGCATCCCGAAGCAGCCGCATTCCAAGTAACCCTATACGGAAGCCTCGCCGCTACCGGCAAGGGACACATGACCAATGTTGCCATCACCGAGACACTGCAACCCGCAGCACCGGTAGAAATAATCTGGGAACCCAAAATATTCCTGCCCTTCCATCCCAACGGCATGAAATTCGTTTCTTTGGACAGCGAAGGCAAGGAGACCGACCAATGGACTGTATTCAGTGTCGGCGGCGTGCCCTGGCAGAAGAGAATGACGGAGCATCATCCGTAAACACCCCGGATGTATACGAAATGAACAGTATGACCGAAATACTGCAATGGTGTGAACGTACCGGAAAAAGTTACTGGGAGTACGTCAAGGAATGCGAGGAAAGCGACATTTGGGATTACCTGCAGGAGGTATGGAAAACCATGCAGGCTGCCGTAAAACGGGGATTGGATAGTGAAGGAGTCTTGCCCGGCCCTCTGAATCTGCGCCGAAAGGCTTCTACCTATTATATACGTGCCAGTGGCTACAAGGCTTCCCTCCAGTCGCGCGGACTGGTATTTGCCTATGCTTGGCAGTAAGTGAAGAAAATGCGTCAGGTGGGGTCATTGTCACTGCACCTACCTGCGGTTCGTGTGGCATTGTACCGGCAGTGCTCTATCATCTGCAAAAAAGCCGGGAGTTCAGCGACACACGCATACTTCGTGCCCTTGCCACAGCTGGACTGATAGGAAACATCGTGAAGACCAACGCTTCCATTTCGGGAGCGGAAGCCGGATGCCAGGCAGAGGTAGGCGTAGCATGTTCCATGGCATCAGCCGCAGCCAACCAATTGTTTGGAGGCAGTCCGGCACAAATAGAATATGCCGCCGAAATGGGATTGGAGCATCATTTGGGTATGACCTGCGACCCAGTTTGCGGACTGGTACAAATCCCGTGCATCGAACGTAATGCCTACGCCGCCGCACGCGCCTTGGATGCCAACCTTTACTCCTCCTTCACCGACGGCATGCACCGCGTGTCATTCGACAAAGTGGTGGAAGTCATGAAAGAAACCGGAAACGACCTGCCCTCCCTCTACAAAGAAACCAGCGAAGGAGGACTGGCGAAGGATTATAAGCCGATGTAGTTAGAGATTACGGATTAAGGATGAAGGATTAGGGGTGTGCAATCATATTGAACCTTAATCCTTAATCCCTAACCCCTCATCCCTAATCAAGTTTTACCGGCCAATGCGTATCATCCTATTACCGCTCACATCTTTTGTCTGTAGCAAGCCGCCTTCTTCCGAATAGAACAATTGATACTCTGCATTTCCCTTTTCAACTTCAATGACAAACTGCATAGCACTACCGGATACTCCAAAAGAACAATCTCCTCTATCTTCCAACCGGCATACTCACTGGCGCTGAAAGAGGTCTGTACTGTTCCCGGAAGATTATTCCAAAGCAATTCGGTTTCCGTCAGTTGCCATTCCGCCTGATTATTGAACCATACATCCTTTTCCTGCCCATCCACTTTACAATCTGCAACGAAATAGCCCCCTTTCTGTTCCCATTCCACATGGATTGCGGAAGGGTATTTGGACTTCAATGCTTGTGACATTGCTTCGGGCACTTTGACATCATCCTTGTCGTCATCATCACTGCATGCACCAAGTGCCAAGGCGCGATGAACATCATCGCCAACATTTGAATCTTTATTCTCATCATTTCTCTATAAAGTTTAGGTTAATAGTTACTGGAGAATCAATCGTCCATGCTGACGAACTTTCCCTTTTTGTTGAACTTCAAAGAGTAGTCATTACCCAATTCAATTTCCACACCGGTACGTCCGCGTTCGATTTTAGTAATAATCTCTCTCGGGAAGTTAGCCTTCACATACTCCTTTACCGGAACCGGAATCAATGCTTCGGGAACAGCGGACTTCTTGCAATCCACTTCCAACCAATTTCCTTTCTTGTCGAAGTCTATTTCCGTACGGTCTGTCAACAGCACTTCATATTTTTTAGTCTGCAATATTTCACTTTCAATCTTGATGTGTGAAATGTGCGGTTTCGAGAAATACTGGTTGATAAAATTGCGTGCCGTCAGCGGAAGCTGCTTGGTATCCTGAGTGATGACATCACCGGCAAAGGCAAACTGAACAGCTACAAGAGCCAACACAAGAATAGACAATACTTCTTCATAATCTTATTTTTTAATGTTACTAATAAATTTCATATTATTCACACTGCAAATAACGGTAGAGAATTAGGAAAGATTTGGGAACAATCGCAGTTAACGGTAAATTTCACTTTCTTTAACCAGACGGAAGGTATGCATACGTCTTGCCATTCATACGTGAGCTTCAATGAAGACGACAACGCAATGGAACGCGCTATGGCAAGCCCCAGTCCGGTGGAGTCCTTCTTGCCATCCATGCCATGATAGAAACGCCGGAACAACTTCTCTCCATCCAAAGGAACATCACCCGTATTCTTTATGACCAGCGAAGTTGGAGTGGTAAGTACCTGCAACTCTCCCCCTTCCTATTGTGCAGCAACGAATTCTTCACCAGATTGGAAACCAGTATTTGCGCCAGCGAATGGTTGCAACGGATAATAAAAGGCTGCTCCTCCCGTTTTCGTATCAGTCTCACCTGCTTATGTTCATAGATATCCATCAGGTCGGGCAAGAGTTCATCCAATATCTCATCCACCGAGACATCCTCCATCTCGGTATACTGCCCGTTCTCTATACGGGAAAGCAACAGCAGGGACTTGTTCAGTTTTACGGCACGCCCCAGCGTGGCATATATCTCGTCCAGCTGCTCCATTTGCTGTTCCGTCATCCCTTCACTCTCAGCCAGCAGTTCCACTTTTCCCCTCACGATGGCAAGCGGTGTCTGCAACTCATGCGAGGCATTCTCGATGAACTGCTTCTGCTCCTCGTATGCCTTGTAGCTGCGGTTGCCCATATCCAATGCAGCATCGCTCAGCTGGCGGAACTCCCGTATCTTCGTCGGGTTGTCCAATGGAGGCACCTCCTTGCCCGGCTGAATGCAGTGCAGCCAGTCAAGCAACCTATGTAACGGACGGAACACTCCCTTCAGCACCAACTGGATGCCGATGGAAGTACAGATGAGAAACAACAGGAACAGCGCTCCCAGATACCAAAGCATAGCCTCCACCATGTCATCCCGCTCCAAAATGGAAATCATCAGTTTCAACTCATAATATTGCCCGTCGGGCATACGGAAAGCGGTACACATGACACGTACCGGTTCGTCTTCATCCTCCAGTTCGATATAAACCGTAGCATCATAGAACACTTGTCTGTAATGCCGCCCTTCCTCTTCGGATATAGGAGTGAACTTATAGAAAGACATCAACGAGCCTTCCGTTTCGAGTATCGAGGGGTCGTGAAGCGCACTCTCCATCAATATCTCACCGTAATTCTCCAACGTATCGTCCGTCTCATCCACCACCTCGTCAATGATTGCGTAATAGAACAGCACACCCCACACTGCCATCAACAGAAACAGCAGCAATGCAAGTTTGCGGTAGGTGTAGCTCAGCAGCTTCATAGTTCGGAGAGTTTGTAGCCGAATCCATAGACAGCCTTTAATTCTATGGTAGCCTCAGCTTGTTTCAATTTCTTACGCAGATTCTTCACTTGCGAGTAGATAAAATCCAACGAATCCGCCTGGTCTATATTGTCTCCCCACACCGACTCGGCAAGGCTCATTTTATTGATGACCGGCCGGGGTTGACTACAAAATAATAGAGCAGGTCGAACTCCTTGCGGTTCAGCTGCAAGGGTTTTCCGTTTATCTCTACCTGCCGTTTGTCGGGGTAGAGCAAAAGATTTCCAAGGGTGACGGTCACATCTCCCTTCGCCTGCCGCCGACGTATCAATGACTTGACACGTGCATTGAGTTCTGCCAGATGGAAAGGCTTTGTAAGGTAATCGTCGGCTCCCAGTTCCAGCCCGTCCACCTTGTCGTCCAGCGAGTCTTTGGCCGAGATAATAAGCACACTGTCACTGCGGTGCAGCCGTTTCAGCTCACGCAGCAAGTCCAGACCGCTCCCGCCAGGCAACATGATATCCAGCAAAATGCAGTCGTAATCGTAGTCATTGATTTTATCCAATGCCGAAAAATAGTCGGCAGCGGTCTCTACAACAAACTTTTCTTTCAAGAGCGAAGTGCGGATGGTTTCCCGCAAATCTTGCTCATCTTCTACAATCAGGATTTTCATACCGGCAAAGATGGTCTATAAAACTGGAAACAATCTGGAAAACTATCCACTAATCAATGCTGTCTGTCTGATAGTCCTCCATCAGTTCTTCTTTTGCCATGGAGATTTTCCCGTCAGCCGTAATGGTCAGTCTGATGGGAACATAAAGGTCGGATTGCGGATAGCAGACGCTCGCCGCGTATATGATTCCTTGCGGAGTGGTCTTGTCATAGACCAGCCCCTCAAGAATGGAGTACTTCATGAACTTGGCATCCACCAACGAAGCAAAATTATCTTTGGTGAACACTTTATCCACCACCTGCTTCCCGCCGCACGTGATGCGCAAGGTGATACGGTTATCCACAAATTTCTCCCCCTGCTCGTTTTTCACTATCGGCAGAGATTCATCCGGCCGGCGCACTACAGAAGACTGATACTCTTTTCCCTTATACGTAAAGGATGTTTTTACATCAGACACCTGCATGCGCTGTGGGCCGGCAATTTCTGTACTATCCTGCATCAATACCTGCGTACCGTCTTTCTTATTCTTGTCTTGCGACGAACAAGCAGTGAAGAAGATGACCGATGCACACACTAAAATATAGACTATATTCTTCATCGTTCTGTTTTTTAGTAGTTGACCGGACAAAAATAGTACAAATTGAATGCAATAGAAAATTTATTTTCTTTTAGATTCCATTTTTGCTTTTCTATCCTGCACTTCTTGCTGTATGCAGCATATTGTTCTTCCGTCATAATCTTCTGGAGTTGTGAATCATAAGCAATACGGGCAGTCTTCATCTCTTCACGCTTCTTTTCCATCTCGCTTTTTTCTGCGCGCGTTGCTCATCCGTCAATTGATGCGCTTGCCATCTCTCTTATGATGCTTGTGTGCTTTGGCACGATGCATCGGCATATCTCCCATTTTCTCAACCAATGCCAGATTTGCCTCCAGCAGTTGTTGTTTCTGCGTATCGTTCAAGGAGTACTCTTTCACCATCCGTTCCGTCATGCGCTCGGCACGGACTTTCGGTTCGGGCATTTTATCACTGTGGCGGGCATGTTGTGCCATTGCCATGCCACCCATCAGGAAGGCGGCCATCCATATCAGAACTATTCTTTTCATCATTTTTCTCTTTTTTTAATTAATACCTTATGTTAGTTATACCTATTGTGTTGCAACGTATCTATGACAAAAACAAAAGCGGGAAGTTTAACCGCAACTTCCCGCTTTAACATAATAAATGAGGTTGAAAAGAATATTAAGGTTCGTCCAGATACTGTACGATAAGACTCACCTGCTTCGGCATGAATGTCCGTGTCCTTACATTGTACCCGGTATGCGCCAAGGCTTCATACAGTTCATGATTCCGTTTTATCCACCGCGTCAGGGTGCGGATGGCGCAACGTGCAGTAGCATTGGGGCAATAGAGGCATGCCAATCTTTCTTTTTATAAGTCGTGATACGAAAGCCATTTTCTGTTTCCATAGCAGTTTGTCTGATTTTTAAATGATTGATGTAAAGATACGATATTCAAAAGGCGAAGTCAAGTATTTCAAGGAGAATATGAACCTTTTTCTGAGAAAGTTCATATTCTCCTTATTTACAGAATGTTTATCCTAACGGATTTTCTCCCTGGTCGCCATCGGAACCGCCGCCATCCGGATTTGGTTTGGAGCTACCCCCGCCAGAAACGGTGCCGTTGCCCGACCAATCCATCTTCTCTACGCTGGCGCGGGTCAGCATGTCCCTAAAGTAGAAGCCCGGGGTGAAGATAATCTTGCGGCGATAAATCGTGCTTGCCGTCACGTCTTCCAGTTTGTCCTGGCTCTTGGCATTGATACCGGGACGGAAACAGCCGAACTCACCCAGCTGTACCGAAAATCCCTTGTTGATATCCATATTCAAGGTGTCGATCAATCCGTCCAGCACCAACTTCACCACACCGCGAGGCGCCATGCCTATCTTGGAAACCTCGTCGCATAAATCCTTAAAACCTACCACACCCAAAGTTTTCATCTGCGCCACGTACTTTTCCGTTTTTGTCTCGTCAAAACCGAATACTCTCTTTTTTACTTCATAATTCAAAGCCATAGTTTTTTAATTTTAAATTGATTAATAAAAGTCGGTCTTGTTCGCTCGTCAGTCTGCAAAACCAGTTTCTTTGTGACCACGATGCAAAGATACAACGGGCAGAAAACGGGTGGTGCTTTAACGGAGGTTTAAGGAGGTTTTCGTAGGATAAAAAAGGATATTGGAGAAAAAGAAAGGAACTGATAGACAATGACTAAGAAATTTTATTCCTTAATCATACATTGTTTTTATCCTTTACGGCATCTTTAATTGACAGCGTAAAAAAGTTCAAGTTCTTTTCTCTCTGAATTTGCGCTTGCAAACTCCAAACTCTTTTTTCCCAAAAATGGATAGTGGTAGTTTCGTGAGCCGACAGGACATAGGGCAATGCACCTTCACATGAAATACATTGACCTTCATCTGTCTTTATGGGGTTCTCCGACGCAATGGCACGTGTCGGGCACTCTTCCTGAATAGGACGGCACGCCTACGACCAACAATTCATCGCGTCCCAATCTCAAACCGGGGGATTAAAACATTACTCGTAATGTCATGTTGGATATTATCGGCGTGCAGCTGCTTGACGATACCCTGCACGATGGCTTTGGTAGTAAATGTAGCACTGAAAAAAAACAGAATGGACTTTATGTATCTCCATAAATCTTAATTTATCCGATTAAATTTCTAATAACCGTAAATTTATTGGTATCCGTTCAAGGTCAGGCAGAAGAAGTCACTGTCATCATACGGATAATCGTATTCGATGGGGAGTTCTTCTTTCTCTATTTTCTTGAATCCGGCTTTCTCATAAAACAGATGTGCTCTGTCCGTATTCTTGGGGGTGTCGAGAATGATTTACCTCCAGCTTTTTCAATATGCGGGATAACAGCCCTTTATCCATATTGAGCTCACGGGATATGTCCTTTGCATTTCGATTCGGATGCAAATACACATCTTGAATTTTACCTCTTTCTGGCATACACCACACTCGGCCCCATCCATGCCTCATCAGCATCCCCTCTTCTATAAACCTGTTCAAATCGACAACAGCCTGCTTATAACTACGTCCTGCCAGCCGTGCATACTGGGAGCGATTGATGCAGGGATACTGCTGCAAATACTCATCCAGCAACTGCCAGCGCTGCTCCACGCCCAACGCCTCATCGGCAGACGAAGCAGGCGCCGATGTCGATTGCGGACAACGCTCCAACTGCATCTTACCTTTCAAATCCTTATAGAACTCCCTGCCCAGACGGAAATTCAACCGCGCAAAGCGATGGAGGCAGCACGAAGCTCTTTCTTGTCCGTCGCCTGGCGGGTACAACTCAAAGAGGGGGTGAAGTAACCCAGTTCGCCCAGCTCCACCGTCCAGCCATTGGCAAGGCAGTCGCGCAACTCATCCATAAAGCCTGCCATCGCTCCTTCCAGCAGGCTGCGGCTGAGACCGGTGAAAAGATGTACACGCTCGATAAATTCCTTGCGGTCGATGGTGCCCTTGGGGACAAAGCGGGCATAAAGGGATTGTTGCTCGCCGGTCTGGCGGACGTCGGGTTTCTCGAAAAGGTCGTAATACGCACTCATATATATTCTGTTTTTAAATGGTCCTGCAATTCCGTCATTTCTTCTTCCACGGCATTAAGGAGAAGAAATGCTATTCTTTAATCATTCCACCATGGAGAAAATATCATTCCACCACGGAAGAAAAATCGTTCCACCATGGTAGAACGATTTTCCACACGATGGAACGATTTAATAGTAGCATACAAATATACTAATCGAAAGGAGGAAAAACAAGAAAATTCCCATAAAAAACATATCTTTACGCTGGAAATGAAACATATAAAAAATACACACCAAACTCACTTTAGAGTCATGAAGAAAATATATCCCAAAAAATGGTTGGAACTGCATCCGTACAAGCAGACAAACAGCGTTGACCAGTACTACGTCGGCATTGCAAACGAAATCCACAAAAGACTTACTCTTCAACGATAGCCGACGCCTTCGAAGAAGAGGAAAACATACGCTATACAAGCCTCTGCCTCGCCGCATGGTTTGAGGACGTCATCTCCCAGACCGGAATCTGGCAGGCATTCACTGCCGAGTGCCGGAAGCGATACGGAGCCTATCTGCCCTTCTACCCCATCAAAGGCGATTATTTTCCGGATGAAATCAATCTGGAGGACATACGCTTTCTGCTTTGGCACCATATACAATATCTGTGCCGGGGAATAAGCGCCATCAACCCCGAGAATCCCGGAATAGAGCAGACTGCACAAGAGATATACGGACTGCTTGCAGAGGAATACGAAACCGCTCCCGAAAATGAAAGGATGCAGGAATTTCTATACCACTCTGCCATGGGAGAAGAAGACTTCTTCCGCTACCGGGAGATACTGGATTGGTTTCACTACCAATGCTACTTCAACATCGAAAATGTCGCCCAATGCCGGGACGAAGCTGAACGGTTGCTGGATGATGAAAAGATTACTCCCGAAATGGCAGAGACCCTCATATATGCCACACGCACCTCACTGACGTTCAAAGGGCGCCGCAACCTGCTGTCGCTGACCTCACCGGAATGGCTGGCTCTCATCGGCAATGCCCATCCCGAACATCAGCTTTGGGGCAAGGTGAAGGTACGGGAAAACAGTTGTTATCTGCTGGAGAAAGAAGATGACAGGTATCTGTACGTCAAAGATTTGTGCAGTGAGGACGAAGGCGAATTCAAGATAACCAAGAAGTCCTTGAACCTTTCGGCCATCCGTAGCCGAGAGGTAGGGAAAAGCACCCTTATCTGCGAACTGATTTATTTTGGCAACACATGGTGGCAGTGCGGCATGCTTCTCGAGAACAAGTACAACCAGAAAATGGCGGAATATGTGGACGACTTGACGAAACAGAAAGAAAAGACGAATGAAAAGGCTGCATTCCATGATTTCATAAAAGCATCCGGCGGGAAATCTTTTGTATTCTGCCAATCGCAAGAGGAGATTTCTGATTTTCTGCTGAACAAGATGGACTACAATTTGAAAGAAGGCCTGGACATACCACGCATAAATACGGAAAACGGAGCCATGCTGATGGCCAACCCGCACACCGGCCTACATATCCAATTCAAGCTGTGCGAATGCATCAAATCTCCGGACAACCCTAATTATAATAAGGAGGAAGCAGAGAAAAACGCCATTATGTTCATCGTCAACCCAGACATTATCCCCTACCAATTGAGTTGCATCCTGCAAGACGAAGGCATGCTTCCGGATGCTTATCTGAACAGTTTGCAAAGAAAAGAATACGGGCAAGAGTTCATACGCAAGAATGCACACTTCCTGACTGATTATTTCCATTATCGGTGTCGGGAGAAAGACTTTGATTAGTTGAAAATGGGGGGTGAATACCACTTTTGACACATTTCCAACTACCAATTATCATAGTGCTTTCCAGAACTTCTGGAAATCCTTATACCGTCCGTAGCACACTAACTGGTCGCCGGCTTGTATCTGGTCATTTTCCGGCAGTTCGTTCAGTACATTGTGTTGCACATACGAGACGCCCAGGCAATTCTTCAAAGTCTCGGCACGTTTCAAGGCGAGCATCTTCAGGCCAAACTCCTTATCGAGATTCAATTCATTGGCATAATAGCCAATGAACTTGTCCGGAACGGTGAACTTGACTACATAATAATCCGGTGCCACGCGGAAGGTCTCCATATCGGCACCGAATTCCAGCAACTGTACCAGTCCGCGTGCGGCATCCTCCTCGGGAGTAAGAATGCGTTCCAGCTCAAAAGCCTCGAGTACGGAACGGTGGACAGCGTCAATGGCGCGGGCATAGATATGCTGCACCTTCTTCTGCTTCAGCAAAGCCACTACACGGATGGATGCACCGAAATTCTCGCCGATGGCAACAATCACCACGTCCACACTGTTCAGCGGCAACACGGACAAGGCCTGCTCGTCCGTAGCGTCGATGACAAAGGCTGTGGCAATCTTTTCCTTCAGACTATCCACCCGGCCGACGCTCACGTCCGCACCTATCACTTCGTGCCCCAGTGCAGAAAGCTCTTCTGCCAGCACGTGACCATAATTCCCTAAACCGATAATAATATACTTCATCTTATTTAATTGATTATAATCTGACCACTCGGATACTGATACTTCGTATGCTTCTTCTGCTTGATGATGCCAAGCATCAGCGTAATCAGTCCCACACGCCCCACAAACATCAGCAGTGCCACCAGCAGCTTGCTGTCGTCTCCCAACCGCGGGGTAAGGTTCAAACTGGACCCCACCGTGCTCAATGCCGACACACACTCGAAGGTAATGGCCAAAAGCGACGTACCCGGCTCCAGAATGCTGATGATGAAAATAAACAGCAACAAGACGCCGAACGACATCACCACCGTGGCATTGGAACGACGGATAGAATCGTGTGACAGCTCACGGCCAAACACCTCTACCCGTTCCGTGCCGCGCAACACAGCCACCAGATTCAGCACCACTACCGCAAAGGCATTTACCTTGATACCGCCTGCCGTAGACTGTGAACCGCCTCCCACCCACATCAGAAACAGATATATAAGCAATGTCTGTACCCCCAAGCCTGCCAAGTCCACACTGGTAAAGCCTGCCGTACGGGGACACGTGGCATTGAAAAAACGCCTGCGTCCACTTGTCTGCCACCGACATGCCGGCGAAGGAGGCATTCCACTCAAAGACAGCAATGCCCACCGTGCCCAGTACCAGCAGCAGGAAGGTGACTATCAGTACAATCTTTGTATTCAGGTTGTACAGATGGTAAAAACGCTTGCCGTCCCAATGCCACGTACGCAGAAAGTGCCACAGACGACGCAGATGGTAAAGAATAATATCCTTGAAATTCACCAGTATGGGGAAACCGATACCCCCCAGAATAATCAGCAGAGATATATAGATGAAGAACGGGTTGTGCCCCGTCATCACCAACGGATTACCCAGATTTCCGGGCAACGTGGAGAATCCCGCATTGCAGAAAGCGGAAATGGCATGAAAAGCGGAAAAGGCCAGCTCTTCCTGAAGGTCCATCCCCATCGTCCCGTGGATGTCTCCCCAGATAGCAAGCATCCCTATTCCTTCAATCACCAGCGTAAAGGCCAGAATATAGACCAGGGTGGAGAGCAAGGAATTCAAGGAATTGGAACTCACCATGTCGCGCACCACCAACTGATTGTACAACGAGGTATTACCCATGAAGAACATGGCAAAGAAGCTCGTCAGTGTCATCACTCCCAGACCGCCTATCTGAATCAGCAGAATGATTACCACAAAACCGGTCGGGGTAAAAGTGGACGCCACATCGACAGACGTCAGCCCCGTGACGCACACCGCACTGGTGGATATGAACAGCGAGTCGACCCACGATATGCCGTTCATCGTGCAGCGCGGCAACATCAACAGCCCCGTGCCTATCATTATGATTATCAGGAAACTTGCAGCCAGAATAAGCGAAGTTCGTACGCCGCCCCAACAACCGTACCAGCCCGTTGGAAAGGCTGAAAAAGGAAAACACCAGCAGCAGGACAAGATGATAGGCCTTGCCATGCAGAAATTCCCAGAACTGCAAGATGGCGCCCTCCTCCTCCGGACGATGGAAAATGACCGGGATAAGGGTCAGATAGAGCAGAATGGTCAGTATCCAGGTGAGCTTACTGAAGGTGCGCCGGGTATCCTTGTATTCCAGCAAAATGCGAAGGGTGACATCTACCAGAAAAACAATCCACACCCCATGGTACAAGCGTTGGAGCTGATGCGCCTCGACCTCTGAAATCGTAAAGCCATGCTCATAGACCACGCCGACAATCAGTAGGATGGAGGCCAAATAAGTGATGGAAGTCATTACTCCCACTGTCATCCGTACGTAAGGGTGAATCCATTTATTTTGATACAAAAGGAATTTATGATAAATCTTCATAAATGCATCGATTAATGAAACGCGGCAAACTTAGACAAATATACCTTGATATACAAAAAACAAAAGGAAAAAGAAATTGGTTCAAAAATAATAGCTACATTTGGGCATTGAATTATTAATAATTTTAACCACTATGAGCAACAAAAAGAAAAGATTCATTCTCCCGGAAGAGGAAATCCCACAGTACTGGTATAACATACAAGCCGATATGGTGAACAAGCCCATGCCACCGCTTCACCCCGGCACCAAGCAACCGCTGAAAGCAGAAGACTTGTATCCTATCTTTGCCGAGGAACTCTGCCGCCAGGAACTGAATCAGACCGACACGTGGATTGAAATCCCCGAAGAGGTCCGCGAAATGTACAAATACTACCGCAGCACTCCGCTGGTGCGCGCTTATGGATTGGAGAAAGCGCTCGGCACACCGGCACATATCTACTTCAAGAACGAGAGCGTCAGCCCGATGGGCTCGCACAAGCTGAACTCCGCCATCCCGCAGGCATACTATTGCAAGCAGGAGGGAGTGACTAACGTGACCACCGAAACCGGTGCCGGACAATGGGGAGCTTCCCTGGCATATGCCGCCCGCCTCTTCGGACTGGAAGCCGCTGTCTATCAGGTAAAAATCAGTTACGAGCAAAAGCCCTACCGCCGCAGCATCATGCAGACATTCGGTGCGCAGGTTACCCCGTCTCCCTCCATGTCTACCCGCGCCGGAAAAGATATACTGACCGCCCATCCCAACTATCAGGGCTCGCTGGGAACAGCCATTTCCGAAGCCATAGAGCTGGCACAGACCACTCCCAACTGCAAATATACCCTCGGCTCCGTATTGAGCCACGTGCCCTGCACCAGACCGTCATCGGACTGGAAGCCGAAAAGCAGATGGAAATGGCGGGTGAATATCCCGACACCGTCATCGCCTGCTTCGGAGGAGGTTCCAACTTTGGCGGTATCGCCTTCCCCTTCATGCGCCACAACATCCTCGAAGGAAAGAAAACACGCTTTGTCGCCGCCGAACCTGCTTCATGTCCGAAGCTGACACGCGGCAAATTCCAATACGACTTCGGAGACGAGGCCGGATACACTCCGTTGCTGCCCATGTTTACACTGGGACACAACTTTGCCCCTGCCAATATCCATGCCGGCGGCCTACGCTATCACGGTGCAGGTGTCATCGTATCACAACTGCTGAAAGACGGTTATATGGAAGCGGTGGACATCAAGCAGCTCGAATCATTCGACGCCGGTTGTCTGTTTGCGCAAGCAGAGGGCATCATCCCCGCCCCCGAGTCCTGCCATGCCATTGCCGCCACCATCCGCGAAGCAAACAAATGCAAGGAAACGGGTGAAGAGAAGGTGATTCTGTTCAACCTTTCCGGTCACGGACTTATCGACATGGCATCCTACGACAAGTATTTGTCCGGCGATTTAGTGAATTACGAGCTGACGGATACCGACATCCAGAAGAATCTGGACGAGATAGGCAATCTGGCTTAATAGATATTCGCCATACTGACAAGCGGTTCATAGAGTTTCTCTATGTCCTGCGAGTCCATCTCAATCTGTACCTGGTCCCCCGGAATCAAACGAGTTCCTGCGGGGACCAAGTTTTTTCCATCCCGATGCACATTGATAATGACGCAACGCTCCGGCAGGGAAAGTTCGTCCACCAGTTTCCCATCCAGATAAGAGTCCGTCATAATCTCCACCGAAAGCGTATAGCGCTTCTCCTCCTTAAAATAAGGAGCATGAATCATATCTTCATAGAGGGAGACATTGGAAGGCTTCATTTGCAGCAGTTCCGTAAAATAGTAAGTCAGCCCGCCTACCACCACCGAAGGGTAAAAGACCTCAAAATGCCCCGTAATCTCCGTAATCAGCACAATGGCCGTGAGCGGTGTACGGACCACGGCTACCAAAAATGCCGACATGGAAATAAGCATGACATAACTGACATTCTCTTGCCCGATAATGCCATACCTCACTCCTACCAGACCGACAATCTGCCCCAACAACCCTCCCGTAACCAGCGTCGGAATGAAACTGCCGCCCGGCAATCCGGAAGAGACAGAGAAAACTGAAAAGACAAAATGCAACAACATGACGGCCGTCACCCACATAATCTGCGTACTGCCGTTCTGTGCCTGGGCCAGCAGAAACTGCTCCCCGCCTCCGGTCAGATTGACCTGCATCAGCGAAATGATGTAGGCCACCAGCACCAGATAGAACATCTTGACATACGCCGGAGAATTGACTTTGGCATACACATGCCTGAAAGCATTCATGGTGGAGGAGTAGAACTTCCCGCATACGGAGACAATCACCGCCAATATCAAGAAATACTTCATCTGGACAAAGAAGGCGAAAACCGGTTCCGTTACTTCTATCAGATGGTAAGGATTCACGGGAAAGACCATGCTTGCCACGGCTCCTGCCACAACACCCGCCAGCAAGGTAGTGATGGCCGTCTTAGGGGCATCGAAGCGTTCAATGGATTCTATTACAATGAGCGAGGAAGCCAGTGGCGCTGCAAAAGCCGCAGCGAGCCCCGCTCCCGCCCCGCTGCCAGCAACTGTTTCTGTTCGCCTTTCAGGATATGGGTCCAGCGAGATACCAGGCTACCCACATAAGAGCCTATCTGCACGGAAGGCCCTTCGCGCCCCAAAGACAACCCCGCCGAGAAGGACAGAATGCCCCCTACAAACTTGGATACCATCTCGATGAAAGGATGCCGGTAAGTGATGCGCCCGTTAATCACGCCGCGTGTCTGCGGAATACCTCCCCCACCGATAAGCGGCATTTTCCCCACGAGCCACATGACGAAGACGAGAATGCCCCAAGAAAACAGAAAGAGTGGAATGTGCCAGTACCAGGCCGGATGCGAAGCGAAGAAACCACTGCGGAGGTGGAACAGATAATAGAGAAGATAGTGATAGGGTACAGCGACCAGTCCCGTCAGCAAACCGACGAACATGCTGACGAAATACAGCCGGGCATCCACCAGCTTCAACTTCCAGATGTGCCAGCCGCGTACTGTTTTCCAGTTCTTGACCCTCGTCCAAAGACGTTCTGCCTTATCCCATAGTTCCATAACAAAACAACTCCCGTTAACTTGCGCTTTACAACAACAAGCAACGGGAGTTGTTTTATACAGAAACATTATTTACCAAAATCTGTTCTTTGCAGGATTATACTCAAATCCCACGAGCTTCAATTTTCGTACAATGTCCTCTTTCTCTACGTTCATATCCTCGCAGACGCGTCCAGCAAGGATAGAAATCACGCAGTTTCATGTTGATGAAGCTGTACAGCATCACCGGGTCCTCAGGTAATCTCATAGTTACAATCTTTAAATTTAAACTAATACCGGGGACAAAATTACAATAAAAAAACAAAATAGAGATAATTTTAGTGTGGAATATACAACCTACCCACCGCAAACGATTGAGGGCCATGTTTACGGAGCTTCCGTCTGCTCTATCTTCAGGGAGACCTTCTCGATAATCTTGCCAAGCTCCTCTTCCAGCGGAATCACATTAAAGTCGCCCCAGAAATCGGCATCATACTTGAAGTCGGTTTCAGAGAAGACGGTATGCACCGGCAGCCGTTCCGCACGCGGGAAGCGCGTCACGTTCTCCCCGTCAATCCGGCAGGTCACCATCTCGAACCAGGTATACAGAGTGGGATTACTGAAGAGCATGCGTTTTCTCTTCATCTTGAAGTAAAGGTCGCCACGGATGTGGTGGACATAATAGGTACCGTTCCAGGGTTTGTATGAGACGGTATAGACAAGTTTCTCCGTTGTCAGCCTGATTTTCGGAGCCTGGCGTATCACGAAAAGCCGTGTGGCGGCCTTCACATACCGGGGATGAATCTCGAAGCGGGCACGCAGCAAGGCGCTGTTCTCCGAGTCTATATAGAGTTCTCCGCAGAACAAAGGCTCCTTTACCCCACGTTTCTGCTCAAAATAGACGACGTTGGCAGTACGGTCGTCCACCGATACGATGTCGCCCGAAGTATAGGTATAAAGTTCCTCGCCGGATTCCAGCAAGAGGAAGTCTGGAAGATTCTTCATGATGTCCAACTGCAGACATGCTTCCACCCCGGAGCTGATTTTGGCAAGCACACTGTCCGTCTGCTCCCGGTTATCTATCTTGCTCATCTTGAGCAGTTTCACCTGGTCTTTCTGTCCGGTTCCATCGTCGGTGATTTGTAGACCTTGAAAACGGCCTCCGTCAGGCTCTGGAACTTATTCTTCAATTGTACGCCTTCCCGGTAGAAGGTGGTCAGATAGACCGGAGAAGTGGAGCAGTTCCTATCCCGGTGCTCTATCATCTCGCGAAGCAGCTTTTTAGGCTCCACCAAGCGGATAAGCACTTCTTGCAAGGAAATGACTTTCGGCTCAAGGCTCAGGACATTGCTGCGTCCTTCCAAAGCAGAGGCTTCCACCGTTTGCCCCACATAACCCAGATGGGAGAAGGAGAGCATGCAGCGCCTCAACGAGTCGGGCAGGTTGAGCCGGAATTCACCGTTCTGGTTGGTAATGTTACCCAGTGAGGTTCCTTGTGCGATGACCGACGCACTGACGACGGGCTCTCCCGTCTCCTTGTCCAGCAGGATTCCGGCAATGGTGGAATATGCCGGTCGGGGCGGCAGGGGTACCGTTTCTTCCATACTCTTCCTTTCTGCCGCCCGTGTTATCAATATATGGTTGCCTAATACCTTCAATTCGAGGTTCCGGCTGCCGGTTATCCTATGAATGGCCTGCCTCACGGAACACTCCTGCTTCCTGACCCTCACCACTGAGTCGTTATGGATGACCTTACTATCATAGATAAACAGATAGCCGGACTGCTCCGAGACTTTCCCCAACAGCGCATAAACCGTTCCCTTCATTCCAGGCAGCCGGACGATGCGGTCCAGCACATCGCCTCCGTCCGCTCTTGCACTGCCTGCCAGGAAGAAAATGAAGAGTGGCAAATGGAGAATGAAGCATTTCATTGAATTCATTGTTCCGACAATATCAGTCTATTGCCTGACGTGTACACTTCAAGTCGAACGTCCAGCATATCAGCTCGGCCACAGACTCCGGGGAGTTATTCGAAAATTCGACCGTCAGCCGCCGTTTGCCCAGGGTTGGCGACGCGGCTTCTATCTGCCAGCCGGCAGACTCCTTATTGATGGCACGCAGCACATCCTCCAGGCACTCGTCCTTGAAACGGATGTTGCTGGTGTAGCGGTCAAAGAGCTCCGGATTCTCCGTCTCGCTGACGAGCAGACTGCCCCCCTGCAAGATAACCGTTTCTCCCGCCTCTACAAAGACCGTCTGTTCCTCTTGTTTCAGCAGCACCTTCACCTTCCCGCGCTTCACGGACAAGCTGAAGGGGACCCCTTCATTGCTCCTGACATTGAAAGCCGTGCCCAGTACCTCCACACGCACTCTCGCCGTCTCAATCGTAAAAGCCTGCTCGGGTTTCTTTGCCACATCAAAGAAGGCTTCGCCCTGCAGGTTCACTTCCCGCTTGTCTTCCGCAAAATGTTCAGGATACTTCAGCGTGCTTTCCTGCGCCAGATATACCACCGAACCGTCTTCAAGGGTCTTGACCAGTGTGGGCTTCTCCCGGTTCTCCTCCGTCAGCAAGCTACGACTGTCCCCACCTTGTTCCGGTACGGCCCACCATGCGGCAAAACATACGATTCCGGCAATCACGGCTGCCGAAACGCTCCCCCACTTGAGGTAAAGCCTGCGGTGCGTTGCCGAAGCGTGTTCCGCATCTGCCGGCAGCAGGCAGTCCGTTTCGAAGCGGGCATAAAGCCGTACCCATGCCTCGTCGGTCCTTGTCTTCTTTTTATCTACTTCCATCATTGTGTCCGGATATAATTATCAATTTCATTTCGTAAGGTTCGGAGTACCTTGGTCATTTCCGCTTCCACCGTCTTGACGGACAACGAAAGCGACAAGGCAATCTCTGCATATTTCTTCCCCTCCATGCGGTGCATCCTGAAAATCTGCTGCCGGCGCCGGGGCTGCTTGTCGAGCGTATGCCGGATGAGAGTCCGTAGTTCCTCGTACTCCAAATGCGCGTGGGGGTCGGACGAATAGCCCGGCCCGGACTCCGTACGGACAGATGCCCGATAGCGCTCCTTGACCTCCTGATGCTCACAAAACTGCACGGCTTCATTTCTCACAGAACGGTAGAGATAGCTTTTCACGGACTGGAATACTTGTAACCGCTCCCGGTTCTTCCACAGCACGTAGAACAGCTCCTCCACAATTTCCTCGGCAGACGCCGTATCACCCGTGATGCCCGCAGCATACCAGCAAAGAGGGGAATAATACCGGCGGAAGATTCCTTCGAACGCCTTTATATCGCCCTCCTTTATTCTGGCCAGTATCATCAGTTCGTCCAGCATACACGGTGTTTTTTCTCGGTTGCTCCAAATATAAGGAAAACTATCAGATAATCAATTGGATTGTTTCCGCAATTTATTGACTGCATTCTCCAGGGATTCCGTAGGTTCTATGATATTGTAGTTCCTCCAGAAGTCTTCGTTCCAATACTCATCCACTATTTAACATTTACAGGTATGGATAATGTGGGATTAGATTTAACTTGCACCGTATAAGAAATTTATATTAGGCTAACAATATAGGATATATTATAATAAAAAAGAACAGCATAAAAGTTTCCTCAAATGCTGTTCCGTTTAAGTAGATTAAGTGGTTAGTCAATCTTCTTATAAGTGGTCGTAGTAATGTCGTCCAACTCCAAGCTACCATCGTCCAGATTGTCCCAATCCTCAAAGGCAAGTATCAACTTAGTAGCTGTAAGTTCATTAACAGTTAGGACATCAGAATAACCATCATCGTAAAAGATAGTCAGCTTATTATCTTTCAAAGACCAACTACTTGTTTCTGTATATCCACCGTCCACATAACTTTCTATGCAAGTACCGTCAGTCTTGAACTCCCATAAACCATTGGTATATGCTTCGTCAGAAGTTATTACTTCTTTGCCATTCTCCACTTTGTGAATCTTCTCCCAAGTGGACTGCCATTTACCTATAAGGTTGGCTTGTTCAATGATTGTCTGTTCATCTTCATCATCGTTACATGCTGTAAAGTTTACAGCTAACATGACCATTAACAAGGTCATTCCAATTAATCTAAATGTTTTCATAATTAATAAAGTTTATCTTGTTACTCTTTCAACTTCTTCTATTAATTGTGACAGGCTTATTTCAAAAGCTGTAATCCAATCCATCAATGAGACAGACTTACCATCCATCTATCACATTATTATCCATTTTAACCATAAACTGTGCATATTCTGGCATCGTTGATAGAATATTTGTAATCTGTTCATAGTAATCTACACATAAAGGTAATAATTTAGAAATCCTAATGGCACTGTCATGGTTAATGTCATTATCGTTTTCTTTTAATATGGTTATAATATTCTTTAATTGAATATTTATTTTCTCTACATAGCCATTTATCTTATAAACAGCCGCACTTGAATTTGAGTAATCCATAAGTTTGTATTTTAATATGTTATTGTTTATCCAAAGTCATATGTAGGCTAAAGAACTTATCATCAGTACCGCCATATTCAATTAATCTATATTGGGTCTGTACAAAGTTCTGCTTCTCTAATTCTAAATTGATGGTAATATTCCCATCAGTCGTTGAGTAACAATTGTTAGACACACATTGCAGGGTTATCTTAGAAGTGGCAGGCTTATTGGATAATGTCAATTCTATCTTTCCTTTAAGGACGGTAAGGAACACTTCTTGATTAATAAACTCATTGATGGTTTCTTGCTTCTCTTGTTCAGAGAGGTTATTATCTTTAAATGTAACCTCAGAGATTGAATATGTCCCAGAGGTATCATCACAAGAAGATAATAGCAGTACCATTAATCCCAATAGATGAAATATTTTCATGTGATAGCTGTTTTAGTAATCAGTCTTAACCTGCCAAGCAGTAACCCACAAAAGCTCCAATAAGGACTATTACTAAAATGAACAGCCCTAACTTAATATCATTTGCATCCATAATTATATAAGACTTTCAGCTTGTTTAAGACACATTTCAAGAAATCCAACCAATGTTGTGGAATCCACCTTATCACCTTTAAGTCTGTAAACAGCTATTCTGGCAGAACTGTGTTGATTCAACAGGTATTTAATCTTATCCAAATCCCTGCGGACTGATTTTGTTAGTTCTTTGGATTGTGTGGTATGCTTCATTCCGTTCAACTCTATCATAGGAGCTAAAGCATTCATGTTTCTCTCTATTTGAGCAATGAGAGAATTGATTTCATTTACAGCATTGATTCCGCTAAATAAACCCATAGTAATGAATTTATAATGCTTGCCAGTTCCTTATGGCAAGCTGTTATAGAATCAAGTGTGAGGAACACAACGGGAGTTGCACACTTTAGAATATAGCATGTGTTATCTCTTACATAGAGATTCTTTCTGATAATATTTTGGCAGTAGAAGATGTTCCTGTCTCATTAATCATCATCTCACGAACTATTTGTATGATATGTTCTGGTATAGGATTCCTAAACCCTAAACTTATCAAGTGACATAAGTGATATTTGGCTGCTACTCTTTCACTTATTGGTATCTCTCTTTGATTGACCCAATAGTTGATAACTTGTGCCCCTAAAGTCGCTATATCCATTATTCCGCCATTAGGTTTATTTACTTTTAAATAATCGATAATTACGGGAACGAGTTTCTGTAGTCGTGACTCTATTAATGCTTCCATATAATTTATTTGTTGTGCTCACCTGTTCCCTATGGATAAGCTGTTATAAAATAAAAAGGTGTGGGAACTATATTTGTCTTATCCTACATTCAGGTCTTCGCATTACCTTTGGCACGGATAAAACAATAGCCCCACACCAAAAGGTATATAGTTCACCTAAGCGATGAATATATATCAAATGTGTGGGTGCTATTGCTATCATCTTCGTGCCAATATCAAAGTTGCGAAGTTTGAATGTAGAAGATAATTTCAATAACACCTTTCGTTAAATATGTCCTTCCAACTCCCTATCTCATTAGTTTATTGGAATTGGTGCAAAGATAATGAAAGGTTTTAAAATGTCGGGAACGAAGTCAGGACAAATAGTAAACATCCTGCTTTTAAACACGTTCCTAACAGGATAAATCATTCATAAATCTAAAGAATTGCACTTTAGATATGTCTGAAATTAGTATTCATTAGATTTGGGACAGAACTGTTCAGACCACTATAAAGATGAATCTTAATAATCCTGTCCCATATTCCAATCATCAGAAGCTCAAACAGTCATAAGTCTGTAGAATCTCTTCCTGTCTTAATCCCAAGTATCTTTTGGTAATGGCAACGGAACTATGGTTGAACAGTTCCATCAACTTTACTAATGCTAACTCTGCGTTATCACTGTTCATATTATAGACCTGTCTACCAAAGTCTTTCTAAGAGAATGGCAGCTAAAGTTCTTAATCTTTAGCCTGTACTTCTTCTTCACCTCTTTAAGAATGATATTGATTCTTTGGACTGTGAAGATAGTGCCTTTCTGACTTATAAGGATTGGTGCATTGATTCCAATAGGATTTATATGCTCGTAGCACTCTTTAATGTGCTGCTGTAATTGGGGATTCAGTCTGATAGTCCTTACCTTGCCTGTCTTCTTCTCAATTACTGTAAACTCGTCAGTACCTAATATCTGCTTCCATCTTAGAGATAGAATATCAGATATTCTTAATCCTGTGAAGCATCCCAAAGCTATAAGGAGTGAGATTTTATAATTCTCGTCTTTGGCTAACTTTCTTATGAGGTTCATTGCATCAGACCATATAAGATAGTCTGCGTTGTGCTTGAATATTTAAGTGACATAATGTTCTGTTTTATAATGAAACGAATAGAAGTGAATATTAATTCTGAGTTGGATTTACTAACTCATTGATTACTAAAGGAACATTCACTAATAGTAGAAGTGAATATTATTAAGTAAGGACACCCAACATAGAAATTGAGTGCCCTTTTACCTTATTATAATTCTCCCTCGTCTGCGAAGCTGTAATATCCTGTATCTGTTAATATGAGGTGGTCTAAAACTGTAATTCTCATAAGTCTTGCAGCATCCTTGACCTGTTTAGTAATCTCCATATCCTGCCTACTTGGTTTCATGCTACCGCTTGGATGGTTATGTGCAAGAATAATGGCTACTGATTGGTAAGCAATGCAGCTTGTAGAATTACTCTTACATCAGCACAAGTTTCAGTAATTCCACCCTCTGATATGAGAGTGTAACCTAAAATTTGTTTGGCTTGGTTTAGAAACAAGACTTTAAAATATTCCTTGTAACAGATTGTACCTTCCTTATATGTAGGAAGCAAGTATTTATAAGCATCCTCTGAACAACTTACTTGATGCAGACTTTTAAATTTTGGTTTGTAGGACAGTTCCACTTCACCCACAGTATAATCTATATCCATAATGTACAATGTTTAATAAGTTGGTAGAAATAAAGAAAGGACACCAAGTTAATGATGCCCTTTCCTCTCTCAATCAACAATCCACTCAGCCCAAGAACCAAGCGTATTCACTATCTCCTAATTTGGCACGTTGAATGCCTTGCACGAACTCTGTGCAGTTAAGATTCCTCTCTAAGAAGTTATCAATGTAACTTGACTTTACAGAACCATTGAGCAGGTTTAAGAGCTGCCAGCCTGTAATGCTGTCCCCTGTACTCTTGAAATTCACATCAGAAACGAATGCTCTACAAGCTGCATTAATTTGACTGTCGCCCAACAATAGACGAGGTAAGCGTTTCTGTTGGTTGGGTGTAAGAGCTTGATATAATCTCATCCTGCCTATTATCTGACAGAACTCGCTTGTAGAGATTGACATCTGCCCAAGTGTCCTTAACAGATGCAGGTCTTTGGATGGATTGTAAGCGTGGAACAGATTCAATGCTGCTGCATATAGTTCCTGTACGCTTAAGACTTCTATCTTATCCTGTAAACCGTCAGTGGTGAGCATGAGATTACTGCAAACTCTATTTCTAAATCCTATGAAGATTTTAAATCTCTCAACAGACTTCTTACTGTATAGGTTAATCTCGTTATATGCTCTCACTCCACCAATGGATAACGCTAAACGATTACCGTATTCATCATGTACAATGGATGGAATTTCAAAGCAGAAACACATTCTCTGATAGAACAAAGTTTTCTCTTCATCTGTCAGTTCAGATGCTTTCTTACCTAATGCACTTGGTATTCTTCCATTGATAGGGTGTGAGATTCTAATCTCTGGTATATCAAACTGTTCTCCATGAAAGTAATCCTTAGCTGCATCCACTACTGCACCTATAAAGGATTGGTGACTAATGGTTTCTTCCATTGATGCAAAACTTGGAATGATGCAGTCTTGTTGTAGATGCTGCAAGGTTACTTCCTGTGTATTTGCTTCAATGAAATGATTTACTCTTTTGGGTGCTGCAACTTCTTCTACAATGATTGCTTCTTCTGCAAACTCACCCATGTTTAATGATTCTCTACGCTGTGCCATAGCTGGCATAATTACTAAATCTCTCATAATGAAATTGAATTAAATGGTTATTGATTGAATGGATTTAACAAGAACAGACCTAAAACACAAGTGAATTTCTTCACCTGTATTTTAGGCTGTCCTATGTCTTTCCCTAAAGATTCTTTCAAAGGAAATGAGGAGCATTAGTAAATTATAGGTTGGTTGTGATAATAGTGCATCGTGCCTGTTCTTGGATTAATAAGAATGCTTATTTCAGTCAGCTATCAGACTACATTTCTAAAGCATTCTTTTTTATTTAAGAGCCATGAGGGGGTGTTTATGTGGGTAGGGGTGTCTCGTGTATAACTCTTTAAAATTGGAAATGCTGATAATGGTATGCTTATTGATGGTAGCTTAGACTGATTCATAGGAATAGGTCTGGTAGTTCTTCCTTGTCTTTTACCTCCTGCTTCCTGCCTACCAACCATTTGATAATGATTCATAAGAGCGTGCATATCCTTAACTCCCTCAAAATTATTCTCCTTGTACTTCTTATAAATCATGCACTCCCTTGAAATGGGGTTTCCTCTGCTCTCGTTAAATGCTATCATGTGTTCAAAGACTGCTTTCACTTCCTCCACATATTTATCTTTGGGTAGGTCTATAAGCAAACCTTTAGCCTTTAGTATGATTGAATCCCCAACTTCATCCAATAAGTCCATATCCCTTAGTTGCTCTATGTATCTGGAAATAGTGTCATGTCCCATGTGGATTAGTTCTTTCATTCTCCTTACAGGTAAAGTAATAGTATGGCTGTGTGGTTCTGCTGCACTGAACAATTTAAGGATGAATCCTCTTAGTTTTAAATCCAGAGTATTGTTGTATGAATCGTAAAACTCCCTGTTGATTCTTCTGTAATGCCCAAAACAGACTGGAGAGAATATATAATCTGTCCAAGTCCTGTCATCCCTGCCACTATCCTTTTTCTGTATAGTAACTTCCCCTGTGGCTCTTAACTTGTCATTGAATGATTTGGAACTCTTACCACCTTTATAGTTGGCAGGTTTATCACCAACAAATGATGCAAGCTGGTCTATCGTGGTGTCAGTAATCAATGTGTTTTTGTCTGCTGTCAATAGTAACACGTATGTCCTGTAAACATCAGCACAACCTAACTTTTGAATCAGATTGTTGCTCATTACTGTATATTCCTTGAATGGTAGCTTCATAAGGCAATCGCTCAATATGTTTGATTAAAATAATTTGGTTGGTCTTTAATAAGAATCTCATTTTAGAGGAACTTAATTTGTTTGACTTCCTAAGTTCGCTCAGCTTGTTATAGAAATGATTGTTATAAATCCACATATCATTGATTTTAGTCACTCCCAGCTTACAGATTACCTGTGTGGTGTCCGCAAGGACATTGCATAGGTCTTATTGGAATGTAGCATAGGAGTGTAGAGAGGGGGTGTTTAGACACGCAGTAGAAAGTGAATAAGCACACCTCCCAAATTTGACAATATGAATCTCTCAGTTTCAATTTTTATCTTGTCAGTAAGCCAACTTCTGTAATGCGATATAATAAGTAGTAACCTTTCCATTCTTTTTTCTCCTTGTCTTTAGATAGTTATTAAGATTAGCCCACAATCCAATGTGAACCTTGTTATCTTTTACTCCCTGTTTAAGAGCCTTAACCCTTATCTGTTCATAAGTAAATTCTTCCATTTTAGATATTCTGAATAGTTTGTAGTCCGTCAATCTGTGTGGTGGGATTATCTGTTTGTGGTACTGTAAAGATAGTAATTTCATGAGTGGGGAACTAATGATAAGACCACACATTTAAGAATCAAACTTAGACTATTCAGAATGTCTAAGAACTATATTGGAGAATGGGGTTACTTTTTTCTTAGCAACCCAAAAGGCGTTCCAATTATATCTTCTGCTTCTTCAACTTCTGCATAAGGTATATCTTCAGTAGCTTCATCTGTCATTTCTTCTTTGGTACTTGATGGCTGAATAACAATAGTGGTTTTATTTGCCTGTTTAGCGTTATGTCTTTTCTTAATCTTCTCAAATTGTGATATAACCAGATTTTCGTCCAGATTACCATTAGAATTGAACATAGCTGTTTTATCATTAGTAGTTATTGATTGGAATATCTTGTACGCTTCATCAACACTGGATGTTGTAGTCTTGATATTATTAAACTCAGTAATTAAGTATCTCTTGGCTATATCCGCATCCTTGAAACCTTTGTCCTTGCAGATTTTGATGAATTTGTTTCCTACTTCCATGTTATGTGCAGGAATTATTGGTTTCTTGGTCTTCTTGCCTTTCTCCTCTTTACCAGAACACAATAATGAGAAGTCGTTCTTGGATATAGCATTGTTGCTGCCACAGAAGATAAGGTTTAATGTTGATATTGGATAACCATTGGGGTTGTTCTCACTCTTTATAAGTTCATTGTACCGTTTTAAGAACTCATTTTCTGGATTGATGTTGGCTGCACCACGCACATAGTCTGGAGTACCCCATTCTTTCTTAGTGATATTAATGTCGTTTATGTATTCTGCGATAGTTTCATCCTGTAATTCTACAATAATGGCTGGTACAACGATTTCATTTTGTTTATTAGCTCTTGCCCATTCATTATAAAGGCTTGCAGCGACAGTTCTGTGTTGTCCGTCCACGACAAGGAAGTAGTTAGCTGCTTCTGACGGAGCTATCTCTTTGCCATTAATGTCAACTAAAATAATATCTCCTGCTTTAATAGCTTCCTCAGCCTTGATTACCTGTACCATTTCAGCCTTTCTGTAGCCTTTGACTTTCATTATGGCTAAAATCTTCTCTACATTATTTAAGTTGATAGTTCTATTAATGCCTTGTGCGAAAGCTACATTTCTTACTTCGTTATTGGCTACAACCTTAACATCTAAATAAATCTTCTTCATTGTTCTTTAAATTTTAATTGTTAATAATGTTCTGTGTAACCGTCAAACCTATGCGCACTTGGCTTTTTGATTACGCTGCAAAGGTGAGAACTTTGTAGAAGATTAAGAGAGAGTAAAATTTTAGTGGAATTGGTTCTCTCTCTATTGTCTGCCTTACAAGCTCTGTCCCTTTGACGTTGCAAAGATAGATAGGAGGCATGAGGAGTAGCGAGAGTAAAAATAAGGGAGAAATTACTCTCCCTTAGATAAAATATTGATTATTAGTAGATATTATTGTGTACATCCCAATTCATGTTTTTATTCTTGCTTAAATATCCTTTTAAAGTTCGCTTGTCTGTTTGGAAGTCTTCATTATTTGATATTCCTGTGAGATAGACAAGCTGTGATATTAAGTATGTTACATTATATGTGTTCCTTTCACCTTTCCTGTAATTGGAGAATGAAGGTGAAAGGGTATCAAAGAACAGTTGAAATTTCTGTGCAAAGAGGCATATTCTTTTGGTCGCGCTTGCCGTTGTCTGCTTCTTGGTTGGATAGTAACTTACCATTTCAATATTATCATTCAGATGTTCTGTATCAAATTCATTCTTTGGTCTTAAATCATCCAAATGCTCTTGACAACATGAAAGTATGAATTTGATAGCGTTAGCCGTCTCTATGGTATGTATGGATTTACCATTTACCTGCAAGGATAAAGACAGTTCTTCTTTAAAAGCTATATGGTCTGTTAAAGGGTTTGCATTAGGACTTACTTCATATTGGGCTATGGTTTGGAGCAATCTGTTTATTTCATTGGCTGGAGAATCAACACGCTCAAACGCTTGCCAGCACTCACCATCCACATAGTCCCATATAAACAGTATAGCAAACCAAAACTTATCAACGTCCAACTGTAAGGCTGATATGGCTGTTTGGATTTCCTTATTAGTTTTATAGTCCTTATAGGTGAGAGGTATTTTAATCACTCGTTCGTTGTATCTTTTCTTAAAGGTGGATATGGCATGAGTACCCTCCAATGAAAACCTTTCATCTATAATTTTGGGTTCTGCAGGGTGTATCAGCATGGCGAAGTCCCAAACATAATCTAATATTATATCTTCCTCCCTTGCGTCAGTTGTAGGGTAAACTGCATCTATATTGGTAAACTTGTCTATTGGATTCATTGTCTGTAATCTATTTAATTCTACAAAGGTATGAGTGATTTACTGATTCTCATAATAATGTCTGTTTTCTGGAACATCAAACATATTAATAAAATCTGTGATGGAATATTCCTTAGTGACGGTTTCTAATGAAGTTTTAAAGACTTGGAGTCTTTCATTGTCATTATGTACCCCAATCTCTTCTCTGTATCAAACCAAACACTTTGTGAGGGATAAAATATTGTATAGTATTTATATCTCTTAAATGAGTAGTAACCAATATATGCGACTTGTCCTGTTTGGAATGTGACCACTACCAATGTATAATGTCCCTCTCCATAGACTACGATATTATCAATCACCTTATGGACTAAGTCATATTTCTCAGTTTCATCAACGATGCTTTCCACTACTATGGATTCATCAGATAGAGTATTAATAGCTTGTATCTTGTTCCTGCAAGATTCCATCAGCTTCTCTAAATGCTTGATTTCATTTAAATATCTGCCAGCTTCTTTATTGATGGATTCAACCTCCTTCAATTTGTTCAGGTATAAGTCTGGCAGATTGGGGAATTGTATCTTGATGTCAATAGCTGCATTAGCTATAATATTAGCTTTCTCTGTTAATTCATTCTGTTTATGCTCCAGATTGACGACCTGTAACTTATAGTTCTCCAATTCTCTGTTGATAGGCTCTATCTGTTCATCTGTCTTTCCTGCTGCCAGTTCCTTAGAGAACAATATCTTCACCAAGTTCCATATGATTTCGTCTATCTTGTTGATTGAAATAGACTTGCTAAAGCATTGTGTGGTCTTGTTGGTAGCCTTCTCATATCGTTCATGGCAGGAATAAAGATTGTCCCTGCGATTGAATATATATTTGACATTACAGTATGGGCAGACTATCAGACCTCTTAACAACGGGTTGTATTTTACTCCAGAGCTTTTACTCCTGCTCAATCTTTCTTTCATCATTTTCCTTGAAAGGTCAAACAGTTCACTTGTAACGATGGCTGGAGTTTCTACTACTGCATATTCTGTAGTTCTGCTGTATCGCTTACCCTCCTTAGGTTTCTCTCCTTTTAATTTGTAATGGGCTTCACCCTTATAAACTGTATTGGTCAATATCGTAGCTATTGTAGGTAAAGTCCATTTTTTACCTGTCTTGGTAGGTATTCCATCAGCATTTAGAAGTACAGGAATCCTATATGCTGAATAACCATTGGCAGAGAGTTCAAATATTCTCTTCACAACCTCTGCTTCAATAGGATTGATGGATAGTTTCTTGGTTTCCTTGTCATAGATATATCCATAAGGAGCATTGTAAGTATAGCTATATCCTTCTTTTATAATCCTATTCCTTTTAGAAGAGATAGTCCTTTCTTTAAGTGTGGCTACTTCTTGCTCTGCAATAATGGAAGTAAATCCTATTAACAGCATTGCACTCTTGTTCTCTGTACCATCCTCGTTCAAGGTGTATAGATTCTCTTTCTTGGTATAGATGCAGATTCCTTTATCAGCAAAGTTTCTGACTTGTTGCTGAATGTATATCGACCTTCTACTTAGTCTTGACAATTCCCAGACTAAAAGTATATCCACCTCGTCTTTAGTAAGCTGCTGAACTTTCTTGAACTCTGGTCTGTCGTTATTGAAACCAGATTCTTTCTCCTCAAAGATATGGACTATATCAATATTGTTTTTCTTGGCAAGTCTTTCAGTTCATTGGTCTGCTTACTATAATCTTGGTCTATGGTAGAAACTCTTGAATATATAACTCCTCTCATGTGCCTAATATTAAGTTCTTTGCAAAGATAGAACTTATTACACGTACCTGCAAATGTTTATTTACCAGGTCGTAGAATACCTGCTTCCGTTTGAAGGTGTTCTTGTTGGAGATGCCGGAGAGAGGGCTTTCCGTCCTGTCGGTCACCACCATTTCGGAGAAAGCGGTGTAGCTGGAGGAGAACAGTCTTTTTTTCCAGTCGCATTTAAAGCGGATGACATTCCGTATATAGTTCAGGTAAGTCTTGGTCCCCTGCTGCTTGTAGGTCACCAGATAGGCGACTTCCTGCGGGCGGAACCGCAAGCCGACGGGCTTCTTATGCAGAATGGCCTCCACTGCCTTCACCCGGTTTGCCATGTCCAGGCCAAACTCGGCACGTGTAAAGGAGAGCCGTTCGTAGTCTATATACAGTTTCCCGATGAACAAGGCATACATCAGGCTGACCCGCGGACGGAAGCTGACTACATACTGCATGCGGTTATCCAGATTGACGGGGTCCTCCATACGGAATTCATAATAGTCCAGATTGTCCGTGCTCAACAGCGCATCGCCATTCTTCACAATGTCCAGATAAAGGGACAAATTGGGGCCTCCCACCACTTTCACAGCCAGCGTGTCACTCTGCTTTTGGCTCAGCAGGCGGCGGCCTTTCAGCAGCTGCACCTTGTCGCGGTCCACATCGCGGGAGTTATAATCCGTCTTATAGACATCCATCACTGCCTCGGACACGCTGATATAGCGGCGGCGCTTCTGCACGGTTTCCCGATAGAAGGCGGTCAGCATGTTGTCATTGCCAGAATAGTTTACTGGAATTTTCTTGATGGCCTCTTCCACTATGACGCGGGGATTATTGCCATAGACCACAATCTCGCTCAAAAGATTGGGAGCCGGTATCATCCAGATGGTCAGCCCGCCCGTTTTTTCAAGTTCTTCCAGAGAGAGGTGTGTAGTGAGATAGCCGATATGGGAGACTTCCAGTCCACGGAAAGCTTCCGCTTCCGCTACTTTCAAGGAGAATGTGCCGTCGGCATTGGTCACCGTTCCGATATTGTTGCCGACAACAGAGACGTTCACGTTTTCGAGTTTCTTCCTGCTGTCCTTATTCTTGACCGTACCGGTGATGACGAGCTCGTTCACTGCCGCGTCCTGCGCCATCAACGGGGTGATACCCGAAGATAAGAATGCAAACAAACACCCAAGTGTAAATCCTACAAAGTTTTTCATAAGGCATGTTTTTAAGGGGTTTCTATTAATAAGAGCGGTGAGAAAGATAAAACCCTATGGAATGGAGAGAAAAACACCAAAAAAGTAGTACGTTGATAATCAGAGAGAAATTTTGCCAAGACATTGCCATAGGTTTGGCAAACTTTGCCATGCCTATGCAAAGTTTGCAACGCGGTGGCAAAGTCTTGCCAATAGTAAGGCAAAACCTTGTCAAACTGTTGGCAATAGCTTAGTTGAATTGTTGGGGCTTCCGCTGGCTCAGAATAACGTAGATGATGACCGGCGCACCGATAATGGGCGTGACGGCATTCAAGGGGATAATACCGCTTCGCCGGGCAAGACGCAAATCAAGTTGCAAAGCAGTGCCACTGCACCGCCACTCAGGATGGTGACCGGCAATAGGGAATTGTGATTGGCTGTCCCCAATATCATGCGGGCCACATGCGGCACGGCCAGGCCGATAAAGGCGACCGGACCACAGAAGGCGGTGGTGACAGCGTCAAGAGCCCGGTGATAATCAAAAGCCAGTTGCGCACACGGCGGATATTTACACCTAGATTTTCGGCATAGCGCTCTCCCAGCAACAAGGCGTTCAGGGGCTTTATCAACAATAATGAGCCGAACAGTCCCACAATGGTGACCAGCGCAAAGGCCGGCATCTGCTGTAGGGAAACTCCACCGAAGTTGCCCAGCCCCCATATCATATAGGACTGCACCCCCTCTGCCGTAGCAAAGAAGTTCAGCAGGGCAATGGCCGAAGAAGCGATGTAGCCTATCATGATACCCGTTATCAGCAGCATGACATTGCTCTTTATCAGCGTGGAAAAGAAAAGGATAAGTGCCATAATCAGCATGGCTCCGATAAATGCGCCAAGCAGTACGGAGAAGAAGCCGGACAGACTGAACACCCCTGCCGTGATGCTGCCGCCAAACAGCAGCATGACGAAGGCCACTCCCAGACTTGCCCCGGCGTTGATGCCCAGAATGGATGGTCCTGCCAGCGGATTCTTGAAAGCCGTCTGCAACATCAGTCCGCAGACAGCCAATGCGCCACCGCAAAGCAGCGCCGTCAGCGCTTGGGGCAAACGGGATTCCCAAAGGATGAAGCTCCAGCTTGCCTTCTCCCCCTCTCCACCGAGCAGGATACGGAAAACATCGGCAGGCGGAATCGAAACCGACCCCACCAGCAGATTGCCCGCAAAAAGCAATAAGATTACTACTCCCAGCCCGATACCATATTTCCAGCCTTTACTCATAGTTACATTATTTAGCACACAGAGACACGGAGGCACAGAGTTTTCTATTACTTTCACAAAAGTTCCGTATCTCTGTGTTCATCACTCCTTCAGTCTGCAAAAATAGCGCAAGCCTCCCAAATCTCCTATTTCGGGATGCAGAATCTGTATTAGGTCGGATAACAAATAATCGGGACGGAACGGAGTCTCCTCGTAGAAAGGAACTTCGCCGTATTACAACCATAGACATTCCGGGTCTGAAAGCCTTAAAACCGGTGTAGCCGATATAATCCGCCTCCAAATCAGCGTAGGTCATATCGCGGTCACGGTTGTACTTCACCAACCAGACGTCGGCATCGCCCGCCTTGTCGAAAACGGTCTCGAAAGCCAGAGGAACAGAGCCGCTGTGGGTATCGTCGGCAAAGGCGTAACGCCCGCAAGCATCCTGAAAAAGCCTTCCTATGGTGCTACGCCCTCCCGGTACGTACCATGCCGAGCCACTTTTCAACTCACTGACAACGGAGAACGAGGTGGATGAAAGTTGCGCACGCATCTTGAGGCGTTGGTAACAACTGTCCACTTCAGCAAAAAGGCTGTCGGCTTGTGGCGCAACCCCGAAGAGCAGTCCGTAGAAACGCATCCACTCGGCACGTCCCAAAGCGGAGGTTTCCATGTAGTCGGCACATTCGATGATGGGAATATCCAGTTTCTCGATACGGCCATAACCGCCACTGTTCTCGAACGGAGACAGAAGGATGGCATCGGGATGCAGGTCGATGATGCGCTCCATATCGGGATTCATACCGTCGCCACAATCGGCGATGGCACCCCGGCGGCAGGCTTCGTGCACGGCGGGTAGTTTGATGTACTTCAAGTCACAGACACCGCCGATGCTACCAAACACACCCAGATTATCCATCAGTCCGCAGTGGACGGAAGAGTAGATGACTGATTTGGAGAGTGGGGTACGTACCACAGTACCTGCCGGAAGATGTGCCGGGAGTTCGCGGTCTTTCGGGACCAGTATATAGGTATGTAGCGTGTGCAACGTATCCCAAGGATTGCGCAAGGTGGCAAGGGTATAGCCGGGATAGGACATTAAGGTAAGATTCTCTGCATAACGTAAGGGAATGGTGTCACCGTTGGCCAAAGCAGAGGCAGTCTTGCTCCTTCCCCCACAGGAGGAAAGAAACAAGACTGCGAACAGACAGATAAGTAAACTATTTCTTTTCATTGATATTAATTGAAGAAGATAGCAGAATTAGGATTCATACCTCCTGCATCGAACTGCTCTATAAAGGTACCGTCTTTCTTGAAACGATAAATGGTGCCGTTCGTGGTATATTCAGAAGTACCAATATAGAAATCACCGTTATTATCATTTACTTCCAACATATAAATCGTAGAAGTTTTCAACTTTTCCGGTATATCCTTCAAGAAAGAAGCTTCATCCATCTTTCCAGTCTTTATATTATAAGTAAAAAAAGAAGCGGTAGGATTGGTGTAATTTGAATAAGTCAAATAGAGAATATCATCAGTAGCACACATACGGGTGGCACTGCCTAATTCCGTCACCTTATTGTTGGCAGCAGGGTCTATCATCTGTAATGAATAGCCAATATCAACATAATTACCCCATGAAATCAAAAAAACCTTATCATCCTCTTCAACCAAAGCATTGGGGTTCAAACCTACCGTCAACGTCTCTTTCAACTTGAAAGTACGCAAATCTATCACCTTTACGTCATTGTGATAAGTGCTCCAATCAGCAGTACAGCTATTCGCCACATAAAGCATATCCTCGCAGATTGCCACACCTTCCAGATTGTCGCCAAGTCCGGTCAATTTATCCACTACCTCCAACGTTTTCGCATTGATTTTAGCTACAGCTCCTCCGTAGAAGGAAGCATAGATATATCCATCTTCAGCATCGATATAACGAATGCCTGCACTGAGGTCGTTGTCGTCTACAAACGAAACACGTTTCAACTCCACACCCGCAGCATTCAGCTTAGTCAGATAATTGGAACCACTTACAGCTATATATATTTCATCTTCATACTCAATCATACTCTGACCAAGGTCACCCAACTTGGCGTTGTTTTGAGTCTGGTAAATATCACTGATGAAATCCGCATCCTTATTGGGTGCATAAAAGGCAAGTCTTGCGTTATTAGCTCCCCAACCACCCTCGTTCAGAATATAGACACGCGCCTGCGGCAGTGTCACCTTCGACCCGCCGTCATCCAGAGAATCGTCATCGTCGTCACTACAAGATGCCAAAGAGGCACCCAAAGCAAGCATGCAGAGCATACCGAATAATAAACTTCTTACTTTCATAATTACAGTTGTTATTGTTTATAATTAGTTTTTGTTGTTCATAAATAGATTATTCAAAACTTGAAAGTACCCGTCAACCGCCACGAACGGCCCGGCATAGGATAATATTTTATCACGTCATACTGTTCATCGGTCAGATTTATAATCTCGGCCTGCAACAGAAGCCGGCAACCGCCCAAAGCAAACTCATGAGAGAGGCTCATCGTATGCTCCAGATAGCCCTCAATCTCATTCTCCGGAATGTTCTGCGACAAATAGTAACGCTTTCCCACTCCTACCGCCGAGTAGCCCACATTCACCCACGGCGTTTCTACAATGGCGGACGCGTTTCCGCTATGAAGAGGAGTATAAGGCAATTGGTCCTTATAGTTCTTCGCGTCGGAATCGGTCAGGTCAATGGCCTTTTGCATGTATATCCGCCCGACATAATCAGTCTTATTTTCTCCGTCAATGGAACGGTTGCCGCCAAAATGGCATCCACACCTGCGGCATGCACCTTGCCGTAGTTCGCCATCTTCCACGCATAGGTGGTGGGAAAAGCCACAATCTTATCCGTCACATCATTATAGTAACCGTCGAGCGTAACGGAGATATAGTCGAACACAGACAATCCGGATTTGCTCCATGTGATACCGACATTATATTCGTCTGCCTTCTCGGGTCGCAGATTACGGTTGCCCAGCCGGTAGTAATAGAGGTCGTTGAAAGTGGGCAGACGGAACGTACTCTTATACATCAACCGGAAATACAGCGACTCGTCCTGCCAAGTGCATACTGACTGATAAAGAGGGGGCAAAGCGATGGAAGTCATCGGGGACCGTACCTTTCTCGGCATGCTCCGAAGTGGCAGTATGCACCAGCGAAGCCGTGGCCGTGAGCCATCCTTGCCGGTAGCGTGCATTGAAGGCACTGATGGAAGTATATCTTGTAGGGAAAGGACATTCCGGCAAACTGTTGCGCAACTTGTTATCACCCCATCCTGCGCCAACGAAAGGGTCAAAGCTTCCAAAGGACGGTAGAGAACGGTCACGGAAATATAATATTCGTCTTGCCGGTGATTTTCCCGATAATATCCGTCGGCATATTCCTTGCCCTCATCCTTATATTGGTTCCAGCCATGATTATACTTTGCCTGTGCCTGCAAACTCCACCGGGGCGAAAAATGCTTCCTATAACGTGCCTGCACAAAAGTATTCTCATCCCAAAGCGTTTCATCGGAAAGGGGATTATAGAGCGTAACCGCCCCTGGAAGTCCCCGGCGGGAATAGAAGTAGTAACCCTTCACATCCAGTTCGCTGTCATCCTTGAAAGTATGATAAAAGGTAGCTTCGCCCTGCCAGGAATAGATGCCGGAGTTGTTACGTTTCTCTTCCGTCACGTATTTCCCATTGACCAGCGTGAAAGGGTAATTACCGTCCGCCCTCATATAACCGGCATCTACCGCCACGCGTGTACGGCAGCCCAGTTTCTGCCACCAGCGCAGCGAGGGGCTGACCATGCCGAACGACCCTCCGCGCACCCGTGCCTGAAAAGCGGCATTGCGCCCGTCATCAAAATGAGGTTTTTCCGTCTCTATGCCCAGCACACCGGCCGACGCATACAAGCGGGCGGACTGTAACAAGTCCTCCGACTGCCCGATGGCGAGCGAAAGCATGGAAACATTGTCCAGCGAAAAACGCCCGATATCTATCTGCCTGCCTGACAATTGCTCACCGCCACCCCGTCATAACTGACAGCTGTATGGGCTGCTCCCATATTGCGTATGGAAACCGTTTTCAGTCCTCCAATGCCTCCATAGTCCTTTACATTGGCTCCGGCAAAACGACGTACAGCATCTGCCATATTCTGTATTCCCAGCTGCTGATATCCTGCCGTGACATTGTCTGTATGGGTACGGCAGAAGTCACTTTATTGGGCGACCTGCGTGCTGTCACTGTCACTTTCTCTATCTGATGCACTTTCCCCGTAATCGTATCTCCCCCACCTCCTGGGCAGAGAGCCGGAGTATACTTGCACCCAATGAAACAGCACAGACCAGTAATACCTTAGTCCTTCCTGACATAGAATAAATGAAGATTATCTTAAACCATTTGCGCACTGCCCACTTTCCTCGAATGGACAATTTTTCGACTTTGTTTTGCAGGTCTTCTGACTCGTTCCCGGTACATCGCCTTCCCGTTCTTTCCGAAGAACAGTGGCACAAGTATGATACACCGAGCATGGAACTCACAGCAGCGGGACTGTTCGGGACTTTCACCCGATTCCCTTTTCATCCGCTTCTCCGGATAGAGAACGCGGAACAAAACGTGGACAAAGATAGGATAAATAAAAGAAGTTTCAGTAAACAATAAAACGAATATTACCGTTTTAACAGTCATTTTTTTAACTTTGTAACATAATAACCCCAAAATCGAGTTGCCATGAAATATAAGTTATTGGTTCTTGATGTAGATGGAACGCTACTCAATGATGAAAGAGAAATTAGTAAAAGGACATTAGCTGCTCTGCTAAAGGTCCAGCAAATGGGAGTGCGCATAGTTTTGGCATCCGGTAGGCCGACTTATGGACTGATGCCACTGGCCAAAACCCTCGAACTCGGCAATTATGGAGGGTTTGTTCTCTCCTATAATGGTTGCCAGATAATAAAAGCACAGAACGGAGAAATATTGTTTGAACGACGCATCAATCCGGAAATGCTGCCTTATCTGGAAAAGAAAGCCCGCAAGAACGGCTTTGCCATCTTCACCTACCACGATGATACCCTCATTACGGATAGTCCGGACAATGAATATATAAAGAATGAAGCCCTGCTAAACAATTTGAAGATAATCAGGGAAGATGAATTCTCTACTGCCATAGACTTCGCGCCTTGCAAGTGCATGCTGGTGAGTGATAAGGAAAAAGCTCTGATAGGGCTGGAACAACATTGGGAAAAACGCCTGGCAGGTACTCTGGATGCTTTCCGTTCCGAGCCTTACTTTTTAGAGGTGGTGCCTGCGGAGTCAATAAAGCGAATACGTTAGGCGCCTATTAGAGCATTTGGGAGTAACACGGGAAGAAGTCATTGCCGTTGGAGATGGCGTATGCGATGTGACCATGCTCCAATTGGCCGGCATGGGGGTAGCTATGGGACATTCACAAGATTCTGTAAAGGTCTGTGCAGACTATGTGACTGCATCGAATGAAGAAGATGGAGTGGCCCTGGCCGTAGAAAAACTAATATTGGCAGAAGTGCGTGCAGCAGAGGTGCCTCTTGATTTACTGAACGAACGGGCACGACACGCATTGATGGGAAACTTGGGCATTCAATACACATACGCTTCGGATGAGCGCGTAGAAGCAACCATGCCGGTCGACTACCGTACCCGCCAACCCTTCGGCATTCTGCATGGCGGTGCCACCCTTGCCTTGGCAGAAACCGTTGCCGGGCTCGGCTCCATGATTATCTGCGAACCTGATGAGATTGTCGTGGGAATGCAAGTCAGCGGAAATCATATTTCTTCTGCACACGAAGGAGATACCGTAAGGGCAGTGGCAACCATCGTTCATAAAGGGCGTTCATCCCATGTGTGGAATGTGGACGTATTTACTTCCACCAATAAACTGGTTTCCTCTATACGGGTAGTGAATAGTGTTATAAAGAAAAGATAAAATAACTGTTATAAACTACGTAATGTAAATGCATGAAAATCAAAAGGGAACGAGGGGGTTAACCAATTCCTCGGTTTTATCCTTACTTTTGTAAACTATATTAGAGAGTTATCCCGAACAACAAAAAGAAAACGATGCAGATACGCAACAATACATTGATAACGGAATGTTCAGCTTATGATTTCAAGGAAATGTTGGAACGTAAGAAAGTGAAGTCATGGCTTAAATCCGTGTCGGCTTTTGCCAATACGGAAGCATCTTCTTTCTTCACTACATTCTATAATCTGAATTGGGGAAAGAACGAAAGAATACCCGTAGAAGAAGTGGCCGAAAGGGTAAACAGTCCCCTCAAAAAGTATCCTGCAAACGAAGAAAGTTCGGTCGAAAAGTTCGGTGTAAATGCGAAAATGTTCGGTGTAAACGACAAAAGTTCGGAGACAAGGTTCGGAGAGAGCACAGATGCCCCTAAAAACATAGGAAAGACAGCACAGAAGATTATCGATTTCGTCATTTCCGATCCTCCTATGTCAGCCGAAACTATGGCTTACAAGATTGGTATAAGTTCTCGTGCCGTAGAAAAACAAATTGCAAAATTGCGGTCTATGGGTATCTTATCTCGTGAAGGTGCGGACTTTGGTGGCTATTGGCGCATTGTCATTAATCCTCAAACTGAAAAATAAGTATATAAGATTGACTTGAAATTCAAAAACACAAGAGGCGTGCAACTTAATGGATTACACGCCTCTTTTTTCTATAAAATCACCTATTGCAACTTACTTCACTTCCTCAAAGATAATTACTGCTGTATACCAGTGTATTATATATAACTTGGTACAAATATGATTACTTTACTTCGTTTACTCTATATTTCAGCCTTAGCGAGAATAGAAAAGCTACCGCAAAAAACTTTAACTTAGTTTAACCATACTATTTTTGACGATTTCTATTTTCTCTTGTTTTCAGATAGTCTTCGATATTTTCTCTTATTATGCTTTTCTTTTCATAAGCTATTGATTTGCAAAACGGTATCTATTTTTTTCTTTCGTTTTTTATGAAAAAGTGTTATACCTTTGCATTGAGAAATAAAAAACAATAGGCATGAAGCAAAAACAATATATACTCCATTCTTTGACAATAGAGGTCATTGCGGTGTTGCTGGCTTCAATGATTGCATTTCAAATATGCAATATGCTTAGCATACGAATGAGTTTGCTTCCGTTCGTTATGGCTGTCGGATATGTGATACTGAAACTTCTATATCATCTTTGCATCTCTATAGCAAGATACATTATAGAAACTCCTTTGTCACATTTGGCATTAGCCGATGAAGTGACAGATAAAAAGACTTCGGCTGTTGCATCCTTACATACCCAAGATTGTGTAGAAGTACAAAAAAGGCGTATGGAATTATTCCATTATGAATACCAGCATGAGCAACAACAATACAAGCAACAAAAAGAAAGAGAAGAAGACGAGAAATTAAATGCTATCCTGAAATATACACGAGACACATTCAAGCGTTTTGATTTGGACGAAACAGAGATTTTCCAAATTTGCGAATCTGTCCGCTATTTTGTGACTAATCGTCAAGTGCTTTCCATGACCGAGATTCATATTAAGAAACATAGTTCGCTCACACAAATCTCTTTAAAGAACTTTGCTTGGAACATCGCTTTCCAATATAATATAGGTGGAGATGTAACTACATCATTTGTGATGGCGACATTTGCCGAATGGTTCACTAACTCCACGTTTGACACCGTAAGAAAGAATCTGCGAACTACAACAGGTCGGCATAAAATTGAAATTGACGAAAATATCCTGTCGAAATACGGTATCTAAGCCATTTTTTCGCTTCCAAATAATAATTATTATCGGAAGTTGCTTATGTTATCAGAGTATTTATATAAATTTGCTCTTGAATTAAAACGTTTTACCTCATGGCTAATTTGAACAGACTAAAAGTCGTACTTGCAGAACAACAAAAAACAGGAAAATGGCTTGCAGAACAGATTGGTAAATCCAATTGCACTGTGAGTAAATGGTGTAGTAATTCTGTTCAACCAGACCTCAAAACCCTTAATGATATAGCTAATGTTCTTGATATTGATGTGAAAGATTTGATTGTTAGCAGTAATAAATCTTAAAACAATTTATTATCATGGAAGTAAACAAGAAAGAACTCAAAGAACAAGAGATACGCACCTTGTTCATTACCCCTGCACTCCAACAAAAGGGCTGGGCTGTAAGCGTAAATATGCGTGAAGAGTATTATTTCACTGATGGTCGAGTACTTGTTGTTGGCAACCAACATTCAGTAGCAGAGGGCAAAAAGGCTGATTATCTATTATACCATAATGGTAAGCCCATTGCAGTGGTAGAAGCTAAAGATAACAAACATGCCGTTGGGGGTGGTATTCAACAAGCTATGGATTATGCCCAAATCCTTGACTTGAAATTTGCGTACTCCAGTAATGGTGATGCTTTCTTGGAACATGACTTTATCACAGGGAAAGAAACCGAAATCAAATTAGAGAATTTCCCGACAGAAGAGGAATTATACAATCGTTATCTTGCATCCAAGAACTATACATCGGATGAACTTAACATAATAGAAACACCGTTTTATTATGATGCCCATAGCCATGAGCCAAGATATTACCAACGTATAGCGGTTGACCGTACAGTGGAAGCCATTGCAAGAGGACAACAGCGTGTACTTGTCGTAATGGCTACCGGTACTGGTAAGACTTTCACTGCTTTCCAGATTATCCATCGTCTCCATAAAAGCGGAGCAAAGAAAAAGATTCTTTATCTTGCAGACCGAAATATCCTCATTGACCAAACAATGGTGCAAGACTTCAAACCTTTCAAGAAGTTTATGACTAAGATAACTTCTGTTGGGGAAGGCGAAGAGAAAATTGACTCCTCATACGAGGTATATATGGCGTTATACCACCAACTGGTTGGAAAAGAGGGCAAGCCAGATCCGTTTTTGGAGGTGCAGCAAAACTTCTTTGATTTGATTATCGTTGACGAGTGCCATCGTGGTAGCGCAAAGGACGATTCTGCATGGCGCAAAGTATTGGAGTATTTCAGCTCGGCTACCCAAATCGGTATGACTGCTACCCCGAAAGCTGATGAAGGAGCAAACAACTTGGATTATTTCGGAGAGCCGGTATATACCTATTCCCTTCTTCAAGGAATCCAAGATGGTTTCTTGGCTCCATATCGGGTTACTGCCGACTTCATCAACGTTGATTTGCAGGGCTGGACTCCCGATGAAGGTGAAATAGATTTGTTAGGAAAGGAGATTGAACAGAAATTATATCAAAGACAGAATATAGGTCGTGACCTTGCCATTAAGTTAAGGCGTAAAGTAGTAGCACACAGGATTACCCAAATGTTATACGACATCGGTCGTATGACAAAGACAATCGTGTTCTGTTCAGATATTGAGGAAGCCGCCGAAATGCGAACACTGCTTATCAACATAAATAGCGATTTATGTAAAAAATCTCCTTACTACGTAACACGCATTGTCGGAGAGGACAAAGAGGGGAAGAAGCAGTTAGACAACTTTATCAGTGTTGACGAACCTTATCCGGTAATTGTTACTACCTCCGAACTTCTATCTACAGGAGTGGACTGCAAAACTTGTGGCTTAATCGTCATTGATAAAGAAATTGGCTCTATGACGGAATTTAAGCAAATCATCGGGCGTGGCACACGACTTAGAAAAGACAAAGGCAAGTGGCATCTGGAAATCCTCGACTTCCGCAATGCTACCGCAAAATTCAAAGACCCGTCATTTGACGGCGACCCTGAACCACCCAAAGGCGGTGAAAAAAAGCCGAAGCATATCCGCCTGTTCCCTCAAATCCTCCAACAGCTCACGAACCTCGTGAAAAGTATCTTATCAATGGAAAGGATATTCGTATTGCACATGAGATAGTATCTGTTTTGGGAGAGGATGGCAAAACCATGAGAACGGAAAGCGTTCAGTCCTTTGCGAGAAAGCAACTGTTGCGACACTATCAAAGTTTGGATGATTTCGTACAAACGTGGACTGAAGCAGAACGCAAACAGGCGGTTATGGATGAGTTAAAGGAATATGCCATCTTGATAGACGCAGTACGTGAAGCAAATCCGGCATTGAAAGATGCCGATATCTTCGATGTGATATGTCACGTTGCATTTGACCAACCACCATTGACGAGGAAAGAAAGGGCTAACAATATAAAGAAACGTAACTACTTCGGAAGTACGAAGGCAAGGCTCGTGAAGTATTGGAGGCTCTTCTTGACAAATATGCGGAGAATGGTATTCTTGACTTTGAAAAGGCAAATATTTTGGAGATTCCTCCATTCAACAGCATAGGGAAACCAACTAAAATCATAAAACTATTTGGTGGCAAAGTCGCTTTTGAACAAGCCATCAAAGAATTGGAATATCAAATATATAAATCAGCTTAAAAATGGCAGTAAATAATATCATAAAGCGAATCCAGAATATCATCGTCAAGACGCGGGTATCAATGGTGACGCACAAAGAATTGAACAGATGACTTGGATGTTCTTCTTGAAAGTCTATGACACACAAGAAGAAACATGGGAATGGAAAGATGAGAAATACAAGTCCATTATCCCGAGGATTTGCGTTGGCGTAACTGGGCAATAGATAAAAAAGACGGTGAAGCATTGACTGGAGAAGCCCTACTCTCTTTCGTCAATGAGAAACTGTTTCCTACCTTGAAGAATCTCCCGATAGATGCCAATACCCCAAGAGCTAAAAGCATTGTTCAAGAAACATTTGCAGACTTGAACCAGTATATGAAGAATGGAACGCTTCTGCGCCAAGTGGTCAACATTGTAAACGAAATCGAATTTGACGATGCTGACGACCGTCACACATTCGGAGATATTTATGAGGGAATTTTGAAAGATCTGCAATCGGCAGGAAATGCCGGAGAGTTCTACACACCACGTGCATTGACTGATTTTATTGTGATGATGCTCGACCCGAAATTGGGCGAAACCTTTGGCGACTTCACCAGTGGAACGGGAGGCTTCCTCACCTCGGCACTTAAATATATGGGCAGGAATATTGGCTCTGCGGCAGATGGAGAAAAACTGCAAAATGCGTTGTAGGTCAGGAATGGAAAC
>ENA-OQCS01000032-OQCS01000032.1-human-gut-metagenome-genome-assembly--contig:-NODE-32-length-52239-cov-4.844393_pt1 | contig 52239 bp, 65 predicted proteins | sample MGYA00242757_ERZ504575 | MGnify/ENA primary metagenome ERZ504575 (study PRJEB26092, sample SAMD00036297) | human gut metagenome | host: Homo sapiens | study: EMG produced TPA metagenomics assembly of... | reverse complement strand
CCATCAAAAAATTCAATATATCCTTCAAAATATACAAAAAAAGACAATTTCATTTCGAAAATTGCCTATATACAATAAAAAGCCTATGTCCTTACGAAAAGGTATAGGCTTTTGTCAACAATCTGAAAGAAGTCATATGACTTCTTAATCCTTCATTAAGCGATTTCGTTAATAGCTTTTGCTAAACGTGCTTTTTGACGGCTAGCGTAGTTTTTGTGGTGAATACCTTTAGCTACGGCTTTGTCTAATTTAGAACTGCAGTCGTTGTAAGCTGCTACAGCAGCTTCTTTATCTTTAGCATCAACAGCTGCTAATACAGCTTTAATACTTGATTTCAATGCTGATTTTTTAGATACGACTAATTTGTGAGCCTTGTTATTTGTTTTAACACGTTTCTTTTGAGATTTAATCTGTGGCATGAAGTGCACCTCCTGACATAAATTTGCAAATGGATTATAGCAAATTTCTAGATTTAATGCAACACAACTTCAAAAAAATACGCTATAATACTCTAGTATTGGAGTGATATATATGGAAAATAGACGCATTATTTTTATGGGAACACCCAAAATTGCGAGTGTCGTACTAAAAACGATGTTAGAAAACGATATACATGTAGGCTTAGTGGTAACGCAGCCGGATAAGAAAAAGGGTAGAAAACAACAGCTTGTCTATTCGGAAGTCAAAGAAGTGGCTTTAGAATATGATATTCCTGTATTTCAGCCTGTTAAAATTAAATCGGATTATCAAACCATTCTTGATTTTGCCCCTGATTTAATTGTGACTTGTGCATATGGACAAATCGTACCTAAGGAAGTATTGGACTTACCTCGGTATGGTTGTGTAAATCTTCATGGATCTTTACTTCCTAAGTATAGAGGGGGAGCGCTATTCAAAGAGCTATTTGGAATGGCGATAAAGTCAGTGGTATGTCATTAATGAAAATGGCACCTAAAATGGATGCAGGTCCAGTACTAGCTCAAAAAGAAATTGAAATCTTACCAACAGATAATTCAACAACCTTATTTGATAAGATGGGTATTTGTGCTAGTGAATTATTACTTTCTCACTTTGAAGAAATCTGTTCAGGCCATGCGGTATATGTAGAACAAGATGAAAGTCAAGTTGTCTTCTCACCGGTTTTATCTAAGGAAGAAGAGCATATTGATTTGAATCAAGATGATGAACACATTTTAAATCAGATTCGTGCCTTTGCCAATGCACCAGGTGCTTATGTGTTATTAAAAGGAAAGAAATTTAAAATCTTGAAGGCAAGTTATTTAAATGAACACAATGAGTTTGGACTTCTTGTTAAGATTGGCAAGAACAAACTTGGTATTGGCCTTCATTTAGGTACACTTGTGATCGAAACTTGTCAAATGGAAGGAAAGCCAGTCATGGATTGTGCAAGCTTCTTTAATGGACAAGGAAGAAACCTAGTAGGAAATATTGTGGAGTAGGGGGAAGTCTATGGATCAAAAGAATATTCGAAATTTTTGTATTATTGCACATATTGACCACGGAAAAAGTACATTAGCCGATCGTATCTTAGAATTAACGGATACGGTCGAAAAGCGTGAAATGAAAGATCAGATTCTAGATTCAATGGATCTAGAAAGAGAGCGTGGAATTACAATTAAATTAAATGCCGTACAGCTTGTATATCATGCCAAAGATGGACAAGACTACTTGTTCCATCTTATTGATACACCAGGCCATGTCGACTTTACATATGAAGTGTCTAGATCTCTTGCTGCATGTGATGGAGCTATTTTGGTTGTTGATGCAGCTCAGGGTGTTCAGGCACAGACATTAGCCAATGTATATTTGGCTATTGAAAACGATTTGGAAATCTTACCTGTATTAAATAAGGTGGATCTTCCAAGCGCACAACCTGAAGTTGTGAAAAAAGAAATTGAAGACTTGATTGGTTTGGATTGTAGTGAAGCTGTTGAAATTAGTGCTAAATCTGGATTGAATGTCGATAAAGTACTCGAAGAAATCGTACATAAACTACCAAGTCCAAAAGGGGATAAAGATGCACCTACACAAGCTTTAGTCTTTGACTCTTTCTATGATTCCTATCGTGGAATCATTGCGTTTGTTTCTGTTAAAAATGGAACCATTAAACCAAAAGATAAGATTCGCTTTATGGCAACAGGCGCTGAATATGAAGTGACGGAAGTTGGTGTTCGTACACCAAAAGAAGTGGTAGAAGATCAGTTGAATTGCGGGGATGTAGGATGGGTCAGTGCAGCCATTAAAAATATTGAAGATGTTCGTGTCGGTGATACGATTACAGTCGCATCCAATCCTGCAAGTGAACCATTATCTGGATATCGTGAAATGCATCCAATGGTGTATTGTGGTTTATATCCAGTGGATAATGCGCGTTATGATGATTTAAAGGAAGCTTTATCAAAATTAAAATTAAATGATGCTGCCTTACATTTTGAACCCGAAACTTCACAAGCCTTAGGGTTTGGTTTCCGTTGTGGATTCTTAGGCTTATTACACATGGACGTTGTTGAAGAGCGTTTAGAGCGTGAATATAATCTAAGTCTTATCGCCACAAGTCCTTCCGTAATTTATCATGTCTATAAAACAGATGGAATTATGGAAGAAATCGATAACCCATCGGCTTTACCTGAACCTCAAAAAGTGGATCATATTGAAGAACCTTATGTGAAGTGTGACATTATGGTACCCAAAGAATATGTAGGTCCTATGATGGATCTTTGTCAGAAAAAACGTGGCGAATATGTGGATCTTCAAGTTTTAGATGATGTTCGTATGATGATGGTGTACCAAATGCCATTAAGTGAAATTATTTATGATTTCTTTGATAAGATGAAATCTTGTACGAAAGGCTATGCTAGTTTTGACTATGAATTTAGTGGATATCGCACAAGTTCATTGGTGAAGATGGATATTTTATTAAATGGACAAATTGTCGATGCCCTATCTACGATTGTCTTTAGAGATTTTGCGTATAACCGCGGTAATGCGATGGCTGTAAAATTGAAAGACTTGATTCCTAAGCAGCAATTTGAAATTCCTGTGCAGGCTGCCATTGGTGGTAAGATCATTGCACGTACAAACATTAAGGCATTGCGTAAAAACGTATTGGCTAAATGTTATGGGGGAGATATTTCGCGTAAAAAGAAATTATTGGAGAAACAAAAAGAAGGAAAGAAACGTATGAAGATGGTAGGATCGGTTGAGATTCCGCAAGAAGCCTTCATGGCCGTTTTAAGTATGGATGACGACTAATGGTACCATCAGCCTATGTGCACATTCCTTTCTGTGATTCGATATGTGCGTATTGTGATTTTGTCCGGATTCAAAAAATGAATCTTTCTTTTCAAGTTGGAAAGAAAAGTTAATTCAAGAAATTCAAGAGTATAAGATTTCAAGTCTTCATACTCTTTATTTTGGTGGGGGGACACCTAGTTTATTAAGTGTGGATGATTTTGTATCTATAAGAAATTGTTTTCCTAAAGATATTGAGGAATTTACCGTAGAATGCAACCCGGAATCTTTAGATGAAGATAAATTAAATGCTTATGTAGCTTTGGGTGTGAACCGTATTAGTTTAGGTGTTCAAAGCTTTAAGGATGATCTATTAAAAGTATGTCGAAGAACACATACAGCAAGTCAGGCAATTTCGGTTATTGAAAATATCAAGAAAAGTTCGATATCGACTTTTCCATTGATTTGATTTTTGGGCTTCCAAATCAAACAATGGAAGATGTGAAAAAAGATATTTTTACATTTTTAAGTTTAGATATACCACACTTATCTATTTATTCATTGCAGATTGAAGAAAATTCAATATTTGGAAAGACAGGGGTAGAACCTTGTGATAGTGATCTAGAAGCAGATATGTTTGAATATATCACAAAAACACTTGAAGCAGCCGGATATATTCACTATGAGATTTCTAGCTTTTGTAAGCCAGGTCATTATTCCAAGCACAATCTAGCATATTGGCAAGACAAAGATTTCTATGGCTTTGGCTGTGGTGCAAGTGGAAGACTTGATGGGATTCGTTATGATAATACGACAAGTTTAAAGGAGTACTGTTCTTTGGGTCCTTGTCCTGTTTATATCGATGAAACACTTGCTGAACGAGGCATGGATGCGATCATGATGGCTTTACGTACAAAGTTTGGATTGAATATAAAAGAATGGAATCTAAAGTATCAAAGTGATTTTAAAGAACATTATGCGCAAGTATTAGATAAGTATCGTGAGTATTTTTGTTTTGAAGGGGAATGTATCTATTTAAAGGATGCTGGTCTTGAAATATTAAATACGATTCTAGTTGATTTTATGTTGATTGAATGATATAGTTTAATAGCTTTTGTACTGAGAGTCTGGAAACTTCCAACCTTTCGCTCGGTAGAAAAGGACTAATATACATGGAGGAAGAAAAAAATGTTATTAAAATCTGAAAAACAAGCAATTATGCAAGAGTATGCAGTACACGAAGGTGACACAGGTTCTCCTGAAGTTCAAATCGCTGTATTGACAGAAGAAATCAACCGTTTAACTGAACACTTCAAAGAACACAAACACGATTATCACTCACAACGTGGATTGATGAAAAAAGTTGGTCGTCGTAAAAAATTGTTAGCTTACTTGAAGAGTAAAGATTTAGACCGTTACAAAGCATTGATCGCTAAATTAGGTTTAAGAAAGTAATCGAAAAGATTACTTTTTTTTTTAAGCATTTATTTGATAGAATATAAAAGTATGATTGAGGTGAAAAAATGGCGAAACAAGAGTTTCATTTAGATTTTTGTGGTCGGGGGATCACAGTAGAAACTGGGGAAATCGCAAAACAAGCAGATGGTGCTGTTATTATTCGTTATGGAGATACAGTTACATTATCAACTGCATGTGCATCGAACCAGGCAAAAGAAGGGATTGACTTTTTCCCTTTAACAGTAAGTTTGAAGAAAAGTTATATTCTGTTGGAAAGATTCCAGGAGGATTTTTACGTCGTGAAGGAAGACCAAGCGAACATGCGACATTAACAGCTCGTATGATCGACCGTCCAATCCGTCCATTATTTGCGGAAGGATTCCGTAATGAAGTACAGGTTGTCAACACTGTATTAAGTGTGGATCAAGATGCAAGTCCTGAAATGGCTGCCATGTTTGGTGCTTCTTTGGCATTATGTATTTCTGATATTCCATTCAATGGACCTATTGCTGGTTGTAAGTTGGACGTATCAATGGAGAATTGGTTGCGAATCCTACAGTCGCTCAAATGGAAGAAAGTGACATTGATTTAACAGTTGCAGGTACTGCACAAGCTTTAAACATGGTTGAAGCAGGTGCTAAAGAAGTGAGCGAAGAAGATATGCTTGCGGCATTGATGTTTGGACATGAACAAATCAAAAAATTATGTGCATTCCAAGAAGAAATTGTTGCGGCTTGTGGTAAAGAAAAACGTGAAATCGAATTATACGCAGTTGATGAAACAATTGATCGTGAAGTTCGTTCTAACTTTGAAGCACAAATTCGTGCGGCTGTTTCAATTAAAGAAAAATTGGAACGTTATGGTAAGATTGATGATTTAACAGATGAAGCGGCTGAAATGATTGCAAACAAAGAATATGCATCTGAAAAAGAGCAAAACAATGCGGTGAAACAAGCTCGTGAAATTTGTCGTGGTATTGAAGCAGATGAAGTACGTCGTTTAATTATCGAAGATAAAGTTCGTCCAGATGGTCGTCAAATTGATGAAATCCGTCCATTGAACTCACAAGTGGATTTACTTCCTCGTGTTCATGGTTCAGCATTATTTACTCGTGGTGAAACACAGGTATTATCAACAACTACATTAGGTGCTTTAAATGACAATCAAATCATTGATGATTTAACTGTTGTAGATTCAAAACGTTTCATGCACCACTATAACTTCCCGCCATATTGCGTAGGGGAAACAGGACGTATGGGAAATCCTGGACGTCGTGAAATTGGTCATGGTGCTTTAGGCGAAAGAGCTTTAGCTCAAGTATTACCAAGCGTAGATGAATTCCCATATACAATTCGTACAGTTGCAGACGTTATGGAAAGTAACGGATCTAGTTCTCAGGCAAGTATTTGTGCAGGAACTATGTCTTTAATGGCAGCTGGTGTTCCAATCAAAGCTCCAGTAGCTGGTATTGCGATGGGATTGATCATGGATGATGATTCAGGTAAATATACTGTATTAACAGATATTCAAGGTATGGAAGACCACTTTGGAGATATGGACTTTAAGGTTGCCGGAACTAAAAATGGTATCACAGCTTTACAGATGGATATCAAAGTAACAGGTATCACTAAAAATATCTTTGAAGAAGCGTTGGCACAAGCTCACAAAGCTCGTTTAGAAATCTTAGACAATATGCTAGCATGTATTTCTGAGCCAAGAACACAATTGAGTCCATATGCACCTAAGATTGCGATGATGAACATTGATCCAGATAAGATCAAAGATGTGATCGGACCTGGTGGAAAAATGATCAACGAAATCATTGCGCAATGTGACAATGTAAAAATTGATATTGATGATGATGGAAAAGTTGTAATCTATCACAATGATTATGATACAATCGAAAAAGCGAAACAAATGATCAGTGACATTGTTCGTGTCGCTAAAGTTGGTGATGTATATGCAGCTAAAGTTGTTCGTTTAGAAAAATTTGGTGCATTCGTGAACCTATTTGGCAATACAGATGGTTTATTACATATTTCTAAAATTTCTCACCACCGTGTAGATAAAGTAGAAGATGTATTAAAACTTGGTGATGTGATCGATGTTAAGGTTACAGAAATCGACAATAAGGGTCGTATCAATGTAAGCGCAAAAGCTTTACTTCCAAAACCTAAAACAGAAGAAGAAAAAACGGAAGCGTAAAAGTTAGGAACTCGTGAAAAACGAGTTCTTTTTTCTTGACTATGTGGTAAAATAGGTGGGTAGAGGTGAAAATTATGGATTTTAATACAGAAGTACTTAAATATAAAGATGATTCTTAAAAGACTTAAACACACTTGTATCGTATGAAAGTGTTCGTGATGATCTACGAAAACTGAAAATGCTCCTTTTGGAAAGAATTGTCGTGACGTTTTAGATGCGATGCTAGACATGGCTAAACGCGATGGTTTTGAAACAAAAGATGTTGATGGATATGCAGGTGTTGTTGAATATGGAAAGGGTGACGAAACATTTGGTGTTTTAGGTCACTTAGATATTGTGCCACTAGGTGAAGGGTGGACAAAAGATCCTTTAAAAGTAACATTGGAAAATGGCTATATCTTTGGACGTGGTGTTATGGATGATAAAGGACCGGCTCTAGCTGGTTATTATGCCTTAAAAATGATTCGTGATTTAAACATTCCACTTAAAAAACGTGTCATGTTGATAACAGGATGCGATGAAGAATCAGGTATGGAATGTATGAATTACTATGTGGATCATGCCGAAGTTCCTCAAATGGGATTTGTACCAGATGCCAACTTTCCAGTGATTTATGGTGAAAAAGGTGGCTTACATGTAGGATTAGTAAGTCGTGATGCAACAGTCATCAAAAAACTTCATGCGGGAAGCCGCCCAAATATTGTCATTGGTAAAGCGGATGTGACTGTGGATGTGATGAGTTATCAACAAGAAGACTTATTTAAATTCTATTGTGCTACGCAAGGTGTTAAGGGTTCAATCAAAAGAAGTGAAGAAGGAGTTACACTACATATTGATGGTGCCTTTGCGCATGCAGCTATGCCATATAATGGTGTGAATGCCGCTGTTTTATTGTTGAACTTTATTGGTGAAGCCTTTGATGATCCACTATCAAAAGATTTATATTCATTATTAAAGGACTGGATGGGAAAACCAGTTGGCATTGAAAAAGATGGTTTATATATGTCTTTCTTAACAATGAATACAGGTATTGTGAATATGGAAAATAACGAAACGGATATCTTAATTGATATTCGATATCCAAATGATACAAATGCAGATGAAATTATGGCTAAATTTGATGCAACTTGTGCAAGCTTAACTTCCAATATCAAAGCCGAAAATCGTGGAGATTCAAAACCATTGTTCGTGGATCCAGATTCTCGTTTAGTGAAAGATTTAATGAGTGTCTACCAAAAATATACAGGGGATACATTCTCATGTCCAATCACAATTGGTGGTGGAACATATGCACGTAAATTTGAAAACTTTGTATCGTATGGTCCAGAACTTCCAAATGAAGTGATTGAAACAGATGCATTCGTAGGAGGATGTCACCAACGTGATGAAGGTATTAAATTAGATAACTTGTTGCAGGCTATCTGTATTTATGCCGATGCGATCGTGACATTGTGTAGCTAATATGAGAATGCGTAAAGTGAAGTGGGCAACAGATTATTTGCCTACTGCAAATTGTTTAGTGAAAGAACCATCTAAACAGGCAGGAAATTGGAAAAAGTTAATGGGTACAGATACTTTGCATATTGAGATTGGTTGTGGAAAAGGAAATTATTCTTTAGACATGGCTAAAATGTATAAGGATAATGGATTCATTGCGATTGAAAAGAATGAAAGTGCTGCGGGTATTGCCGCTAAAAAATATGATGAGGATACAGACGATAAACATTTGAAACTGATCCAAGATGATGCGAGTAGCATAGGGGAATGGTTTGGACCTCGTGAAGTAGATGTAATCCACTTGAATTTCTCAGATCCATGGCCTAAAAAGCGTTATGCGAAAAGACGTTTATCAAGTGCTTCCTTTTTAGATCAATATAAGCGCATCTTGTCAAGAAATGGCGAAATTCAAATGAAAACGGACAACAGTGCTTTGTTTGAATATAGCTTGATTGAATTTCAAAATGCGGGATTTAAAATGGTTGAAGTCAGTGTGGATTATCGTCGTGAAAAACATGATGAAGATGCGATTACAGAATATGAACAAAAATTCATTTCTTTAGGACAGCCAATCTATCGTTGTGTTTGGAGATATATGCATGACTGATATTAAGAATAAAGATGAATTTTTAAAAGCATTAAACAATACAGGCATTCAAGTGATGATGTTTACAGCGTTTTGGTGTCCAGACTGTATGTACATCAAACCTTTCTTGCCTGAAATTGAAGAAGAATTTAGCAATTTACAATTCTATTCCTTAAATCGTGATCATTGTATGGATATTGCGCTTGAATATGAAGTGATGGGTATCCCTAGCTTTATATGTTTTAAGGACGGAAAAGAAATTTCAAGATTTGTGTCGACTCTTCGAAAGACAAAAGAAGAAATAGAGGCATTTCTTACTCAGACTATAGAAAGTGAGGATAAAAGATGTTAAAGGACTTAATGCATGCGATTTTCAATGAAGATATTGAAGAAGATGATGAAGAACAAGAAGTTGTAGAAGAACCTACAAAAGAAGAAGAAATTACACCTGTACCTGAAGTTGTAGAACAACCTGTTGTACAAGAAGAGGTAAAACCACAGCCTGTATTTACACAAGCTGCAAGTTCAGTTGAAGAAAATCCTGAAAACTTTATGGATTCTCCAATTTTTGAAAAGGCGATTATTCAACCTAAACAAAAGAAATCTACGATTTTCCAAGGTTTAGATGTGGATTCAATTGCTCAAGAAGAAACAAAACCGAAACAAAAGGTATATAAGTATGATCGTCATAAATCAGTAAAGGTACGTCGTGTTGCGGAAGATTTAGATTATCAACCTGTTATTTCTCCAATTTTTGGAAATGTTGAGGATGATAAAAAAGAATTTGATAAAGTACATGATGCGATTTCTTTACAAAAACCAGAAGATGAAGATTTCTCACAGATTTTATCGCCAATGTATGGAACATACCTTCCTAGTATGCAGCCTGCAAAATCGATTCCTGAATATAAGGTAGAAGATAAAAGGCGAATATGAATCTTTCTGAAATGTTAGAAAAGCCAAAAAGGAAACAAATAAACAAGAATCATTATTCGATAAAGAAGGTGAATAGAATGGCTTATCATTTATTGGTATTAAAGGAACAGGTATGGCTGCCTTAGCATGTATCTTGCATGATGAACATAAAGAAGTAACGGGTAGTGATATCGATAAATATATTTTTACAGAAGATGGATTAAGAGCTCGTAATATTCCTATTTATTCATTTAGTCCTGAAAATATTAAGGACAATGATACAGTAATTATTGGTTTATCTTTGATCAAACACATCCTGAAGTGAAAGCAGCGATGGATAATCCAACTGTAAAAACATATTATTATAATGAATATTTAGGTATTTTGTTAGAGTCATACAGCTCAATTTGTGTAGCTGGTACACATGGTAAATCAACTACGACTGGTATTTTAGGTCAAGTTCTTTCTTTACAAGATGAATGTGCCTATTTAATTGGGGATGGTCATGGCTATATGCCAGAACATGCCAATCATTTTGTGCTAGAGTCTTGTGAATTTCAAAGACATTTCTTAGCCTATCATCCAGATTATGCGATTATTACAAATATTGAATTAGATCACATCGACTATTATAAAGATATAGATGATTATGTATCGGCATTCCAAAGTTTTGCCGACCAAGTCAAAAAACACATTGTCGTATTTGGAGATAACGAACACTTGAAGAATTTGCATTACAACGTACCTGTGACAACATATGGTATGAAGGATGGAAATGATTATCAAGCCGTTAATATTGAGCAAGGTCCATTTGGCATGCATTTTGATTGTAAGCACAATGGTGAAATTCTAGCTCATGTTGAATTAAATGAGGTAGGAGATCCATTTATGCAGGATGCCTTAGGATGTTTTGCGCTAGCCCACGTTCTAGGAATGCCGGCTGATTTGATTGTACAAGGCTTAAAAGAATATAAAGGAATTGCACGTCGATTTGTGATTGATGAAGTCAAGGATAGTGTATTAGTGGATGACTATGCACACCATCCAACCGCTATTCGTCTTATGATTGATGCCGTTCGTAAAAAATATCCGGAAAAGAAAATTGTTGCGTTATATAAACCAGATCGTTATTCACGTCTACAATATTTCTTGGATGACTTTGCGAAAAGCTTAAATACGGCAGATCAAGTATGTTTACTTGATTTTCCTAAAAATGCCGTAAGAGAAGATGAAACAATCACGGTCACAATTCAAGATTTAATGGATCGTTGTCCAAACGCAATCTTATTAGATGTAGATGATGCTTCAGCAGAAAAGTTAAAAGAATTAGCTCCTGCAGCATTCGTCTTTATGTCTAGTAAAGACATCTATCTATTAAGAGATAAATTAGAGAAGATTTTATAAGAGAACAGATTGTCTGTTCTTTTTTAGTTGTGGACAATTCAAAAAGCGGCTATAATATGATTGAATCTTAGAATAGCGGAAAGGAGAGAGAATATGTATATTAAAAGACATATGGAAGAAACTATAAAAGAGTGTTTAGAACAATTTCCAATTGTATTAGTTACTGGACCTAGACAAGTTGGTAAAACAACACTTTTACAATATGTTTGCGATAATTTTCAATATGTTACATTAGATGATCCAATTATATTGACACAGGCCGTAGAAGAGACAAATTTGTTTTTAAAAAACTATCAACCACCCTTGTTCATTGACGAAGTCCAATATGCGCCTAGTATATTTAGATATTTAAAAATGTATGTCGATATGAATAAACAAAAAGGAAGTTTTGCGCTTACTGGATCACAGGCTTTTGAGTTGATGAAAGGGGTAAGTGAAACCTTAGCTGGACGAATGGCGATTGTTGAATTAAAAGGATTATCATTTCGTGAAATACATCATATTGAATTTAATAAACCTTTTATCCCAAATGAAGCCTATTTTAATGAAAGAAAATCACAAATTAAAAGCTATTCTGATCTGTGGCATTGGATCCATAGAGGAAGTATGCCGCAACTTCAAGATGAAAAAATTGATTGGCAAAGATACTACTCTTCTTATGTGAAAACATATATCGAAAGAGATGTTCGACAAATTATTAATGTTTCTAACGAGTTAAAATTTATAAAGTTTTTAACATCCCTTGCGGTTAGGTGTGGGGAATTATTAAATATTAATGCGGTTAGCAATGAAGTAGAGACAAGTGCAGATACAATTAAAAGATGGCTTTCGATTCTTCAAACTTCGGGAATTATCTATTTGTTGGAACCATATTCTAACAATTTATTAAAGCGAGTTGTCAAAACACCAAAAGTTTATTTTTATGACACCGGTTTGGTATGTTACTTGGCTAGATGGACTAGTGCAGATACAGCTATGACAGGTGCTCAAGCTGGAAATATATACGAAAATTTTATTGTGTCTGAAATTTTAAAAAGTCATTTAAATGCAGGTAAAACCATTTCAAATATCTATTTCTATCGTGATCGTGATCAAAGAGAAATTGATGTAGTGATTGATGAAGATGGGAAATTGTATCCGATTGAAATTAAAATGACGGCAAATCCTACAAAGTCCATGGGGAAACATTTTTCGGCATTAAAAGATATCCCAAATAAAGAAGTACAACCAGGAATCATATTATGTCAATATGATCGAAAGATGTATTTGACTGAAGATATGATCGCATTGCCAATTGAATATATTTAATCGATACTCTTTCTTTTTTCATAGTCAACAAGATTTGCTTGTACACTATGTTTTGAGCAAGTTCGTGAAGTTGAATCAAGAAAAAGAGGATTTTGCCTCTAGATTGTATTTTATGGAAGTGTTAGAATAATTCGAGCACTTCCTTTATTATTTGTAGCGTTTACAGGGTTGTGAAAAAAGTTTCAAAATAAATAGATAAGTTAGAAAGTTCATGTTATAATCTTTCTGAGGTGGTATTGTGAGTCTAGATATCTTTATGAGTACATTAGCTCGTGCATTTTCATATGTTTTACCAATCGTTGGTGTTATCGCATTAATTTATTTGATTTTGTTTTTAAAACAGTTGATTGAAACTTAAAACAGGTGTCAAAAACATTGGATACAGCCAATGATCAATTAAAAAAATTAGATGCACCATTAAAAACGGCAGAAAATATTTCTACTACAGTGGATGAAGTGAATCAGAGCGCAAAAGAGGCGTTTGTGAGTGTGATGAGTTCACTTAGCGAAAATGTACAAAATGCCAAAGACTGGTTTCAAAATAAAAAGAATGGAAAAGAAAGTATTGAAACAAAGGAGGATGAATGACATGGATGAAAAACAATTAATTGATGATTTAGAAAAAGAATCGATGCTAGAACTTGAAGTGATGCATGAATCCGAAAATACAGATAATGAAAGAATTATTGAGGATGCTAAGAGTAAAATTGAAAAGTTGTTTGATGATTTGCGTGATTTATTAAAAGACGCTTCAGATCCTGAAAAAGTAAAGGAAGCTTTATCGCAAGCTAAGGATGATGCAAAAGATATTCTTTCTTCAACAAAAGATAAAGTGGTTGAAGTCAGTGAGAGTGAACAATTTAAACAAACTGTTTCGGCTGGTAAAGAATTTTTACAGGGCACAGCTGGATTGGTAGTAGATGGTTTTAAATATGGAAAAGAAACATTAAGAAAAAATGATTCTTTACGTAAAGTAATTGATAGAGCGGATGAAAAAGTAGACGAAATTCGTACAAATGATTCTGTTATTCGTGCCGTTGATAAAGCAGAAGAAGTAACTGGTAAAGCTACAGAAGCATTGTTTAGTGGATTGAAGAAAATATTTAACAAGGGGGACGAATAGGAATGAAAAGAATTACCATTTATGATGTTGCCAAAGAGGCAGATGTCTCATTAGCAACTGTATCACGTGTTATTAATGATAGTAATGTAGTGCGTGAAGATACACGTATGCGTGTTCAACAAGCTATTGAAAAATTGGGATATAAACCAAATGCGATTGCGCAAGGATTAGCTCTTTCAAAAACAACTACAATTTCAATTGTGATGAGTGAAAAGTTATTTGCGTATAATGCGAAGATCTTAAATGGTCTTATGGATGTCGCAAAAATCTATAACTACAACATCATGTTCCATACTACAAGTAAGGGTATTTCAAAAATGCAGGATGTGATTGAATCGATTATTAAATCACGTGTGGATGGTGTAATTTTATTTAATGACAACTTCTCTGAAGATGAAATGGAAGTCTTACATGAATACCAAATTCCTATGGTTGTAGTTGGAAGTAAGTTAAAAGGACAAAAGATTGGCAACGTTGGAAATGTATATATCAACTTCGAACGTATGGCATATGAATTTGTCAACGAATGCTTCGAAAAAGGTATCGATGATATTTCTATGGTAGAAGATAAATTAAATCTTTCTATGATGGAACAATTAAAAGCGGGTGTAGATCGTGCATATGCTGAAAAGGGATTGGTTTTCAACAAATATGTTACATATGATGATAGCTACAAATCAAGTTATACATTCTTGTCCGATTACTATAAGAGAAATAAGCCAAGCCGTATGGTAATCACATTCCGTGATTCACAAGCCATTGCTTTAATGAATGCTTGTAAAGAGAGTGGATATTCAATTCCAGATGATACACAACTTGTATGTATCTTGAATTCTAAATATTTAACAATGATGCGTCCAATGATTTCTACATACAACATTCCTGAATATGATTTAGGAGCTGTTGCGATGCGTTTATTAACTAAGATGTTAGTGGATGATGAGTCTGTTAAACAGAATAAAGATATTGAAATCTCATTCTCAAAAATGTTTAGAGAAACTACAAAGTAAGAGTTCGTTTTGAACTCTTTTTTATTTAGTGTATAATCTAGGCATGGAAATAATTTTTATAAATAACGCAAAAGATAGAAGTGTCTATCGATACAAAAAAGACTTTGAAAACATATTAGAACGTGCATGCCAGGTGTTAGAAAGAAAAGGAGATTGGAGTTTATCTGTAATATATGTAACACCTGAACAGATTCACGAAATCAATCGTGACTATCGAAAGGTAGATCGTCCAACGGATGTGATTAGTTTTGCGATTCAAGATGATATGAGTGATATGTTGGTGGATGAAGATCAATATGAACTTGGAGACATCTTTATCAATGTGCAAGCTATTCGTGATCAAGCAAGTGCTTATGGACATTCGATTCGTAGAGAAGCTTGTTTCTTATTCTGTCATGGCTTACTTCATTTGATGGGATATGATCACATGAAAGAAGAAGATGAAAAGGTTATGTTTGCCTTACAGGATGAAATTCTAGATGAATTGGTTCAAAGGTAGATTCAAATATGCCTTTCAAGGCCTGTTTTACGCTTTTACTTGTGATCGTAGTATACGTCTTCAAGGCATCTTTGGATTGATTGTTATATTGTTTGGCTTTATCTTTCATTGTTCCATTGAAGAATGGATGATGTTGATTAGTGCAATTGGTTTCGTATGGTTTAGTGAAATTATGAATTCTTGCATTGAAAGATGTGTGGACTATATTTCATTAGAACATAATGAACAAGCTAAACATATTAAAGATATGGCTGCAGGAGCTGTTTTTATTATAAGTGTGCTTGCGGCTTGTATTGGGCTTTATGTATTTATACCCAAATTATTTTAAATGGAGGTAAAATGAAAAATTATAAATCAGGATTTATCGCAATTGTTGGAAGACCCAACGCTGGAAAATCAACATTGTTGAATGCATTGTTAAAAGAAAAAATTGCGATTATGTCAGATAAACCAAATACGACAAGAAACAATATTTCGGGTATTTTAACCCATGAAGATTGTCAATATGTATTTGTGGATACGCCAGGTATCCATAAGCCTCAACAACAATTGGGTCGTGTTTTAAATAAAAATGCCTATTCCGCTATGGAAGATTGTGATGTGATCGGATGGATCGTAGATGGTACACAATCTTTTGGAACTGGAGATTCTTTCATTTTAAAAAGAATTGAAACACTTCATAAACCAGTTGTGTTGATTATGAATAAAATCGATAAATTGCCAAAAGAGCAATTGTTGAAGCGTTTAGTGTATTGGCAAAAACAACATGACTTTAATGATATTGTTCCAATTAGTGCTTTAGACAAAGATAATCTAGACGAATTGTTACATGTATTTAAAGGATACTTGCCGCAAGGCGAACCTATGTTTCCAGAAGAAATGAAATCGGATCATGATATCAACTTAGAATGTGTGAAATCGTTCGTGAAAAAATCTTATTTAAAACCCATGAAGAGATTCCTCATAGTGTAGCGGTTATTTTAGAACGAAAAGAAAAACGCGGCAATCGTATGTATCTTCAAATGATGGTCGTTGTGGATCGTGAATCGCAAAAGGGAATTTTGATTGGTAAACAAGCGAATATGATTCGTTCCATTCGTTTAGATGCACAAAAAGAATTGAAAGATATGCTTGGATGCAGTGTAGATTTAGAATTGTTTGTTCGTGTAGAAAAGAATTGGCGTAATCATGAAAACAAAATCAAAGAATTTGGTTTAGATGAATTAGAACAAATCGATGAAGACTAAGATTCAAGCCCTTGTATTAAGTGTAAGTGAATATAAAGATAAAGATGGTTTGGTCAAAGTGTTGACTACAGATTCCATTTTAACTTTATACGCAAGAGGACTGTTCAAGCAAAATTCTAAGAATTTACGGCTTGTACAGCCTTTTTCTTATAATGAATTCATGATTGAAGATAAAACGAAAATGCCTTTATTACTCCAAGGACAAACCATTCATTATTACTATCACATTCAAGAAGATCTATTTAAATCCAGTTGTTGTTTTGTATTACACGATCTGATTTCTAAAACGAAAAAAGAAGAAAAATTATTTAACATATTACTCGACTGTTGGAACTCGGCAAATCAAAATTTAGATGATTTCTATTTCTGGGCATGTATTGTCTTAAAATATTGCATCGAACAAGAAGGAATACAACCATTTGTGGATGGTTGTGTACATTGTCAAAATATGCGAGTTGAAACTTTATCTTTAAAAGATGGTGGCTTTTTATGTGAAAAGTGCAATCACAATCAATATCCAAAATGGAATGTGGATTCATTAAAAAAATATCGAGCTTTGTTTAAATGTAAAGAAGAGAACTTAGCTTATGTCAAAGAACATTTCACGTTTAACCCTGATGATTTGATCTATCTAGCTAAATGGGTCGAATATCATAGTCAAAAAAGCTATCCAAGCATTCGTTTTTTAGAAAGTATTCGAGGCTTAGAGTGATGTTTCAAGAATTAGCATTTCAAGTTGCACAAAAAATCACATGCAGGTCAAGCTGATAAAGCGGGTAAAGATTATATCCTGCATCCTGCATGGATACAGATATAGAAAAGGCAGTTGCGTATTTGCATGATGTATTAGAAGATACAAGTGTTACTGTGGACGAATTAAGAAATATGTTCCCAAATGAAATCGTAGATGGCGTAATCGCATTAACGCATAGAAAAGATGAATCTTATTTTGAATATATATCTAGAGTATCTACATCAAAGTTAGCTAAAAAGGTAAAGACTGCAGATCTTTTACATAATTTGGATATCACAAGAATCAAAGAACCAACAAAAACGGATTATGAAAGACTCGAAAAATACAAGAAAGCGATTCTATATCTAGTAACGCACTAGTTTTGTGGTACAAAACGTATGAAAAAATAAGAGAACCTATTTTTAAGTGGGTGATTAAAAACAGGCCATGATAAATCGTGGCTTTTCTTTATGTGTGTCTTTGGATTTAGTCTAGAAATTTATTGATAAATAGGATATAATATGAAAGTGTATCCTTTTGTCTGTATACATAAAAGAAATGAGGTAAATAACATGAACGAAAAGACATTCAATGATGTAGTAAATCACATGAAAACCTCTGGTTTTGTTTACCAAGGTTCAGAAATCTATGGTGGTTTGGCAAATACTTGGGATTTTGGTCCTTTAGGCATTGAATTAAAGAACAATATTAAAAATGCTTGGTGGAAACGTTTCATCCAGGAAAGTGAACACAATGTAGGTTTACAAAGTGCCATCTTAATGAACCAAATGTATGGGTTGCCAGTGGTCACGTTGGAGGATTTAGTGATCCTTTAATGGATTGTAAAGAATGTAAGAGCCGTTTTAGAGCAGATCAATTGATTGAAGAAGCTAGTAATCACACAGTAAACTGTGGTGGTATGTCAAATGAAGATATGGAAAACTATATTGCTGAACATGAAATCACATGTCCCAAATGTGGTGCTAAAAACTTCACAAATATTCGTCAATTTAACTTGATGTTCAAAACATTCCAAGGTGTATTAGAAGATGCGAAAAGTACAATCTATTTGCGTCCAGAAACAGCACAAGGTATCTTTGTCAACTTCAAAAACGTGCAAAGAACAATGCGTAAAAAATTACCATTCGGTATTGGACAAATTGGTAAGAGTTTCCGTAACGAAATCACACCAGGAAATTTCATTTTCCGTACTCGTGAATTCGAACAAATGGAACTTGAATTCTTCTGTAAACCAGGAACCGATTTAGATTGGTTTGAATACTATTGTAAAAACTGTGTTCAATTTTTAAAAGATTTAGGTATTAATGAAGAAAATATTCGTTTACGTGCTCATGATCCTGAAGAATTAGCACACTACTCAAATGGTACAAGTGATATCGAATACCACTTCTCTGAACCTATCGGATGGGGTGAATTATGGGGTATCGCAGACCGTACAGATTTTGACTTAAAAGCACACCAAACAACTTCTAAACAAAACTTAGAATATTTTGATCAAGAAGCCAATGAAAAATATATTCCTTATGTTATTGAACCTAGTGTAGGTGTTGAACGTTTGATGTTAGCTGTTATGTGTGAAGCTTATCAAGAAGAACAATTAGAAAATGATTCTCGTGTTGTATTAAAATTACACCCTGCATTAGCACCATATAAAGTAGCTGTACTTCCATTATCTAAAAAATTATCCGATCAAGGGGATGAAGTATTCGCAAAATTATCAAAACACTTTAGCGTAACATATGATGATGCTCAAAGCATTGGTAAACGTTATCGTCGTCAAGATGCGATTGGTACACCATTCTGCGTAACTGTTGACTTTGAAACAGCTAACGATGGATGTGTAACTATCCGAGATCGTGACACTATGCAACAAGAACGCGTCGCTTTAGATGATCTTGTTTCATATATCGAAAATAGAATCGCATTTTAATGAGCTGGATTAGCGAAGAGGATATAAAGGCAATACGTCAACAAGCCGATATTGTTGACGTAATGTCTCACTATATCACACTTGAAAAACAAGGCAAAAATTATAAAGCCATATGTCCTTTTCATGATGATCATGATCCAAGCTTATCGATTTCGACAGATAAACAAATATTCAAATGTTTTGTGTGTGGCACAGGAGGAAATGTCTTTACATTTGTGCAAAAGATTGAAATATTTCTTTTCTAGAAGCTGTATGTAAGGTTGCTGAATGGATTCATTATCCTTTACATTTGGATACATCTAAATTTCAAGTGAAAGTCGATGAAAATCAACCTTTATTTGATTGTATACAATCGTATATTCGTTTTTTGACATTTGAACTGGAAAGTGAAAATGGAGAAAGCGTAAAAAGGTATTTAAGTCAACGAAAAATAAATGAAGATATTATAAAAAGATTTGAAATTGGGTATGCACCTGAATCGAGTCGTAGTGTGAAGTATCTCAAGGCAAAAGGTTTTAACGAACAAATACTATTCGATACAGGATTAATTCGTACTCATGACTTGAACACCTATGCCGTATTTGATCATCGATTAATGATTCCAATCCATGATGAACATGGTAATCCAGTTGGTTTTACGGCAAGACGATTAAATGAAGATAAAGATATCGCAAAATATATCAATACTTCAGAAACAAAGATCTATCACAAAGGAAATTTAATATTTAATTATCATAGAGCGAAAGAGTTTGCGAAAAAGAATAAGCGATGCATATTAGTTGAGGGGGCTATGGATGTCATTGCCTTTGAAAAGGCGGATATTCATGAAAGTATTGCTTGTTTAGGTACTGCTTGTACCAAGGAACAAATGACATTATTAAAACGTTTAAATGTACCACTAGTGGTATGTTATGATGGGGATAGAGCTGGTAAGGCAGCCACTTATAAATTTGGAAAGTTAGCCGTTGATTATGGCTTGAACTTTTCCATTGTGAAAAATACAACGGGTAAAGATCCGGATGAAATTTTTAATGAACTTGGGAAAGATGAATTGTATTTATCCGTTCATAAAACCGTGTCGTTTGTTGAATTTTTATTCGAATATTTACCAAATCAATATGATTTAGACAACTACGAGGATAAGAAAAAATTCACTTCTGAAATGCAAGCTTTTATTGAAAGGACATGCACAGATTTTGAAAAGGCCGATTACTATTCTCGTATTCGAGATTTAACTGGATTTGATCTATCGAATTCTGCAAGTGCTGTTGCACAAATAAAAGAACCAAGAAATAAACCATCTGTTATTCGAAATATGGAGCCATTAAAAAATGGAAGAACACTTGCCGAGTATGGTGTGTTATGGATGATTCTTAAAAGTAAATTAGCGGCCGACCAATTTAAAGATCAGATTGGCTTTTTCCAAGATCCAATCTGCGAAGAATTGTCATTATATTGTTATGACATGTATCGAAATATGGACCATATCGATTTTGATGTTTTAATGAGTTATATCGAAAAAGAAGAGGTTCGTAATTTATTGGTAAGCCTAATGGAAAATCCGTTTCATGTTTATGAATATAATGAAGACTTCTTTAACGATAGTTTAATGAAGATCAAAGAATGTACTTTACAAGACCAAATCGATCAGATCAATAATCAGATCAAGAATGTTCAAGATCCGATGATTAAAATTAGTTTGGCGAGTAAAAAACAGGAATTAATTATTCAAAGAAACGAAATCAACCATCGAAAGGAAGGATAAAAGTATGGCAAATGAAACTCAAAAATTAAAGTTTACAAGCTTGGATGAGGCAAAAGAATTCTTGCTAAAGAGTAAGGAACAAAATGCAGATGTTTCTCAAAAACAATTCTTAGATGCAGTCAGTGCTTTAAATTTAGATGATGACACATTGGACGATCTATATAACTGGATCGATGAAAATATGATTGAATTCATTGATGGGGATGAATTGGATGAAGATGATTTAAATGATGATGATTTAAACGATGAAGATTTGGATGAAGAAGATTCAATCGCAGAAGAAATTTCACAACTAGAAAAAACATTCGCGAATGCATCACATGCCAAAATTAATGACCCAGTTAAAATGTATTTAAAAGAAATCGGTCAAATTCCATTATTGGATCCTAAAGAAGAGCCAATTATTGCGCGTCAGATTCAAGAAGGGGAACAGGCAAAAGAAGATATTAAAAACCCAGATTTAAGTGATGAAGAAAAGAAAAAAATCGCAAAAATTATTGCGGATGGTGAAGAAGCGAAACAAACATTGATTTCTTCAAACCTTCGTTTAGTTGTATCTATTGCCAAAAAATATGTAGGTCGTGGAATGTTATTCTTGGATTTGATTCAAGAAGGAAATTGTGGTTTGATCAAAGCCGTTGAAAAATTTGATTACACAAAAGGATTTAAATTTTCAACATATGCGACATGGTGGATTCGTCAATCCATTACGCGTGCTATCGCAGACCAGGCTCGTACAATTCGTATCCCAGTACACATGGTTGAAACAATCAACAAATTAACACGTATTCAACGTCAATTGGTACAAGATCTAGGTCGTGATCCAATGCCAGAAGAAATCGCAGAAAAAATGGAAAATATTTCTGCTGAAAAGGTACGCGAAATTCAAAAGATTGCCTTAGATCCAGTGAGCCTTGAAACTCCAATTGGAGAAGAAGATGACTCTCACTTAGGAGATTTCATTGAGGATAAAGATACATTATCTCCAGATGATTATACAAACAATCAATTGTTGAAAGATGAAATCAATGCTGTTTTACAGGGACTTACGGAACGTGAAGAAAAAGTATTGCGTTTACGTTTTGGTTTATTAGACGGAAGAACTCGTACGCTAGAAGAAGTTGGAAAAGAATTCAATGTCACTCGTGAGCGTATTCGTCAAATTGAAGCGAAGGCATTGCGTAAATTAAAGAATCCAAATCGCTGCAAACGCTTAAGAGACTTCGTAAAATAATGATACCTTGTTCGAATCGTATTCAAGAAATATTAGAATGGGTCAATGGCGATTGTATTGCAGATATTGGCTGTGATCATGCCTATGTTGTCTGCAACGCCATTTTAAATCATCAATCCAAAAAAGGCTATGCTTGTGATGTGGCACAAGGTCCATTGGATAATGCCAAGAAAACCATTGAAGATAATGAACTGTCTGATTTTGTATCTTGTCGATTATTAGATGGCATTCAAGGCTTGAATGAGGATGTGGATCAAATTATTATTTGTGGCATGGGCGCTAAATTGATCATAGATATTCTTTCAAAAGGGAATTTACATTCTGGTTTGAGATTCTTATTATCAAGCCATAAAGATGATTTTATTTTACGAGAATATTTACGCGATCATAATATTCATATTGTTCGCGAAAAAAATGATTTATGACAATGGACATTATTATCCAATTTTAGATTGTGTCGTGAAAGATCACATTCAAGATATAAGTACTTCACAACTTCATTTTGGTATGAATATGAAAATGGATTCAACGTATTTATCCTATCTAGATTTTGAAGAGAATAAATATAAAAATATTCTTTCAAAAGTCAATAAACCTGAATTTCTTGAAAAAATTGAATATATAAAAGAAATCCGTACTCAGAGAATTTCCTGAATACGGATTTTTGGCTTTTCGATGTCTTGCGATAGATAATCTTTAACTTGGTTCGTCAAATATGTAGGGGTACTTGCACCACTTGTGATCGCAATTGTGGAATAGGGTTCAAAATCCTTTTTATCAATGTCTTCAACCGTTTGAATGGAAAAGACATCAGGAATACCCGCCTTTTTTCCAATATCAACTAATTTTTGTGTGTTATTACTCGTAGGATCTCCAACAACGATTAAACAATCGACATTTTCAAGATCTAAAATAGCTTGTTGACGAACTCTTGTCGCATTACATATTTCATCATGGAAGATTGCGGATGGATAAAGTTGTTTGATTTGATCAAAAGTGTCTTTTAATTCATAGATGGACATCGTTGTTTGATTTGTCACAAAAATTTTGTTTGTATCAACATTTGGAATCTCTTTCTTTGGCTCAATCAAATATACATTTTTACTCATTGTATAAATCGATTCAGCTTCTGGATGTTTGTTTTTGCCAATATAGAAAATAGTATAGTCCTCATCCAAATATTGTTTTACGATCTTTTGTGTCTGTAAGACAAATGGACAACTCGCATCCACAAGAATCAACCCTTTTTCTTTGGCTTTTTCATAAACTTTTGGACTAACACCATGCGCTGTAAAAATTACGATACCTTCACTAATTTCATCCAATAATTCGTAACGTGTTTTATTCTTGTTTTCAATTGTATCAATGGAATAAGATTGAAGGGCCTTTTTCACATATTGATTATGTACAAGATTTCCTAAAATCGTAATCTTTTGATCTGGATATTGAATTCGTGTTTTTTTGCGACTTCGATGGCTTTTAAAACGCTCCACAATACCCCTGAGGCTTGACTGTAATGATATTTTGTGTTTTCATATATACATTATGCCCTAATTATTTGTATTTGTAAAATGGAAAGAATTTTGATAATACTAGAGTAAAGGATGTGAAATTTATGAATAATCGTATTCAAGAAATAATGGATTTAGAACATTTTAAAACATTAACACCCATCCAAGAACAGGTGTTAAATCGTAAAAATAAAAATAGAGATATTATCGGTGTTTCAAGTACGGGTTCAGGAAAGTCTCACGCTTTCTTTATGCCCATCTTTGAAAAACTAGATTTTGATCAAGATTGCGTACAAGCCGTCATTTCTGCGCCAACTCGTGAACTTGCTTATCAATTATATGATCGTTGTCGTAAGATTGCCAAACATTTTAATGTGCGCGTAAAGCTTGTGACAGGTGGTATGGAAAAAGTAACGCAAATGGAAAAACAACCACAAATCGTTATTGGTACACCTGGAAGAATGAAAGACATGTTTATTAAAGATAATGTTTTACGTTTAGATACAGCTAAAATTGTTGTCATCGACGAAGCGGATATGACATTAGAATTTGGATTCTTAGAAGATATTGATGAAATCTTATCTAAAATGGATAAGAAAGTACAAATGATGGTCTTCTCGGCAACCATTCCAGAATCTTTACAACCGTTTTTAAAGAAATATTTGTATGATCCTGAATTTATTGAAATTAAAAAGGAAGAAGCTTTTCAAAGTGATGTAAAACACATTTTAGTTCCTTGTAAGCATAAGAGTTATGAACAAAAAATCTTAGATGTTCTTCCATGTATTCAGCCCTATGTTTGTTTGATTTTTGCGAATACGACGCAAGAAGCACAAAACATTGCCAATACGATGCGTGAAAATGGGTATGATCTCGTTGAACTTCATTCAGGCCTTGAATCGCGTCAACGTATGCAGGCTATTAAAATGATTCAAAGCCAAAAGAAGAGTTATATCGTTGCCAGTGATATTGCCAGTCGTGGAATTGACTTAGAAGGAATTACACATGTGATTAGTTGTGGCTTCCCTAAAGATTTAAAATTCTATATTCACCGTGCAGGTCGTACGGGAAGAGCAAGCGTGATGGTCAATGTATTGCTTTATATAAAGAAAGTGATACGAAATCGATTCAATCTTTAATCAAACAAGGTATTGAATTTGAACATCAAGATGTGAAGAACAAACAATTTGTGGATTTAAAACCATATGTTAATAAGCGTCCAATGAAAAAGGATGAGTTCCATGAAGAAGTTGAAAAAATCGTTCATAAGAAAAAGAAGTAAAACCAAATTATAAGAAAAGACAGCGTCAAGAAATTGATCGTATGAAACGTAAAAAGCGTCGTGAAATGATCAAATCAGATATTAAGCGCCAACAAAAAGAACGTGCTAAAGAAAGACAACGCCAAAAAGGAATGGATATATGATCTATTTAGGAAGTCATGTTTCTTTTAAGAGTCCTAACTACTTTAAAGGAGCCATTGAAGAAGCTTTATCTTATGGAGCTAATGCCTGTATGATCTATACAGGACCGCCTAGTAATACGCATCGAGTGGATGTATCGAAATTAAAGATTGAAGAAGCCAAAAAAATAATGGCTGAACATGATTTTTCAATCGATCGTGTTATTGTACATGCACCCTACATTATCAATTTGGCCAATGCTCTAAAACCTGAAACGGCTTTGTTTGGGCAAGACTTTTTAAAGGCGGAATTAGAAAGAGTTTCTAAATTGGTGCTAAAACACTAGTGCTTCATCCAGGAAGCCATGTAGGCGCTGGAATGGATATTGGTATTGAATGGATCATCAATGGCTTAAATGAAGTCTTAGACCATGATACAAGTGATGTCAAGATTGCGCTTGAAACAATGGCCGGAAAAGGCAATGAATGTGGTTTTACATTTGAACAACTTCAAAAAATTTATTTAGGGATTCATAAAAAAAGCCGCATTGGTTTTTGTATGGATACATGCCATATTTGGGATGCGGGTTATGATATCACTCACTTTGATGAAGTCCTCAATCAATTTGATTCAATTTTAGGCTTAGAAAATCTATTATGTATGCATATCAATGATTCTAAAAATGAATTGGGTGCCCATAAAGATCGTCATGAAAATATAGGTAAAGGCTACATTGGCTTTGATGTATTGTACGCTATCGTGCATCATCCAAAGTTAGAACATGTCACAAAAATATTAGAGACTCCATTTGTGGATGGAAAAGCTTGTTATAAAGAAGAAATCTCAGCACTGCGCTGAGATTTTTTTCTAATTAAAATTTATCAATTTCTTCTTTTAAACGAGCTACAATCTGATCTTGTGGAATCTTTTCAATGATTTCACCCTTCTTAATCAATAAGCCTTCTTTTTTGCCACCTGCAATCGCAATATCCGCATGTTTAGCTTCACCAGGACCATTGACCGCACAACCCATGATGGCTACTGTTACTTCTTTATGAATCGTTTGAAGATAGCTTTCAATTTCATTGACAACTGGCTCCATATCCCATTGAGTTCGCCCACATGTTGGACATGCGATTAGATTGGGTACATTTTTGATGAGCTTGCAGTCTTTTAATAATTCCTTTACGATTGGAATTTCTTTTTCAGGTGCACCATTAACACTGATTCGAATTGTATTTCCAATACCTTCATTTAATAAAGTGCCTAAAGCTAAACTCGATTTGATGGCACTTGTCATGGTTGTACCGGCTTCTGTTACACCTAAATGTAAAGGGTAATCAAATGTTTTAGCTGCAAGACGATAAGCTTCAATACATAAAAGTGGATCACTCGATTTAAAAGAAAGGACAGTATCATAAAAATCGAGATCTTCTAAGATTTTTACATGTCTTTTGGCACTTTCAATCATACCTTGTGCGGTTGGCTTACCATATTTTTCATGAATATCTTTTTCTAAAGAGCCACCATTGATCCCAATACGAATGGGAATATGTTTTTCTTTACAAGCCTTAACGACTTTTTCTACATTTTCTCTAGAACCAATATTTCCGGGATTTAAACGAATCTTATCAGCACCTGCTTCAATACAAGCTAAAGCTAAACGATAATCAAAGTGAATATCAGCAACTAATGGAATATGAATTTGTTTTTTTATATCTTTTATGGCTTTGGCATCCTCCATATCCATACAGCTGACACGAATTAATTCGCAGCCCATTTTTTCAAGGTTTAAAATTTGTTTGGCTACTTCATCCGCCTTTTTTGTTTCAATGTTACACATTGACTGAATAATAACGTGATTATTATGTCCAATTTCAAGATTTTTTACTTGAACTTGACGAGTTTGAGTTCTGTTCATAGTCATCCTCCATATCTCAAGTATACGCCTTCTTTCTTTTTTTTCCATTTCATCTTAGAAACGTGTATAATATATAGTGTTTTCGTATAAAGGGGGATTCAATTGAAAAAGAGTAGAAAATCATTGAAAAGGGCAAGACAAACTATTTCTGTTGATCAAGTCATTTCGAATCGTATATTGATTCTTGCGGTTTCCATTACCGTATGTTTTTTAATCATCTTTTTACGATTGTTCTATCTTCAGATTGTTTCATATAATGACTATACAGCGAAAAGAGAAGATTATACTTCCATCAAACAATATACTTCAGCACCACGTGGTCAAATCTATGATTGTAAGGGAAGAATTTTAGCTAAGACTGTGGTTAGTCACAATATTGTCTTTACATCTCCAAACAATATGGATTCAGATGATTATGAATTGTATGCGAAACGTATTGTGAAAGTGTTTAGTGTAAGCGCAAAAGATTTTACAGAGGAAGATAAAAAGCAGGCATATATTACGTACAAATCCTTTTTATCTGTAAATGATTCTGAATATGCAGCCAATCATTTATTGACTTCAAAAGAATTGAAACAATACAAAAATGGTGCATGGGGTGACAATGCCGAAAGTAAACGATACAAGATCTTAATGAATCGTATTGGCAAGAAACAAATTGGTGAAATGACACAATCCGAATTGAAAATGTGTGTGATTTACCAAAGAATGATTGCCAACCAAAGTACAGGACAAGAAAATGTTGTACTTGAAGATGTCAGTGATGATGATGTGGCCTATCTTGTCGAACATAAAACGGAATTTCCTGGATTTGACGTTGATTTTGGTGGATGGAAACGAGAATATCCATATGGAGAATCTTTATCGGATGTTTTAGGAAGTGTAACTACAAGTACACAAGGTTTGCCTAGTGAATTATCTAGTTATTATCTTTCTAAAGGCTACCAATTAAATGCGAGTGTTGGTAAATCAGGCCTTGAATATCAATATAATGATTTACTTGCAGGAACACCTGAAATTGCCAAGATTACGTATAATTCGAAGGGATTGGCGCAAAAAGAAGTGGTTCAAGAAGCAAAAAAAGGATATGATATCCATCTTTCTATCGATATTGATCTTCAAACTTCATTAGATGATATTTTAAAGAAAACATTAAATGAATATGGGGGATCGGCGAATCGTGAAAATTTCAAATTTTTATTTACGACAGTATTAAATGCAAAAGATGGCTCAGTCCTTGCCATGTCAGGCTATCAAATGGATTTGGATACAAAAGGTATGACATATTTTTCAACGGGTAACTATATGTCTTTAGTTAACCCAGGATCATGCATTAAAGGGGCTACTGTATATATGGGTGAAAGTGAACATGTGATGAGTCCAGGAGAAACGATTGTCGATAAAACAATGAATATTGGTGGACAAGAATTTAGTTCCTACAAAGATTATGGTACAGTTGATGACATTATGGCTTTAGAAGTTAGTAGTAACATATATATGTTTAATGTGGCAATACGTTTGGCCAATGCCTCATATCAAGAAGAACAACCGCTTTACGTGAATGATCTTCAGGGTACATTAAATAAAATGCGTGGATATTATTCGATGTTTGGCTTAGGCAATAAAACAGGTATTGATGCACCAAATGAAGCAACTGGTTATATGGGTTATGGCTCAGAGCCAGGTATGTTACTTTATTATTCTATAGGGCAGTTTGATATGTATTCACCACTTCAATTGGCCACTTATGGTGCAACTATCGCATCCAATGGGAATTTATATAAACCACGTTTTATGTCTTATGCTACGGAAGTGAATTCACAAGAGGTAGTTGTGACGAATGCTAAAAAAATTAAATCTAAATTGCCTGAAAAGAATGCAGCCTATTTAGACCGAGTCAAACAAGGCTTTAGTGCCTGTGTAAGTTCAGGTTATTGTGGAGATCCAATGCAGCCATTTGCAGGTAGAGTTTCAGCCAAAACAGGTACTGCCGAAGTAGGGGATTGGACAACCGCAAACCTTGTTGGATATGCTCCAAGTGATGATGCATCCATGGCATTTGCGTGCTCAGCACCAACATCAAGTATCAATGATCAAAGTGTTTCACCAAACATTTGTTCGAATATGGTGATGCCAGAATTTATTCAAAAGTATTTCGAATTGTATCCTGCAAGTTAAAATTTTGAAAATGACTTGAAATTGACTTGTAAGTTATGCTAGAATCAACTAGTAATTACTAATGTGAGGAGGACTGAACATGAGAGATCGTATTACATTTAAGTGCTCTGTTTGCGGTGAAGAAAATTATATTGGTACAAGAAATAAGAAAAAACATCCTGAACGTATGACTGTTAAAAAATATTGTCCAAAATGCAATCAGCAGACTGAACATAAGGAGAAAAAGTAAGAAAGACCGTTTTATTCGGTCTTTTTATGTATTAGACGATGAAAGTTATTCAACAACCTTTAGGACCTGTACAGGCAAACTGTTATTTGGTGATGGAAAACCATCATGGTTTAATCATTGATCCGGCAGACATATTGCCAAATCTTGATGAAATTTTGAATCAGAATGATTGTACATTAGATGCGATTGTTTTAACACATGCACACTTTGATCATATTTCAGGCGTAGATAAGATTGTAAATAAATTTGGCTGTGATGTATATTTAAATCCAAATGAATTTGATTTTCTTTTAGATCCCAATTTAAATTCATCCAGTGCCTTTTATATGGATGTGACATGTAATGCCAACGCAAAACCACTTATTGAAGGTAAAAATGAGATTGCAGGCTTTGAAGTAGAAGCTATATATTGTCCGGGACATTCGATTGGTTCTACAGTATTAAAAATAGAAGATTGTTTATTTACTGGAGACGTGCTATTTCAAGGCTCCATTGGAAGAATGGATTTAGCAACTGGCAGTGTTACAAGTATGAAACAATCCTTAAAAAAATTGTATCAATTCAACAAAGATTATAAAGTATATCCAGGACATGGACCAACGACTTCTTTATCGCAAGAGAAAAAATGGAACGAAGTTTAAAATAAGCAGAAATTTATTAGAATTTCTGCTTTTTTTCGTATTAGATAAGGGGGTGATAAAAAATGGATGATTTATTAAAGGATCTCATTGAATATGCGATTGATAAAAAAGCGAGTGATATCCATTTTGTACTACATAATCAAAGGTTACAGATTCAACTTCGCACACAAAATGAAATGATTGATGTATATCAAGATATATGGAAACCATCGTTTTTTGAGTATTTAAAATTTATTTCTCAGATGGATCTAACCAATCCTTATACGCCGCAAAGTGGACAGTTTAAAGTATATCTTCATAATCATGATATCTTTTGTCGCTTCAGCATCTTACATAATCATAATATTCAAACAGGTGTCATTCGGTTGTTGAACACAAAACAAGCTATTCAACTTTATGAATTGTCTTTATGGAAAAAGGATACACAATTTTTTCAATCTTTAATTCCACTTAGACAAGGACTTGTGCTATGTGTAGGACCTACAAATAGCGGAAAGACGACAACACTTCATGCTTTACTTCATGAAATCGCAAAAACAAGGAAGCATAAGGTTGTCAGTCTAGAAGATCCGATTGAAATTGAAGATGATTCCTATTTACAGCTACAAATCAATGAAACAATGGGATTTACATACGATGTAGGCATCGAGCAATTATTAAGGCATGATCCGGACATTATATGTATTGGAGAAACAAGAAATAGCTATACAGCGAAGATGGTATTGCGTGCAAGTTTAACAGGGCATTTGGTCTTAACGAGTATTCATGCCAAAAATGGAAAGGAGTGTATCAGTCGTCTTGAAGATCTTGGGGTTTCTAAACAAGATTTATTAAGTGTATGTACCGCCATCATTTCACAACGCTTATATTCAAATGGCGACAAGAAAGTGTGTGTATATGAAATCATGGATCAAAAAACATTGGAATATGTCATGCGTTATGGAAAATATCCTGACCAATTTCAAACATTATCTTCAAAAATTAAAGAAGGTATTGAAAAAGGATATATCCTTGACGAACAAGCCGAGTGCGACATGTTTAGTTTGTCGTGAAGAAATTGAACAATTTCAATTGTTACAAAATCAAGGCGTGCCATTTGATACATTGGTTCATTTGGTATTTAAAAAAGATGAAGAAATATTGAATGAATTAAAATTAGGAAATTGTTTAATGGATTTATTCTGTAGGAATCAAAAGAAGTTGTATTTTAAATATTTAAGATTTTAGGTAGTAAGATGAATCTTAAAGAAGCCATCGAATGTGTTTCTCAAATTGAAAAAAAGTTCGAATGTATTCTTTGAACAATTGTTAAAAAAAGATCGCATATCCATTCTTTTTACTTGTATTTGCGTATTTTATGATTTGTTTCTTTTCAGACTTTGTGCTTGTTCAAATGAAAGATTATATTTCAAGTAATTCTGTCTTAATTTTGATTCAAGTATTAAAGGTTCTATTTGGCACAAGCATTTTGTGTATTCTATTGTATCTAGGCTTATATTATTTGTTTTTCTATAAGTATGATGCAAGACTGAAATGTCCATTTTCTTTGATGAAGAAAATGATCTCTTTACAATTTGTATGTATGTATCAAGCTTTAGAAAAGACCTATAGTTCAACACAAGAAGTGTTAGAAACTTTATCTTTGATGGATTTTAGTATTGTGGGTATGGTATCCAATGAAATTTTAGATCAATTAAAGAAGGGAAATACTTTGGAAGAGTGTTTTTTAGTTATCCATGTATTTGATGCATCCTTTAAGAAGATGATCCAATATGCTTTGAATGGTAATCGCATCTCGATATTTTTTGATCTATATATCAAGAAATGTCGTTTCGATCTAGAAACATCTATAAAGAAGTTATCCAATGGAATTCAATTATTTTCGTATATCAGTATTGGCATATTGGTTGTGGTTGTCTATCAAATCATGATGATGCCAATGAATATGTTAAATCAGTTTTAAATGGAGGATAAAAATGGAAAAGAAAAATGGATTTACAATATTAGAATGATGATCGTGATGTTGATCGTAGCTTTACTTTTGTTGATTACTTTGCCAAATATTCAACAAAAGGAGAAAATTATTCGTAATAAAGGTTGTGAAGCTTTACTTGAAATTGTAAACTCACAAATCATGTTGTATGAAATTGATCAATTGGAAACACCTACAAGTGTGCAAGAGCTTATTGATTTTGGATACTTAAAGAAAGGACAAGATACATGTCCAGATCATAGTCAAGTGGTGATTGAAAATGGACAGGCTATCTCTAAATAAGAATGGTTTTACTTTTGTTGAAATTTTGATCGTACTGCTTATTGTTTCGTTTTTAAGTTTTGGTCTTTATTCTAAAATGCATAGTTCACTTTATGTTTTTATGAAACAAGTACAAACTTTATGTATAACGGCCCAACAAAAGGCGTATGTAGAACATTGTAAGGTATATGTAAGTATTCAAGATTCCATTTTAGTGGATGAAGTGGAGTATGGAATCCCTAAAGATATCGCTTGTGATTCGGTTTCTTTTTACTACAATGCCAAAGGGAATATGTCAAAGGCTTTCTCTTTTCATTGTTCAAACACAAATACAAAGATGAAGCTTGTCTTTCAAGTAGGAGCTGGGAGGGTACGTCTTGAAAAAGAATAATGGCTTTTTATTACAGGATGCGTTATTTGCGTTATTTGTGATTCTAATTTGTTCTTGTTTATTGGCTCAGGGTATATCAACCTTGTATTTTCAAAAGGATTTAAAAATAAATGAAAAGATTGAGAAGAAATGGTTTCACACTGATTGAAGCCTTACTGGCCTTGTTTATCACGGGCTTAGTAAGTTTACTTGGTTGTATGCTTGTAAGTTGTGCTTTACATTTTGCCCATATGGACATGGATACTCAAAATCAATTTGCGATCTTGCAGCTAAGAAGAGAATTAAGTGTGGCAAGTGAAGTGAAAGTTGATAATGAACAATTGGAATATATTCTAAATCACGAAAAGTTTCGATTGTACTTTGATAAGCATCGCATTGTAAAAAGTCCGGGCTATGAAATCTATATGGAACAAATTGACTTAGGCTATTTTTATAAGAAAGAAGATGGTTATTATTTGTGGTTTAAAAAGAAGAATAAGGTCTATGACTTTGAAATCTATTAATGGATATGCGAGTTGGATAAGTTTAGTTTGTTTGTTTCTTGTGCTTCAAATTGTTTCCTTTTTAACATTAAGTACCATTCAAAATGTATATCTTTTAAAGGCAAATCGTCAAAATATTCTAGAACTATCGATTGTAGATCATGCGAAAAGTATGATTGATCGTAATAATCGCATTAAGTTGTGTCATACAAAGGAAGAGTTGATCAAAGAAAAGGATGAGACAATTATGAATACACACGTGCATTTTCAAGATTATTCGACTTATATGGAGTGTACTTATGATAATGTATGTATGAAGATTTATTATGATGATAAATCAATCGTGGATGTTGTTATTGACGAACCTTAAAAAACAAGATAAAATTGATGCATAGCGATGAATTAGAGTAGTAAATGGAAATGGCAATTTACAGAGAGCTAATGTAGGTGAGAATTAGCATTGTACAACCTTTGAACTTGCTAAGGAGCTGATGAGTAATGTTATCCGTATTCTCTGCGATAAAGAGTTAAAGGGGCACAATGAAGATTGTGAACTAAGGTGGTACCGCGTACAAACGTCCTTAGATTTAAAGGGCGTTTTTTATTTTTTATAGGAGGCTAATATGTACGATCATTTAGAAGTAGAAAAGAAATGGCACAAGTATTGATGAACACGAAACATTTAAAACGGATGTTTGGGATTTTTCAAAGCCAAAATTTTATGCGTTAGATATGTTTCCATATCCAAGTGGAGTCGGACTTCATGCAGGACACCCTGAAGGATATACAGCTACAGATATCGTTTCACGTATGAAACGTATGCAAGGCTATAATGTACTTCACCCAATGGGATATGATTCATTTGGTTTACCGGCTGAACAATATGCTGTTCAAACAGGAAACAATCCAAATGGATTTACACAAGAAAATATTAAAACTTTCACAAATCAATTAAAAGAATTAGGTTTTGACTATGACTGGTCAAAAACGATTGCGACATCCGATCCAGATTTCTATCACTGGACACAATGGATTTTTAAACAATTGTATAAAGATGGATATGCAAAATATGTGGATATGCCAGTAACTGGTGTGAAGAATTAGGAACTGTTTTATCAAATGACGAAGTTATTGATGGTAAAAGTGAACGTGGTGGCTATCCAGTTATTCGTAAAAATATGAAGCAACTTTGTATTGACCAGGCTGCTTTTGCGGAAAGACTTTTAGAAGGTTTGAATGAAATTGATTGGCCTGAATCCACAAAGGAAATGCAAAGAAACTGGATTGGACGATCAACAGGTGTTGAAGTTCAATTTGAAATCGTAGGTGGAGGAAAATTCTCAATCTTTACAACATGTATCGAAACTATCTATGGTATTACATTTATGGTCCTTGCACCAGATGGAGATTTAGTGCAAGAATTAATGCCAAGAATCAAAAACCAAGATGAAGTAAAGGCTTATATCCAGGAAACTGTATCGAAATCGGAAATGGATCGTACAGAATTAAATAAAGGTAAATCTGGTTGCCGCTTAGAAGGTATTAAGGCAATCAATCCAGTAAATGGAAGAGAAGTGGAAGTCTTTATTGGTGATTTCGTATTAGCTAACTATGGTACTGGTGCTGTCATGGCTGTACCAAGTCATGATCAACGTGACTTTGAATATGCGATTGCACATCATATCGATATGATTCAAGTTATTGAAGGACAAGACGTCAGTGAGCATGCCTTTGAAAAACAAGATTACTTAGGTAAGGGCTGCAAGCTTATCAACTCTGAAGAATTTACAGGTCTTACTGTAGAAGAGGCAAAAGTAGCAATTACTAAAAAATTGGTAGATATGGGTATTGCCAAAGAAACCGTGAATTATCGTTTCCGTGAATGGATCTTTGCACGTCAGCGTTATTGGGGAGAACCAGTTCCAATTGTACATTTAGAAGATGGTACAGACTATGTTCTTCCAGATGAAGAATTGCCTTTGATTCTTCCAGAACTTGAAGATTATAAAGGACACAATGGAAAAGCGCCACTTGAAAATGCGACGGATTGGAAACAATACAATCAAAATGGTGTAAAGGGAGTTCGTGAAACAAGTACAATGCCAGGGTCTGCAGGATCTTCATGGTACTATTTACGTTATATTGATCCTCAAAATAAAGAACAATTAGGTAATCCAAAATTATTGAAACACTGGATGCCAGTCGATTTATATGTAGGTGGTCCTGAACATGCGGTAGGTCACTTGATGTATTCACGTATTTGGAACAACTACTTATATGACAAGGGAATTGTTGCATGTAAAGAACCATTTAAAAAATTAGTTCACCAAGGTATGATCTTAGGTGAAAATGGAATTAAGATGGGTAAACGTTATCCTGAATTTGTAGTGAATCCTTCAGATATCGTTAAAAAATATGGGGCCGATACACTTCGTTTATATGAAATGTTTATGGGTCCATTAGAACAAAGTAAGCCTTGGTCAATGGCAGGTTGTGATGGTGCTAGAAGATGGATCGACCGTGTTTATCGTTTATTTATTGAGTCTGGTAAAGTTACAGATACAAATGATGGTAAATTAGATAAAGTCTATAACCAGACAGTTAAAAAAGTTACAGAAGATTATGAATCATTAGGATTCAATACAGCTATCTCACAAATGATGATCTTTGTGAATGATGCGTATAAAGCAGAAACCATTTACAAGCCATATGCTGAAGGTATCGTGAAGATGTTATCTTGTATTACACCACATATTGGTGAGGAAATGTGGCAATTATTAGGTCATGAAGATACCATTGCGTATGAGCCTTGGCCAACTTATGATGAAACAAAATTAGTGGAAGATACAATCACTTGTGTTGTACAGGTAAATGGTAAGGTTCGTGGTAAATTTGTGGCGGCTGTAGGTTCAAGTAATGAAGAATTAGAAAAACAGGCTATGGAACTTGAAACAGTAAAACGTCAAATTGAAGGAAAAACAATTCGTAAAGTTATCGTTGTAAAAGGTAAAGTTGTTAATATTGTTGCCAACTAAGAAGGTGAAGTATGCGAATCAATACAATAAATATTCAACAATATAGCGAATATTTAGATACAGTCGATAGTGCGGTATTTCAACAATCTAAATATCATGCCAAGAAATTTGAACATGATGGCTGGACGGTTGAATTTATTCAGGCAAGCCAAGAAAAGGAAGTATACGCAACATGCATGCTTGCGTATCTTCCTTTAATGAAAGTTTTTAAATATTGTTATGTCGCAAGAGGATTTCTTGCCGACTACAAAGATAAGGACAAACTTGTAAAGTTTACGTCTTCTTTAAGACAATATCTTAAAAAGAAGAATGTAGTTTATCTTGAAATAGATCCTGAAATTGATCTTGTACAAAGAGATAAAGATGGAAATATTGTCGAGAATGGTTTTCATAATTATGATGTTGTAGATAATTTAAATTCAGCTGGATTTTTACAACTTCCTTTAAAACAAGGATATGATTTATCGAAGGAATGTCGTTTTTGTTCCTCTATTGATTTAAGAGGTAAAACGAGTGATGAAATCTTTAATGCATTTTCAAGTGCTACAAGAAGAAATACAAGAACGGCCCAAAAGTATAATGTGCATATTCGAAAATTGAATGTGGATCAACTTCACATTTTAGATTCTATGGAAAAGGAAACGAGTGCACGACAAGATTTTGAAGCCATGAGTTAGATTATTTTAAAAACTTATATAGATTTTATGGGGAAGATCATGTTGAAACACTCTTATCTTATTTGGATTTAGATGAATATGAACAAAAAATCAAGAAAGAATACAATACGACTTTGACAAGTATTGAAAAGACAAAGGCTTTCTTAGAAAAAAATCCGGGAAACGAGAAAAAGGAAAAGCGTTTAAAGACGGATGAAACATATCTTGATTCTTTAGAAAAGAAAATTTCGCATATCCAAGAATTAAAAGATACATATGGTAAAGAAGTACCTCTTGCGTGTTGTTTATTCATTAAATATGGTCATGAAATCGTATATCTTGTTGGTTCTAGCAATTATGAACAAAGAGATTTTAGAGGGCCTTATGCGATCCATTGGCATATGATTCAAGAAGCGATTAAAGAAGGCTATGACTTCTATAATTTCTATGGTATCAGTGGTTATTTTGAACCGGGTAAAGAAGGTTATGGTGTTTTTGATTTCAAACGTGGATTTAACGCGATCGTACACGAGTATATCGGAAACTTCATCCTTCCATGTAAACCATTCATTTTTAAAATTTATAACAATTTAAAACATATTTGTTGAGTTTAGTTTCTAGATTCGATATAATAAATTCGCTATGATAAGAAAGAGTACACAGATTATCTATTTCTTAGAGAGAAACTGGCTGGTGTAAAGTTTCAAATAGACCTGTGGAATACACCTTGGAGCTTCAATTTTGACGTATACCTGCGTTAAAGGTTTAAGTGCATACAAAAAATATTTTGTATGAAGTAAGGTGGTACCGCGATCAAATCGTCCTTATTGGGCGATTTTTTTTATTTTCAGGGAGGACAAAATGGAATTATTTGAAGAATTGAAATGGCGTGGTCTTGTTGACAACGTCACAAGTGAAGAAGTGGAAGATGTTATTAATAATGGGGAAGTCACATTTTATATTGGTACAGATCCAACAGCGGATAGTTTACACATTGGACACTATTCATCATTGTTGATGGCAAAACGTTTAGAAAAACATGGACACCACCCAATTATGTTGGTTGGTGGAGCAACTGGATTTATCGGTGATCCAAAGGCTACTGGAGAAAGAAGTATGTTGACTAGTGAAGTATTAAAGTCAAATTATGATGCTTTACATGCACAAATCTCTAAATTATGGGGCTTTGACATGGTAAATAACTTAGATTGGACAAAAGACATCACAATCATTGATTTCTTACGTGATTATGGAAAATTATTCAATGTGAACTATATGTTGAATAAAGAAACAGTAAAAAAAAAAAACGTTTAGATTCAGGAATTAGTTATACAGAATTTTCTTATATGATTCTTCAATCTTTAGACTTCTTAAATCTTTACCAAACAAGAGGTTGTACAATGCAGATTGGTGGACAGGATCAATGGGGAAATATCACTTCTGGTTTGGAATTGATTCGTAAAAAATGTGGTGCCGATGTAAAATGTTATGGCTTAACAATGCCACTCATCACAAAGGCAGATGGAACTAAATTTGGTAAGAGTGAAACGGGAACTGTTTGGTTGGATCCTAAAAAGACATCTCCTTATGAACTATACCAATTCTTGTTTAATACAGATGATTCAAAGGTTATTGAATATTTAAAGAAATTAACATTCTTAACAAAAGAAGAAATTGATGCTTTAGAAGTATCTTTAAAGGAAGATGCTGGAAGACGTGAAGCACAAAAGAAATTGGCAGAAGAAGTGGTTCGTGATTTACATGGTGAAGAAGGTTTAGAATCGGCTTTAAAAATCACAAATGCTTTATTTAGAGGTCAATTAAATGATTTGGATGAACAACAACGTTTGGATGCGGTTAAAAATATGGATAAAGTTGATCAAGAAGCTGGAAAATCTTTAATTGATGTTTTAGTGGAGGCTAAGATTGCTTCGAGTCGTCGTGAAGCTAGAGAATGGATCAAAGGAAATTCCATTAGCTTAAATGGTGTCAAAGTCAATGATGAAACATTAGTTATTGATTCTACGCAAGCTTATGTATCAAACTATGTAATCATTCGTCGTGGTAAGAAAAGATATTATTGTTAAATTGAAATAAAATAAATACGTGGTTAGACATTTTTGCCTTGCCACGTATTTCTTTTTACCATTAACTTATCAATTTCATTTGTCACAATCGTTTTTTTGATTGTCCATTTTGGTTCAATCAAATCTTTCGCAATACCATCCCCTGTTAATCGTTCAATGATAATTTCTTGTGGTAATAATTCCAATTGATCGACTACAATATCGACATATTCTTCTAAGGTTAGAATATGAAATGGATGTTCTTTATATTCTTTTGCCATTTGTGTGCCCTCTATTAAATGCAGCATGTGGATCTTAATCGCATCTATAGGATGTTTAGAAATCTGTTTAACCGTTTCTAACATATCGGATTTGGATTCATTTGGTAAACCATTAATAATATGTACACATGTTTTTATATTTGTCGATTTTAATTTATCTAACCAATCAAACACAATTTGTGTACTATGTTTACGATTGCACTTTTCCATTGTGCCTTCATGTACACTTTGAAGGCCTAATTCTAGCCAGACTTCTTTATTTTGACTATTTAAATAGTCTATGATTTCATCATTTAAACAATCGGCACGAGTCGCAATCGCAACTCCACAAATGTCTGGATTTTTAAAGAATGGATCATATACTTTTTTTAAGGTTTCAAGTGGGGCATATGTATTGGAATAGCTTTGAAAGTAGGCAAATCCAATACAATCCGGCCACTTATTTTGCATGCGCTTTAAGCCTTCTTGATATTGTTTCTGCAACGAATCATCAAAACATAGAATACTATCGCCTGAACCCATACTGGAACAGAAAGTACATCCACCGCTTCCTTTTGTTCCATCGCGATTTGGACAGGTAAAACCTGCATTTAATGGAATCTTAGCCACTTTTTGATGGTATGTATTACGAAAATAGTAATTGATTGTTTGATATCTTTTATTGTCATTTGAATAAGGATAAGGATTATTCATTGTATCACCCAAAGCATTGTAACATAAAAAGAAACTGCGTGTGCAGTTTCTTATAGTTCTCTACCAACTACTTTGGCAATGGCTTTACCTTTTTTAACAAGTTTGGCATAGCGTTTAGGTTTTAAGCTTTGGGCTCCATCACTCCATGCATTTTCGGGATCATCATGCACTTCAATGATCAATCCATCTGCACCTGCTGCAATAGCGGCTAAAGATAAAGATTCAATTAATTTATAATCTCCAGCTGCATGACTTGGATCAATGATAATAGGTAAGTGTGTTCTTTCTTTAATAATGGGTACAACACTTAAATCTAATGTATTACGTGTATAGGTTTCAAAAGTACGAATACCACGTTCACAGAAGATGACATTTGGATTTCCTTCGGACATAATATATTCTGCAGCCATGATCCATTCTTGAATCGTAGCACTCATACCTCGTTTTAATAAGATTGGTTTTTTTGTTTTTCCTACAGCTTTTAATAAGTCAAAGTTTTGCATATTGCGAGCACCAATCTGAATGATATCTACATTTTCAACGAATTCATCCAAATGTTCTGCACTCATAAGTTCAGATACAATAGGAAGTTTTGTTTCTTGTCTAGCTTTTACCATGGCTATAATTCCAGCTGTACCCATACCTTGGAAAGCATATGGACTTGTTCTTGGTTTATAAGCGCCACCTCTTAACATATCAGCGCCTGCTGCTTTTACTTCTTTGGCAATACGACAGATTTGTTCTTCTCCTTCAACGGAACATGGGCCTGCAATCATGACAATTTTTTTGCCGCCGATTTTAATACCATTTACATCCACAATGGTATCTTCTGGATGGAACATACGATTGGTCAATTTATAAGGTTGGGCAACACGTTGTACGTTATATACAATGGGGTTTGCCATAACGCTTTTTTCATCTACGATACTTGTATCTCCAACTAAACCAAAGACATTGTAGTTATCGCCTTGGATCATTGTGACTTGAAGATCCATTCCTTCGAATTTGTGAATTAATTTGTCGACATCGTGTTTTGGTGCATTCTTCTTTAAAGTAATAATCATAGTAATATCCTTCTTTCCATTTGTGAGTAACAAAAAGCATTAACCGTTCGAATTGTTAATGCTTAAAAGCTAATAAAAATACCATTCTGTTTTGATTGGTTCTATTAGGGCTATCTAAAGTAAAAGTAAAAATATGTAGATTGAATGTTCATGTTAATCACCTGTGTATACTATAGCTTAATCCTTGAAAATGTGCAAGTTATTTTCTGAAAATAGTTACATTTTACTTGTCAACCTCCTTGGCAAAGTTGGTTATATTTTTGTCATTTCTTGTCGAAAAGTGTAAAACAAAATAAAAGTGTTATAATCTAAGTAGCAATAGAAATCATATAGGAGGTACATAATATGAAAGTCAATATTGTAGGAAAAACATCACAGTCACTGAAGGAATCTCAGATAAGATCCATAAAAAATTAGATGTTTTAACAAAGTACTTCATTATTAGTGAGGATGATGTAGCTAACGTTTTAGTTCGTACATATCCTACAAAACAAAAAATTGAAGTTACAATCCCAACGCGTTATGCGATTCTTCGTGCGGAGGTTGTAGACGATGATTTATATGCAGCTATCGATCTTGCTGTAGATAAATTGGAAGATCAAATTCGTAGAACAAAAACACGTTTAACACGTAAAAATAAAGAATCACTTGCCGAAGCTTTCTTAGATCATGAATTATTCAATGATGAAGAAGTAAATGATGATGAAGTTGTTCGTACTAAATCAATCGTTCCAAAAGAAATGAGTTTGGATGAAGCTATTATGAAGATGGAATTATTAGGACATGATTTCTTCATTTATACAGATGATGAAACAAACAAAATTGCCGTTTGCTACAAACGTCATGATGGTGGATACGGATTAATTGAAACTGAATAATATGTAAAAAAGGCATGTCAAATTGGCATGTCTTTTAATTGGAAATAAAAAAAGAATATAAGTTTGAATAAGTTATTCTTTGTGCTATAATTATGTTCGTTAAGGAGGTTTTTCCCATGGGATTTATGGATAAAGTAAAAGACTTCGTTGCTCCAATCGAAGAAGAAGACGATTATCAAGAAGCACCACAAGCTGAAAAGGTAGAAGAAGTAGAACCTCAAAGTCGTTATGAGAGACCAAAAGCTCGTACGAACGCAACTTCTTTGAATTCGAATACAAAAATGGTATTGTTTGAACCAAGAAGCTTTGGAGAAGCTGAAGAAGTAGGACAACGTTTAAAAGAAGGTCGTGCTGTTGTAGTTAACTTACATAAGCTAGATCGTGACTATGCACAACGTACTATTGATTTTTTAACAGGTGTTGTTTATGCACTTGATGGTAAAATTCAGAAAATTGGTCAGAACGTAATTTTATGTTCTCCAGCTGAAATTGGTGTACAAGGAACTATTTCATTAGGAAGTCCTGATGACTTCGAAGATGAAGATTAATAATTACTTTTAATGAGCTCATTTATGGTAGGTCATGAGGTGTTTATTTCGCAGATGAAAGATCAAATTCGTATCTTTCAAAAACAAAATAGGCGGATCATGACCTATTTTTTTATCGATTTCTGAACAAGCCATTCTTCAAAACATGGTCCCTAAAAATATATGTGTCGTTTTTGATGGTGGGTACGAGAATGCAGAAAGAAAGATCGCATGTTTTATACCGGAAGGCTATGAAGGTTTTAGTGATTGTGTCTGTCTTCATGCCACATACAATTCAAAATTCAAAACACTGACACATTCCGATTTATTAGGTTGTTTAATGCATTCGGGTATTGAAAGAAGTGTCATTGGAGATTTGATTGTACAAGAAGATGATCTGTATATATTTTGTAAGGAAAAGATTTCAAAATATATTATCGATAATTGTACGCAGATTGGTAAGTGTACAGTTCATTTTGAAGTGTGTTTGGATTATGAAATCATAAAAAATAATAAACAAGAAATACGTGTTATGTGCAGCAGTTTACGTTTAGATAGTGTAGTTGCGCAATTGTCACATTGTTCTAGAAGTGAAGCATTAAAAAAGATTCATGCAGGATTTGTGAAAGTTAATGATGTGATACTTGAACAAAATTTACAATTGTGCAATAATGATTTCGTGTCAATCAGAAAAACGGGTCGATTCCAGTTTAAAGAGGTTGTTTCAACCACAAAAAAGGGAAGACTTGTTTTGAACTTTGATCAATATATCTAGCTAAGATAAAGACACGCCTATATTCGTTATGATTGTAGAGAGCAATGAAGTTTTTGGTGAAACATTGTATGAATAAGAATTTAGGTATCCCTTTTGAGCTGATCTTACGAAATCATAGTAGTTTGATCCGGTTGAACCGTTATCTCATGAAAGTGCATAGTGAAAACTATGAAGTAAGGTGGTACCGCGTGTTTATTACGTCCTTTTATTAGGGCGTTTTTTTTATTTTGAAAAGGAGATAAAGTATGGACTACAAAGAAACTCTTCATATGCCTAAAACGGCATTTGAAATGCGTGGAAATTTGACTAAAAAAGAGCCTGGTTTCCAAAAACGCTGGCAAGATGAAAAATTGTATGAAAAGATGTTAGAAAGAAGAGAAGGAGCAGAATCATTTGTACTACATGATGGTCCTCCTTATGCCAATGGGGATATCCACTTAGGACATGCCTTAAATAAAGTGTTAAAAGATGTAATTGTAAAATCTCACTTTATGGAAGGATACAAAACACCATATATTCCAGGATGGGATACGCATGGTTTACCAATTGAAACTGCGGTTACTAAATTGGGGTATGACCGTAAGAAAATGGGAATTGCTGAATTTAGAAAAATCTGTTATGACTATGCTTTAAAGCAAGTAGCTAATCAAAAAGCAGGATTCTTAAGCTTAGGATCAATTGGAGATTATGATCATCCTTATATCACTCTTCAAAAGGGTTTTGAAAAACACCAAATCGAAATCTTTGGAAAGATGGCTATGAAAGGTTTGATCTACAAAGGATTAAAACCAGTGTATTGGTCACCAAGTAGTGAATCCGCTTTAGCGGAGGCAGAAGTTGAATATAAAGATGTTAAGAGTCCAACGATTTATGTTAAATTTGCCGTTAAAGACGGAAAAGGTGTATTAGATACAGATTGCAACTTCGTCATTTGGACAACAACACCTTGGACAATTCCTGCAAACTTAGGAATCAGTGTAAACCCTGATTTTGATTATTCATTAGTGGATACAGAAAAGGGTAAATTGATTATGCTTTCAAGCATGGTTGAAGAATTGTGTGATAAGTTTGAAGTTGAAAAACGTGATGTTTTAAAGACTTTCAAAGGTAAAGAATTCGAATATATTACTTGTACTCACCCATTATATCCAGAAAGAGAAAGTCTATTGATGTGTGGTGATCACGTAACAGCTGATGCTGGTACTGGATGTGTTCATACAGCACCTGGATTTGGTGTAGATGACTTTAATATTGGTATGAAATATGGTTTACCAGTATATTGTAACGTAGATGCACAAGGATGCATGATGGATGATGTTGGAGAATGGCTTGCAGGACAATATGTGGAAGATGCCAACAAAACAGTCACTCAAAAATTAGATGAATTGGGTGTATTATTAAAACTTCAATTCATCACGCACTCATATCCACATGACTGGCGTACTAAAAAGCTATTATTTTCCGTGCTACAACACAATGGTTTGCGTCAATTGATCAAATTCGTGATGAATTATTAGAACAAATTCACTCTGTATCTTGGGTACCTGCTTGGGGTGAACAACGTATGCACAATATGATTGCCGATCGTAATGACTGGTGTATTTCACGTCAACGTGCTTGGGGTGTTCCAATTCCAATTGTTTATGGAGAAGATGATACTCCAATCATGGATCAAGCAATTTTCGATCATGTTGCCAAATTAGTTGGTGAATATGGATCCAATGTTTGGTTTGAAAGAGATGTTAAAGATTTATTACCAGAAGGATATACAAATGAACATTCACCAAATGGTATCTTCCGTAAAGAAACAGATACTATGGATGTTTGGTTTGACTCAGGATCAAGTCATACTGGAGCTATGATGGATCGTGGCCTAGGCTATCCTGCAGATTTATATTTTGAAGGTAGTGACCAATATCGTGGATGGTTCAACTCTAGTTTGATTGTTGGTACTGCCGTTCATGGTAAAGCTCCATATAAACAAGTATTATCACATGGTTTCGTTATGGATGAAAAGGGCGTTAAGATGTCAAAATCACAATGGAATGCCGTTGCACCTAGTGAAATCACTAAGAAATATGGTGCAGATATCTTACGTTTATGGGCTTGTAGTGTAGATTATCAAGCGGATGTTTCAATGGGTCAAAAGATCTTGAAACAAGTAAGTGAAAACTATCGTAAGGTACGTAATACATTGCGTTTCTTAATGGCTAACTTAGATGATCAACAATTTACTGCCAAAGATTGTGTAAACTTCAATGAATTGAGTGAATTGGATCAATATATTTTAACCGAATTAAAGGATGCTGTAGATTTCTGTAGAAAAGTTTATAATGAATATCGTTTCTCTGATGTTGTTACATATTTGACAAACTTAATGACAAACGAATTATCAGCTTACTACTTAGATTACACGAAGGATATTCTTTATATTGAAAAAGAAGATGCACCAGTTCGTCGTCAAGTTCAAACTGTACTTTATAATGCCGTTGAAGTAATGACTAAATTGTGGGCTCCAATCTTGGCTCATACTTGTGAAGAAGTTAATGACTATATGCACTTTGATGAAGAAAGTATTCACTTAACTACATTTAAAGATCTTGAATTAGATTTTGATGTTGAAAAGATCAAAGCGGATATGGAAGAATTATTCAAAGTTCGTAAGGATGTCTTCAAAGCATTAGAAAATGCACGTGCTCAAGGTTTAATCGGTAAATCATTAGAAGCACATGTCGTATTACATGTAAGTGATGCACAAAAAGAAATTATGGATCGTGTATTAGAAAATGCAGCACAATGGTTTATTGTATCTAAAGTAACATTCACAAATGATGAATTAGAACTATTTGAAGTTTGTCAGGTAAAAGTAGAAAAGGCTACAGGCCATGTATGTCCTCGTTGCTGGAACTACACGGAATCTGATAATGAAGATGGATTGTGTGATCGTTGTAACCACGTATTACATGACTAATATGTAAATGAAAAGAGTAACTCTAATCAACAAGAGTTACTCTGTTTTTTATTTTATCCGTTGTGATGATTTTATAATCTTTTGTTTCTAAATCCGATGAAACATCACAATCTTTATCTACGATCCATATCGCTTGTACATCATAATCAAGAGTAGATAGATATTTCTTTCCATCTTCTACACTCATACAGAATAATGTTGTACTTAAGGCATCGGCTTTGCCTGAATCCTTTGTGATGACGGTTACACTTCGAACATAGTTTGCAGGATAACCGGTTTGTGGGTCAATAATATGGGAATACTTTTTATTTTTGTAGGTAAAATATCTTTGGTAATCTCCACTTGTAACTAAACAAGTGGCTTTTTTTGTTTCATATTGAACAAGAGCATCACTGGAATCTGGACTTTGAATACCAATCTTCCAATTGGATCCATCTTCTTTTTCACCAAGTAAGACAACGTTACCTCCGGCATTGATATAGCCATTTTTTAATCCGGCTTTATTTAATGCTTCTTTGGCAAGTTGAGCTGTATAGCCTTTGGCAATCGCACCTAGATCAATGGATAATTCAGAATCCAAATAGGATACTTCATTTTTATTAATTTGAATATTCTTTAGATCAATATGTTTTAAGGCTTCTTGAATCTTGTCATCACTAGGTGGAACTTGTGTGTTTTCTCTAGCATCATGCCACAAATTTAATAGGGCTCCTTGACTGATGTCAAATTGTGAGTTTTCTGATTGCATCTTCATGGCTAGTTTTAAACAATCTATAAAGGTTTCATCCATTTGAATCGGATGATCATAAGCTTCATGATTCAAAGTATATAGGTTATTCATATTTTTATAGGCATGGTATTGGTCGAATCGTTTGTTGTTTTCTTTAAATGTCTTTCGTAAGATTTTTGTATATTTCGCAAAATCTGCTTGTGAACATGAGCAATTTAGAGTGATGGGCGTGTCAAAGCCAACATCTGTTAATGTAACATTGAGGTTTTCTGTTGTTTCATTGTCTTTGTTTTGAACGAAGAATATGACAGAACTTATAAAGATTAGAAAACAAATCGATAGGACAAGCCATGATAATATAGACTTATTTTTTGCATAGAAGTATTATATGATGAATTGAGTTTAATGTAAATGTAAGTACTTACCTAAATTATGGGAAATTGTCAAAAAATTCTTGAACTTGTGAAAAAAAAGGCCTATGATTAGAAAGTATAAATGGGAGGTAGGATTTATATGTCACTATTTTTAGGACCGATGAGACAGCATATCCCTGGTAAAAAAGAATTGACAGAAAAGTCTGAATTATTACATCTTATGCCTAAAAAGGAAGTTTATATTCCTTTAGTAGCAGGACGTACTTTAGATTTTGATATTCTTGTTCAAGAGGGAGATACTGTATCCGTTGGAACAAAACTGGCTGAAACAAAGTCAGGTTTTTATGTGCCAATTTATTCAAGTGTTTCTGGAACTTACAAAGGAATTGTTAAACGTATGCACAATTCTTTGCGTCCACAAAATCACATGGTGATTGAATGCGACTTTAAACAAACCAAAGTTCAATCATTCGCACCATTAGACTGGCAAAGTGCTACAAGAGAAGAGTGTGTTGATTTTGTAAAAAATGCAGGTATTGTTGGTTTAGGTGGAGCTGGTTTCCCAACCTATGTAAAATATATGAAACCAGATGGAGTTGATTATGTATTGATCAATGCCGTAGAATGTGAGCCTTATATTACAGCCGATTACCGCTCTGTTATGGATGATGCCCAAGATTTAGTTACGGGTGCTAAAATCATGAAGAAGATGGCTGAAGCTAAAACGGTTTACATTTGTATCAAAGAATCTCACCCGGATTTAATTGAAAAAGTGAAATCAGCATTGCAAGATGCTGCTGGTGTTGAGGTATATCCAGTCCCTGATGTTTACCCAATGGGGTGGGAACGTGTTTTAGTACGTGAAGTATTACATAAAGAATATGGTGGATTACCTGCTGAAGCTGGCGCCATCATTGGAAATGCTTCAAGTGCTATTGCGATTGCGAAAGCCTTTGAAAAAGGGGAAGCCATCACACAAAAGAATTTAACAGTGAGTGGTGAATGTGTAAAAGATCCACACAATGTATGTGTACCAGTTGGTATGCCTGTAAGTGAGATCATTGAAGCTTGTGGTGGATATACACAAGATACAGTTCGCTTGATTTCTGGTGGACCTATGATGGGTAAAACCATTGTCAATGATATGTTTGTCGTTGATCGTGCTATGAATGCATTAACTGTACTTCCAGCTGCAAATGATGATGCAATCGCATGTTTACGTTGTGGTAAATGTAGTGATCATTGTCCAAGTGGTTTACAGCCTGTAAGAATTACAGCTGCATTAAAAGCCAATGACGTGGACGAAATGTCAAAACGTGGTGTTATGAGTTGTATCGAATGTGGAATGTGTACTTATATTTGTCCTTCTCATATCGATGTAACTGAAAATGTTCGTAAGGCAAAACGTATTGTTATGCTTAAGAAAAAGTAGGGAGGATTCAAATGAAATTTACTTTTCATGTAAGTCCAAGCATTAAGAATAACTTGTCAACACAACGTATCATGAAAGAATTATCTTTAAGTTTATTAGTTGTGTTTGTAGCAGCCGTAATTTACTATGCATCTGCATGGGGTGCTGATGCTGCTTTACATTGTGTTCTTTTATTAGCTTGTTCTTTAATTACTACATTTGTTTGCGAATCCATCTTCGCAAAGATTATGAAGAAAGATATTAAAACTTTCTTAAAGAGCTCATTTGGATGGGTAACAGCTATCATTTTAACTTTGATGGTACCTGTTAACATGTCTTGTTATGCAGTTATTATTGCGACAGTATTCGCAATCGTACTTGCAAAATTATTATTTGGTGGTTTTGGACAAAATATCTTTAACCCTGCAGCTGTAGGTCGTGCTGTTATTTTACAGGCATTTACAGGTGTGAGTGTAGGACTTATTTCACAGGCAACACCAACTACAGTGATTGCGAGTGCTTATCATTGGCTACCAGCAAATGCTTCTGTATTAGATTCATTTTTATCACAATATGGAGGATTTGCAGGTCTAGCTTTAGGAACATATCCTGGTTCTATTGGTGAAACATTCTCTATCTTGATTTTGATTATTGGTGTTGTACTTGCCCTTCGTCAAATCATTGACTGGAGAGTTCCAGTTGTCTATTTAGGAACGATTTTTGTACTAACGGCTGTTGTAGCTTTGATCACAGGAATTGATTCATACAATGGTATTCCAGCCTTTATTTGGTATCCATTATTACACTTGTTAACGGGTGGTGTTATTTTTGGTGCTGTATTTATGTTAACAGATCCAGTAACAAGTCCAACAAGTGCAAGTGGACGTGTCGTATTCGCAATGGGTGCAGCTATTATAACTACATTGATTCGTTTAAAAGCCAATCTTCCAGAAGGATGTTTATATTCCATCTTATTGATGAATATGTTTACTCCATGGATCGAGTCATGTTTCGATGGTAAACAATTAGAATTGGTTAAGAAATCTAGAATTGTTTGTGCTTGTTTAGCATTGATTGGTTTAGCTATTAGTTTCTATGCAGCTAGCTCTATTCAAAAGGTAGATACTATCCCTGAAACAGCAGCTGTTGTTGAAACGATGGAGGTAACTCTATGAACAAGATTGTACATTTAGGTTTATTCTTGGCTATTGTAAGTGCTGTTGCTGGTGGTGCCTTAGCATTCGCAAATCAAATGACAGCTCCAGTTATTGCTGAAAATAACGAAAGACAAGAAAAAGAATCATTATTAGCTATGTATCCAGACGCAAATTCAAATGATTTTAAATTAGTGAATAAAACTTTGGATTCAAAAACCGTTCAAAAGGTTTATGAATATAAAAATGTTTATATTTTTAATATGAAAGTTAGTGGATATAAGGATGGAACTGTATTCTTAGTATCTATTGATAAAGATTCAAAGAAAATTGATAAATATAATGCCATTAGTAATGGAGATACAAAAGGTCTAGGATCTCAAGTAACCGAAGCTCCATTTAAGAAATCTTTAGAAGGAAAAGATGCAACTGGACAATTGGATACAATTTCTGGTGCAACTGTTTCTTCTGGTCCTGTTGTCAGTGGTATTCATGAAGCGGCAAAACTTGTCGATCAATTAAAGTAAGGAGGTTATCTAGATGAATCGTTTTGAAACTTTAAAGCGGGTTTAATTAAAGATAACCCAGTATTCTCATTATTCTTAGGAATTTGTTCGACACTAGCTATTACTACAACTGTAAATAATGCGATTGGTATGGGTGTTAGTGTTATTATCGTTTTGATCATGTCAAACGTAATCATTTCATGTGTTCGTAAAATTACGCCAGATGAAATTCGTATTCCAGTTTATATTGTTATTATCGCAACTTTGGTTAAGATCATTCAAATGTTGATTCAAGCTTATGCTCCAAGTTTAAATACAAGCTTAGGTGTATTTATTCCATTAATCGTAGTTAACTGTATCATCTTGGGTCGTGCGGAGCTTTCGCTAGTAAAAACGGAATTTTGGATTCAGCTCTTGATGGTTTAGGAATGGGTCTAGGATATACTTTAGCAGTGCTTTCGATGTCATTTATTCGTGAATTGATTTCGACAGGTGGAATTAAAGTGGTAAACCCATTCAATGAAGCGCAAGTTTGGTTGAACTTACACATTATTCCTGAAAACTTCACAATTAGTATCTTTGGATCTAGTGTTGGAGCTTTCATTACATTTGCGGTTTTAGCAGCAGCTGTTGGTGCTTATAAACAACATGTAACAGCAAAGGAAGAAGCTGCGGCAAAGGAGGAAAAGTAAGATGGGTGAATTAATGGCACTTTTAGTAACGAGTGTATTAGTAAATAACGTTATCTTAACTCAATTCTTAGGTATGTGTCCATTCATGGGTGTTTCTAAAAAGAAAAGCTCAGCAATTGGTATGGGTGTGGCCGTTGTCTTCGTTATCGTTGTTGCTGCATTGGTTACATATGCACTTTATTATTTAGTACTTGTACCTTTACAACTTGAATTTATGGATTTGATTACATTTATCTTAGTAATTGCCTCTTTAGTTCAGTTGACAGAAATGTTTATTAAAAAGACAAGTCCTGCTCTTTATAAATCTTTAGGTGTTTACTTACCTTTGATTACAACAAACTGTGTTGTATTAAATGTATGTTTAGTAAATATCTCTAATAGTTATAATTTTGCACAAATGTTAGTATACTCAATTGGTACTCCATTAGGATTTGCCCTTGTATTATTCATTTTCTCAACAATTCGTGAAAGATTAGAGCAAAGTGAAGTTCCAAATGCCTTCGTTGGTAATCCAATCGCCTTGATTGTAGCTGCCATCATGGCTATGGCATTCTCTTGCTTTACAGGAATTGTATAATGAGATATTTATTGGCAATATTGTTTTTTGGCGCATTAGTCGCTATCTATATTGTTTTGTATTTAATGAATAAAAAAACACCCAAACCAGAGGGGTGTGAAGATTTAAAAGCGGATTGTGATGGATGTAAAGATTTTGCGTGCACTAACAATCCAGCTCACAATCAAGTGAAGGGAGAATAAATATGGTAATCGTAGCCGTAATTATGATGCTTGTACTTGGTGCAGTGCTTGGCTTAGGTCTAGGTGTTGCTGACAAATATTTAAAAGTAGAAGCAGATGTACGTGTTGAAAAAGTAACATCATTACTACCTGGTTATAACTGTGGTGGTTGTGGATTCCCTGGATGTAGCGGTATGGCTGAAGCCTTGGTTTCAGGTGATATGGATCATATTGCTTGTAAACCTTGTAAAGCGGATAAGCGTGAGGAAATCATTGATTACTTGAAAAACACACCAGGACCGGATGGTTCTACTATTGAAGTAAAAGGATAAAAGAAAGAGATGGAAATTCCATCTCTTTTACTTTTTATGCTTTTGGCTTTAGCCAGTTTGAGCGAGGGATTCGAGCGAAAACAACAAAACCACCTGCTATGCGGGTGGTGTCAAAAAATGTTATACAAAATAATCACCATTCTTTCTATAATGAAGGTGT
>ENA-OQCS01000031-OQCS01000031.1-human-gut-metagenome-genome-assembly--contig:-NODE-31-length-52553-cov-3.882940_pt1 | contig 52553 bp, 60 predicted proteins | sample MGYA00242757_ERZ504575 | MGnify/ENA primary metagenome ERZ504575 (study PRJEB26092, sample SAMD00036297) | human gut metagenome | host: Homo sapiens | study: EMG produced TPA metagenomics assembly of... | reverse complement strand
TACCTGGAATATCTCTACCGGTCTGGCACAGGTCTATGCTCGTTTTAAATACATGAACGCTACGGGGAAGCCTATGAAAGGTGCGTATGCAGTTCATTGATTCCAAAGGGGTGGTACTGAAGGAAGATAATCTGACTTTTGCCGAAACTCCCGGAAAGTGGCGTATGCTGAGTACAACGACGGGTACGTATATCAATGCCGGCTATTATAAGGTGGTGCTTTCCGCTCCGGATATGGAGGGGCTGGCACTGGATGCGCTGGATGTGCAATAGGAGGAATGGTTTCTGCAAATAGTAAGGGGAAAGTTTCAGCATTTGGCATTTTTACATATCTTTGTGCTCTGAAACTAACCTCTTAAAAATATGTTAATTGATTTACTGCATTCTTCTTATTTCTCGCTCTTCCTTATTGTAGCGTTGGGTTTTATGCTAGGGAGGATTAAGATAAAGGGTTTGTCGCTGGATGTGTCGGCCGTTATCTTCATTGCCTTGCTTTTCGGACATTTCGGCGTGATCATTCCTAAAGATTGGGGAACTTCGGTTTGGTGCTCTTTATCTTTACCATCGGTATTCAGGCCGGTCCCGGATTTTTTGATTCTTTCAGGAGTAAAGGAAAGACACTGATTCTTATTACTATGCTTATTATTTGCTCTGCCTGTCTGACGGCGGTAGGACTGAAGTATGCTTTTGACATTGATACGCCCAGTGTGGTGGGATTGATAGCAGGGGCATTGACCAGTACGCCTGGTCTGGCGGTAGCTATAGACAGTACAAATTCACCGTTGGCTTCCATTGCATACGGTATTGCTTACCCGTTTGGAGTGATAGGGTGATTTTGTTTGTGAAGCTGTTACCCAAGATTATGCGGGTGGATCTGGATAAAGAAGCGCGCAGGTTGGAACTGGAACGGCGCAGCGGTTTTCCGGAACTGACAACTTGCATTTTCAGAGTGACCAATCAAGCGGTATTCGGACGTACTTTGGCGCAAATAAATGCGCGTGCCATGACGGGAGCCGTTATTTCGCGGGTAAAGCATGAGGATTCTATATTGATGCCTAAAGCGAATACCATGTTGCTGGAAGGCGACTATGTGCAGGCGGTGGGAAGTGAGGAAGCGCTGAATCAGTTTGCCGTATTGGTTGGAGAACGGGAGGAAGGTGAATTGCCTCTGGATCAGACACAGGAGATTGAATCTTTATTGCTGACAAAGAAAGATATGATAAACAAGCAATTGGGAGATCTGAATTTACAACGTAACTTTGGTTGTACGGTAACCCGTATCCGTCGAAGCGGCATAGACTTGTCACCTTCTCCGGATTTGGCCTTGAAATTCGGTGATAAGTTGATGGTGGTCGGTGAACGGGAAGGACTCAGAGGCGTTGCTCGTTTGTTGGGGAATAATGCCAAACAGTTGTCTGATACTGATTTCTTCCCGATAGCTATGGGGATTGTATTAGGTGTATTGTTCGGTAAAATAAATATTTCATTTTCAGACAGCGTTTCCTTTTCACCCGGATTGACCGGAGGAGTGCTGATGGTGGCATTGCTGCTGAGTGCCGTGGGAAAGACAGGACCTATATTGTGGTCTATGTCCGGTCCTGCCAATCAGTTGTTACGTCAGTTGGGCTTATTGCTGTTTTTGGCTGAGGTCGGTACTTCTGCCGGTAAGAATCTGGTGGCTACTTTTCAGGAGAGCGGATTGTTATTGTTCGGAGTGGGGGTGGCCATTACTGTTGTGCCTATGCTGGTTGCTGTTGTGGTTGGCAGGTTGGTCTTTAAAATCAGTTTGTTGGATTTGCTGGGCACCATCACTGGTGGTATGACCAGTACGCCCGGTCTTGCGGCAGCCGATTCCATGGTAGATAGTAATATTCCGAGTGTTGCATACGCTACGGTGTATCCGATTGCAATGGTGTTCCTTATTTTGTTTATACAAGTGATCGCTTCGGCAGTTTATTGATATATCAAACAGCCGGGTGGGTATGTGCCAAAGGTAGTAAATACTTTTGGCACATTTTTTATTTGGATGAATGTTGTATTTTTATTTATCGATATGAGGAGAAAAAAATATTCATTTTGTTTCTTTTATAGATTTTAATTTATATATTTGTCACAACCTTAATATAATACGGAGAAAGATTAGGCTTATTCGGTGACAGAATGACGATTGGAATATGTATGAATAAGCTGAACTCATATATGGTATTTATAAATATACTCAATTTTATGAGGAATAAAGACACACACTCTCGAATTACAGACAAATGCAGATGTTTGTTTGTAGTTGCCTATTCGGCAATGTCTATTACAGGATTGAGCTCCGTGCTCGCAGTGGAAAACCATGCACTATCTTCTCCGGTTTCAGATCGTGTGGAAAGCGTACAGCAGAAAAACATGTTTCAGGTAATGTGCAGGATGCTAACGGAATGCCTTTAATCGGGCGTCCGTAATTATCAAGGGAACCAATACCGGTATGATTACCGATATTGAAGGTAATTTCGCTCTTTGATGCTAAACAGGGTGATATTATCGTAATCAGTTACATCGGTATGAAATCGGCGGAGGTGAAAGTGCCTGCTAACGGGCAAATAAGAGTGATGCTGAAGGAGGATTCTCAGTTGATGGATGAAGTGGTAGTGACTGGTTATGGTGATTTTAAGAAGGCTACTTATACGGGTCTGCTTCTGTTTTGAATACGGATAAATTGGAGTCATTGCCTGTTGTGTCTGTAGCACAGATGATGGAGGCTAATATTCCGGGGTTAAGTTCAGTAGCCAGTTCTTCCCAGCCGGGTTCTAAAGCTACAGTGCGGGTGCGTGGAATTGCTTCTATGAATGCTTCTACAGAACCTCTTTATGTATTGGACGGTGTGCCGGTAGCGTCTAGGGATATGAGTGGTCTAAGTGCCAATGCCAGCGCGGGAGGACTTGGTTTGATCGAGACATTAAATCCTGCGGATATTGAAGTATAACCGTATTGAAAGATGCCGCTTCTGCTTCATTATATGGAGCAAAAGGATCTAACGGTGTAATCCTTATTACTACTAAAAAAGGTAAGGAAGGTAAAATGAGAGTGAGTATGCAGGCTACTTACGGTATTACGGATATTGCTTACAATTATCGTCCGATAATGGGTGGTGAAGAGCGTAGGGAATTGATTTATGAGGGATTTGTTAATTATCGTTTGAATCAGGGGGACTCGGAAGCCGAGGCAAAGGCTTATGCGGATGGACAAATTGACAATTATGCTGCACGCCCGGCCAACGGATATGCTGATTGGGAAGATGCTTTATTGAAAAAAGGACATCAGCAGGACTATAGTTTGTCTGTAAGCGGAGGTAATGAAAAATCGAATTTTATTGGTACGTTAGGATACACCAATCAGACAGGTATAAGCATAAATTCAGGAATGGAACGTTTTACCGGTCGTATTGATGCAAACAGTAAATGGAATAAATTTGAGTATGGAATGAATGCTACCTTTTCATGGACTCGTAATAAACATACGCCGGAGGGACAGTATTATGCCAGTGCGCTTTATTCTTCAAAATATCAATTGACCCCTTCCATACCTATTTATAATGAGGATGGCAGCTATCATACGGGTTTCCAGAATAATGGAGGTATTAACCCGCTGTATGAGAATTCTGTAGATTCAAATTATGCACGTCTGGCACGTACAATGGCATCTGCCAAGGCTGCCTATCATATTTTGGACGGGTTGAAGTTATCTACTATCTTTACAGTAGACTATTCTTTAAATAAAGACTTTTTCTTTTACTCGCCTGACGGTAAAGATGGGGAAGCTACACAGGGATCCGGACAGATGATGATGATTGAGAGAATGAGTTATACTTCACAAACGAATCTGGCATATAATAAAACGTTTGGTAAACATAACATTAATGCGGTCTTAGCGTATGAGGTTATGAAGTACGATTATGAGGATATGTATGGTGAGAAACAGGTTTACGGGCAAACACTTAATCCGTCGTTGGATAATGGTGCCAAACCTGCTGATCTTACTAATACAAGGCAGGAAGATGCTATGGTGTCGTATGTAGGAAGCTTGAATTATGGATATAATGATAAATATTATGCAGGTTTCAGTTTCCGTCGTGATGGCTCTTCCCGATTGGCGCCTGATACCGTTGGGGGAACTTTTGGGCTGTTTCCGCTTCATGGAGACTCTCTCAGGAAAACTTCATGAAACCGTGGGAGAATGTTGTGTCGGATATGAAATTAAGAGCATCGTATGGTGTGAACGGTAATCTGCCGACCGGTTATTATGGTTATCATGGAACTTATACTACCGGAGCATTTTATAATGGAAAACCTGCTCCGTGGGAAGATGCTATTGCTAATCCTGATTTGACTTGGGAAAAGAACTATGCATTGAATCTGGGGGTTGATTTAAGTCTGTTCAGACGGGTTAATTTGACTTTCGATTGGTATACCAGAACGACTAAGGATTTATTGATGAGTAAGCAATTGAATTCTATCAGTGGTTTTGGCAGTATTCTTACGAATGTGGGCGAAATGAAGAATACCGGTTTTGAAATAGAAGTACGCTCAAGTAATATTCAAACCAAAGATTTTAGTTGGACAACTTCTTTAAACTTGTCACATAATAAAAATAAGATTGTAAAACTGGCGGATCTTCCGGAATTTATAGATGGAAATTATATCAGAAAGGAAGGCTGTTCGTATGCGACAATTTATTTGAGAGAATATGCCGGAGTGGATCCTAATGACGGACGCCCGATGTATTATGACAATAAAGAAGACGAAAATGGCAATAGAAGCAGGAATATTGTGTATGATCCCAATGATGCCGACCGTGTGGAGTTGAAAGATATATATCCTAAATTAACCGGTGGATTGATGAATACGTTTAATTATAAGTTTATTGATTTATCTTTTAATTTGTCGTTTCATTTAGGTGGATATTCTTACGATGGTGCCATGTATGCTTTGCAAGATGACGGCTATACGGCACAATACAATAAGAGTACAGAGTTACGCCGCCGTTGGAAACAGCCGGGAGATATAACAGATGTTCCCCGATATGTGTATGGACAAGAGTATGGTGGCTGGTGGAACTCGTCACGTGGTGTTCATAGCACAGATCATTTGCGCTTGAAAGTTTGATTGTTGGCGTTTCTGCTCCTCAGTCTTGGTTAAGAACCATAGGTATTAATTCTGCCCGTATTTATTTTTCGGGTACCAACTTGTTGACATGGGCTGCATACGATCAATATGATCCGGAGTTGAATGGAATTGTAAGTTATTTTACTCCTCCTCTTAAAACATTCGCATTTGGACTTGAACTTAAATTCTAATCAATTAACACCGAACTGTTTATGAAAAAAAATATAATTATATTAGGCTTGATTTCTTTATTGGCCGTATCGTGCGGGGATGATTTTTTAACCACTCATCCTGGTGATAGCGTTTCTACGGATTGGCACTGAGTACAGAGCAGGATATAGATAATGCTGTGAATGGATTGTATGATTTGATGTCCAGCTATGGCTATTATGGCGGAACCATGTTTTTTTATGGGGATACGAAAGGGGATGATATGCAGAGTTCTTATAATAGCGGGAGAACTTGTAACCGGTGTTATTTATATGATCATCGCTCTACAAGCTTAAATGCCGGATATTTATGGGGACGTCCTTTTTATATTATCCGTAATGCATGGAATGTGATCAATGCGATTGATGATGGAAAAGTGCAAGGTTCAGAGCAAAGATTAAAGGAATTAAAAGGTGAGGCGATGACTATCATGCACTTTGCCAGTTTGACTTGACCCGTTGTTTCGGTTATCCTTATACTAAGGATAAAGGGGCCGGTTGGGGAGCTCCAATTGTAGATCATGCAATTACATTAGATGAAAATCCGCCACGCAGCACTGTAGCAAAGGATTATGAGTTCATAATCAATACATTGGAGGAGGCTATACCTTTAATGAGTACTTCTAAAAATAACAGCCGGATGAATGCGTATGCTGCAAGAGCATTGCTGTCTCGTATTTATCTGTATCATGATGATAACGAGAAGGCGTTTCAAATGGCAAGCAACTTGATTGAAGAAGTGGAAGGAAATGGAATGTACCGTCTTTATACACGTGATGAATATATTCCGGCATGGGATCTGAAAAATACGTTTGGTACGGAATCATTATTTGAAATTGCTAATAGTACAGATGATAATGGAGGACGAAGTTCATTGGCATATCTAATGCATTGGAATGGGTATCGTGAGATTTTTGCCACTCAGAAATTTGTGGATGAGTTATTGAGTGATCCGGATGATATTCGCTGTCTGTTGCTGGAAAAGAATGTTTATAATAAAAATGATGTATGGTGGTTGAAAAAATGGCCGGGAACAGATGCTACGACTCCATCTTTTGAAAATAATTATGTTATTTTCCGTTTGTCTGAAGTCTATTTGAATGCGGCGGAAGCCGGAGTGAAAATAGGTGGGGCATCTGCGTAAAAGGTTTGAATTATCTGAATGCAATTGTGCAGCGTGCTAATCCTGTAAAAGAAGTAACGGCGGCTGAATATACATTGGATAGGGTGTTGGAAGAAAGAAGTAAAGAATTGATAGGTGAGGGGCATCGTTTCTTTGATATGTTGAGAAATGGAAAGACCATTGTTCGTAAGGGAGGATATCATTTACCGGGTATCGTGGAGGAAATAGACTGGGATTATTATAAATGTGTTTTACCGATTCCAACAGACCAGTTTACATTTAGTCCTGATATGGAGCAGAATCCGGGATATACTAAAATTAATTTTAAATAATTTTTTATTTTATATTTTATTGTTTTTTATGTAAAAAAGCAGCATAACTGCTTTCTTTGCTGCCATGCTGCTTACTTTCTACATTATTATAGAGCTGCTTCGTAAATACTTACAATATCTTCTTTACTCAATGGTACAAAAGATCCCTTGCATCCATCGGCCGCTTTCTGTGCCATAATGTCAAAATATTCTTTATCAATTCCAACATCTGTTAACGTCTGTGGAAGTCCCATCTTCTTAAAGTACTCTCTCGTATATGCAATTCCTTCTTTGGCTGCTGCCATGTCATCGTCATTTACAACATCCCAGACATTTCTTGCATAGTCTGCAAATTTATATGCTGTATCATCATTCAATGCAAATTCCATCCAGTGAGGTGTTAAGATCGCTAATCCTTCTCCATGTGTGATATCGTAGAATGCGCTTAATTCATGTTCCATTGGATGTACACACCATGCGACTTCAGCTCCATATTGGATCATTCCGTTAATTGCCATACTTGCTGTCCACATCAGATTAGCTCTTGCATCATAATTGTCTGGTTCTTCTAAAGCAACAGGACCATATTTAAAACAGTTCTTTAACAGTCCTTCCGCAAATCTTGCTTGAACATCTGCATTCTTCACATTGGTAAAGTAATTCTCGCAAATATGACTGATGATATCTGCTGTTCCAGCCGCTGTCTGTTTTTTGATACAGAATAGGTATATTCCGGATCAAGGATTGACATCTTTGGTTTCATATGATCACTTGCAGTTCCCCATTTTTCATTCTTTGACATATCGGAGATAACCGCAAATTTATCCATCTCTGATCCTGTGGCTGATAATGTCAGGACACTGTAAATTGGCAATGCTTTCTTGATCCATCTTGGTGTAATAACCAGATCCCATGGATCCCCATCATAGCAAGCTCCTGCCGCTACAACCTTTGCACAGTCAATGACAGATCCTCCTCCAATAGCAAGTACCATATCGATGCTGTTTTCTTTACAAAGTTTTACACCTTCTCTAACAGATTCAATCTTTGGATTTGGTGCGATTCCTGATAATTCAAAGATTTCCATATCTTCTTCTTTTAAAATCTTGACTGCTTCGTCATAAATTCCTGCTTTTTTGATACTTCCACCACCATAGCATAGTAAAACTTGTTACCGCTCTCTGAAAGTTCACTAAGATGAGAAATCTGTCCTTTTCCAAAATGAATCTTTGTTGGAATAGAATACGTAAAATTGTTCATGGCTACCTCCTGTTTTTAGTGTTTCATTTATTCTTCGTCTAACATGACACTGACCCTGTACATTCCAGGTTTGCTTGCCTCTTCATAAGCTTCCTGCAGTCTGCTTAGTGGAAATTTCTTCTCTTCTACCAATTAGACACATCCACAGCCTTGGTACTTAATGCTTGGGCAGCTTCTTTGAAGTCTTCATGATCTGCCCCGAATGTCCCGATCAGTTCCATCTTTCTATAGTGTAACATATTTGAGTCAACTTTCAACTCTGGAACTGGATATCCTGCCGCAAATAATAACATTCTTCCATCATTTTGTTTTAACATCTCAAGTCCCTGACTGTTGGCACTGGTTGCTCCAACAGCTACGATCACAGCATCTGCTCCAATTCCTTCCGTTAACTCTTTTACCTTTTCTACAGGATCACTTTCATTACAGTCTATCACTTCAAATCCCATCGCTTTGGCTGTCTCAATCTTCTTAGGGATCATCTCTGATACGATCACACGACATCCGTAAGCTTTCGCTGTCTGGGCGTTAATTAATCCCATAGTTCCTGCACCAATGACTACAACTGTTTCAAATGGCTTTAATCTTAATTTGTCGGTTTGTATTCCTTTTGGGCATAGTCTTTGTTCTTATGACAAACTTACATTTCATGATCTGAATGGTTATAATTGGTAAAATCTTCGACTTTGTTTTGTTTTTCTACGAATTATGCTTCTTATCCGGATGAGATTTTAAATGATCGGAAGAGGATTCCGATCGTGAATGATTGTGCGAATGTGGAATATTGGGTAGTTTGGAAGAAAGGGAAGACGTATCGATTTTAGTTTTTTATGGAGAAAAAATCCTGCAGAAATTCATTCGAATTTCTGTAGGATTTTTGATATTTAGTCTTTGAGTCGCTTCGCTCCCTGTAGACGCCCACTCAACTAAGCTCATCTTTCGCCTGTGGCTCGGATTCGCTAAGGTTCGGGATCGGCTTTCTCACTAAGTTCAAACTTCGCTTGTCAGCTTGTTTTCACTAAGTGTTCAATGCTACATCATTCCCATTCCGGCTGGTGCTCCTGCTGGCATTGCTGGTGCTTCTTCTTTGATATTCGCAACAACTGATTCTGTTGTTAATAATGTAGAAGCTACGGATGTTGCATTCTGTAATGCGCTTCTTGTTACTTTGGCTGGATCGATGATTCCTTTTTCTACCATGTCTACGTATTCTCCATGTAATGCATCGAATCCTTTTCCGATTTCTGCTTCTTTTACTTTATTGACGATCACAGCTCCTTCAAGACCTGCATTGACTGCGATCTGGAATAATGGTGCTTCTAATGCTTTGAGGATGATGTTTGCTCCTGTTTTCTCGTCTCCTTCTAAGTCTGCTACTTTCTCAGCTGCTTTCTTAGATGCATGGATATAAGCAGATCCTCCACCGAAGATGATTCCCTCTTCTACAGCGGCTTTTGTTGCTGCTAAGGCATCTTCCAGACGTAATTTGCTTTCTTTCATCTCTGTTTCTGTTGCTGCTCCAACACGGATCACTGCAACTCCACCAGATAATTTAGCTAATCTTTCCTGTAATTTTTCTTTGTCGAATTCAGATGTTGTTTCTTCGATCTGTGCTTTGATCTGTCCAAGACGTGCCTGGATTGCATCTTTATCTCCTTCACCGTCTACGATGACCGTGTTTTCTTTTTCAACTTTGACAGATTTTGCACGTCCTAACTGATCTAATGTTGCGTCTTTTAATTCCAGGCCAACTTCTTCAGAGATCACTGTACCACCTGTTAAGATAGCGATATCTTCAAGCATTGCTTTTCTTCTGTCTCCATATCCAGGTGCTTTCACTGCACATACAGAGAATGTTCCACGTAATTTGTTAACGATCAATGTTGTTAATGCTTCACCTTCGATATCTTCAGCAATGATCAGTAATTTCTTACCACTCTGTACAATCTGCTCTAATAATGGAAGGATTTCCTGAATATTAGTGATCTTCTTGTCTGTGATCAGATATATGGATCATCTAATTCAGCAACCATTTTTTCCATATCTGTTGAGAAATATGCTGATAAATATCCACGATCAAACTGCATTCCTTCTACTAAATCTAATTCTGTTTTCATTGTTTTAGATTCTTCGATCGTGATAACTCCGTCGTTAGATACCTTTTCCATAGCATCTGCTACTAATTCTCCAACTTCTTCATCTGCTGCAGAGATTGCTGCTACTTTCGCGATCTGATCTCTTCCTGTAACTTTGCTACTCATCTCAGCAATTGCTTCAACAGCTGCTTCTGTCGCTTTCTTCATTCCTTTACGAAGAATGATTGGGTTTGCTCCTGCTGCTAAGTTTTTCATTCCTTCGTTGATCATTGCCTGTGCAAGAACTGTAGCTGTTGTTGTACCATCTCCGGCAACATCATTTGTCTTAGTTGCTACTTCTTTGACTACCTGAGCTCCCATATTCTCAAATGGGTCTTCTAATTCAATTTCTTTTGCGATCGTTACACCGTCATTTGTGATCAGCGGTGCACCAAAAGATTTGTCTAATACAACATTGCGTCCTTTTGGTCCGATTGTAACTCTTACTGTATCTGCTAACTGGTTAACTCCTGCTTCCAGTGCTTTTCTTGCTTCAATTCCGTATTTAATCTCTTTTGCCATGATCTTAATTACCTCCGACTAATTCCTTGATTAAATCAAATAATTGTGTAATGTGATAAAACTATTCTACAACTGCTAAAATATCATTCTGTTTTACGATGATAAATTCTTCATCTTCTAATTTTACTTCTGTTCCTGCATATTTAGAATAAATAACTTTCTGTCCTACAGAAACTTCCATCTTCACATCTTCTGTTCCAGGTCCGACTGCAACAACTTCTGCTTCCTGTGGTTTTTCCTGTGTTGCTGTTGTAAGGACGATTCCTGACTTAGTTGTTGTTTCTGCTTCCAGCTGTTTTAATACAACTCTATCTCCTAATGGTGTTAACTTCATAATGATATTACCTCCTAAATATATTAGAATTATTGTTCTTTTTATCTTTTGTTAGCACTCACTTATATCGAGTGCTAACTCTATGTTCTTTAGTATAACACCAGACAAAAAAAAAAATGCAACCCCCTTTTTATAAAAATTCTATAAACTGAGATTGCATTTCTTTGGTATTTTACTTATTCTTTGATGTATTTTTTTGCTTCTTCTGAACTTCTTGTTGGAACTGTCTGGAAATATACATGTACATGTTTTTTGATCAGTTCATGAATAGCTTCCATCTCCATGGTATCACACGCAACTCTTCTTGCAACTGCTTTACGTTCTCCACGAATTCCCATACCTCCGATATTAAGCTGATTGATCTTGATCCCTCGTTTGATCAATTCTTCAAATACCAGTGGGGATTCTGCAATTACGATCACCCGCTCTCCATCAAAGGATGGGGCTTCTTTTAATTTCTCCGTTGCACGATCGATCCCATATACATGAATTATAAGCCTTGGGGCGCCATCTCTTTGATCACTTTGCTTCGGAATTTATCCTTCGCCACAACATCATCTACAATAATGATCCTGTTCGCTCTGACTTCCGGCACCCATAATGTCAAAATCTCCGTATGTATGAGCCTGTCATCAACTCTCGCTAATACAATGTTTTTCATTCTTCTACCTCCTTATATAATTCACGCACATCTTTCACTGTCTCTGGCGCTGCCTTAAGAAGATCTTTGCACACCTCTTGTGCACTCTTTTCCGCGTAACGTCCCATAACTACTTCCATCATCAACGGAAGATTGATTCCAGTTACGTGGTAGAGATCGTATTCTGACATTAAAGAAATTACCGTATTAAACGGACTTCCATAAAACAGATCTGTTAATATAAGGACTTCTTCTCCTTCTGATGTCTGTTCAATACTCTCTCTGATCTTCTCTCTCAAAGTATCCACTGATTCTTCTGGTTCAAGCCCAAATGCCTCAAGGTCTTCCTGTTCCCCTGCGATCATCTGTACTGTATCCACAAGTCCTCTTGCATAACTTCCATGAGATACCACGATTACCTTCATCAATTTCCTCTCTTCTCTCTCATCACATCTTGCCTGTTACGGCAATTTGATTAATTTGGTTTGTAAGAACTCTTTAAGCTTACGATTCTATTAAATACCATGTGTTCTTTTGTAGAATCTTTGGAATCTAAACAGAAATATCCTGTTCTCATAAACTGGAAACTGTCTTCCTTATCATATTTCTCTAACTCAGGCTCTACATATGCTTCCTTGATCACAGTCAGTGAATTTGGATTCACATTAATACTTCCATCTTCATTATATACACCTTTTTCTTCATCTACAATGTTTTCATACAGACGGATTTCTGCTTTTTTCGCAGTTGGTACAGATACCCAATGGATCGTTCCGCGAACCTTTCTTCCATCTGGACTGTTTCCTCCTCTGGATTCTGGATCATATGTCGCATATACACAGGTTACATTGCCGTCCTCATCTACATCGTACCCTGTACATGTCACAAAATATGCATTCATCAGACGTACTTCATTACCTACATATAAACGACGGTATTTCTTAGGCTTTTCAATCTTGAATCTTCTCGTTCGATATATAATTCTCTTGAAAATGGTACCTGTCTTGTTCCCATCTCTTCGTTTTCCTGATTATTTGGAACGTCAACGAGTTCCCCTTCTCCTTCTGGATAGTTTGTGATCACCAGCTTGATCGGATCTAAGATCGCTGCCATACGTGGACGTTTTAATTTCAGATCATCACGGATGCAGTATTCAAGCATCGCTGAATCTACAGAGCTGTGACTCTTTGCAACTCCGACAAGTTCCATAAACTTCTTGATGGATTCTGGTGTATATCCTCTTCTTCTAAGTGCTGATAATGATACCAGACGTGGATCATCCCACCCATCTACGATTCCATCTTCAACTAATTTCTTGATATAACGTTTTCCTGTGACAACATTTGTCAGATATAACTTCGCAAACTCAATCTGTTTTGGCGGATTCTCAAATTCACATTCATTCACAACCCAGTCATATAATGGTCTGTGGTCCTCGAATTCCAGTGTACAGATAGAATGTGTCACCCCTTCAAATGCATCCTCTAATGGATGTGCAAAGTCATACATTGGATAGATACACCATTTGTTTCCTGTATTATGATGTTCCATTCTTGCGATACGATAAAGAATTGGATCCCTCATATTGATATTTCCAGATGTCATATCGATCTTGGCACGAAGAACTTTGCTTCCATCTGGGTATTTTCCTTCCTTCATCTCGCGGAATAACTGTAAGTCTCTTCCGGTGTACGGTGACGATATGGACTGTTCTTTCCAGGTTCTGTTAAAGTTCCTCGGTATTCTCTGATCTGTTCAGCATTCAGATCACAGACATATGCTTTTCCTTTCTTGATCAGGAATTCTGCACATTCATACATCTTGTCAAAGTAGTTAGAAGCATAATAGATATGTTCGTGATAATCTGCTCCTAACCATTCTACGTCCTCTTTAATAGAATTTACATATTCTTCCTTCTCTTTTGTTGGGTTTGTATCATCAAAACGGAAATGGAAATCTCCTCCATATTCCTGAGCCAGTCCATAGTTTAATAAGATGGATTTTGCGTGTCCGATATGAAGATATCCGTTTGGTTCTGGTGGAAATCTTGTAACTACCTTCTTGCAATGCCCTTCTTCTATATCTTTTTCTATGATCTGTTCGATAAAATTCTTAGAAATCGTTTCTTCCATGTCTTCCTCCATATAGTTCTTTCTATTCTGATTATAATGTATCTTCTATACACTTGCAATCATATAATTTCTGTATCATTGTGAAATACAGATAATCCTTCTATATAAGATCTAATGCCTCCATACATTTGAAACTCCTACAAGTCTCATGTCTGTCTGGACCTTGATCTGATCTACATTCGCCTGAGGCAGAATGCATCGTTTAAATCCTAGTTTCTGTGCTTCTTTGATCCTGCTTCTCCACCTGATACGGCTCTTACTTCTCCTACCAGACCAACTTCTCCAAAAATGATCGTATCTTCTAAGATTGGCCGGTTCTTATAACTCGATGCGATTGCCATAATAATACCAAGATCGATCGCTGGTTCGCCAAGTTTTATACCTCCAGCCAGATTCACATACGCATCACAGCCGCCAAGCTGCAGTCCAACTCTCTTCTCAAGCACTGCCATCAAAAGATTCACCCTGTTATAATCAATTCCAACCGCCGTTCTTCTCGGCATCTGAAAGCTTGTTGGTGATACCAATGCCTGAATCTCGATCAGGATCGGTCTGGTCCCTTCCATGGAACATACAACAACGGATCCTGACGCATCAAGGGTCTTCCATTGAGCATCGTCTTTGACGGATTCTCCACTTCTACAAGTCCATTGTTACACATCTCAAACACACCGATCTCGTTCGTGGATCCAAAACGGTTTTTGACACCTCTTAAGATTCTGTATGCCGCTTCTCTTTCCCCTTCAAAATAAAGGACCGTATCTACCATATGCTCAAGTGTTCTTGGTCCTGCAACCACTCCTTCTTTGGTCACATGTCCTACGATAAAAACTGCGATATTATTCTCTTTCGCAACTCTCATCATCGCTGCAGTCACTTCTCTTACCTGAGACACACTGCCTGCTGCCGAGGAAAGATCCTCGCTGTACATTGTCTGAATCGAATCAATCACCGCAAATTCTGGTTTCGTCTTTAAGATCGCATTCGTGATCGCATCAAGATCTGTCTCACAATACAGAAGCATCTCTTCTTCAAATGTTCCGATCCTCTCTGCTCTCATCTTGATCTGATGCATAGATTCTTCCCCAGAAATATACAAAACCTTACGTTTGCTATTCGCAAGATTCCTGCATACCTGTAATAATAACGTGGATTTCCCAATTCCCGGATCTCCTCCGACCAACGATAGGGAACCTTTGACGATCCCGCCGCCTAACACACGGTCCAGTTCATGAATCCCTGTTGGAATCCGCTCTTCATTCTCTACTGTTACCTCGGATATATTCATAGGAGAGGCAGAAGTCTTTAAAGACTTCGCCCCTCCTTTTTTCGTTTCTGTAACTTTCTCTTCTGTAAAAGTATTCCACTGCTTACAGGCAGGACACTGCCCCATCCACTTGGAAGACTCATGACCACACTGGCTGCAAAAATAAACTGTCTTTTGTTTTGCCATTGGTGCTCCTTTATGTTACTACTGTTTCTTTACACGAACAGCTGCTGCTGTTCCCTCGCTTAACTCAACACTCAGAGTTAGTTTTCCTCCAAGATTTGCTTTCATCATTCCTACATTCGTATTATCAATAAAAACTTTATATTCCTGTCCAGCTTCTACTTCTAAAGTAACCTGGACATCAGATGAAGATTCAATCTCAAATGCAACTCCATCTGTTGTTGCAACAAGTTATGTACTGCTGAACCTGGAACTGATTCAAAGATCAGCTGTCCGTTCTTGTCCAGTTTTGTCATTGTCTTGAAAGTCTTGATCTTATAGATATCTCCTTCAAACTGGATATCTCCTTTCTTCGCTTTCTGTGCTAATGTATAGTCACCAAAGCTAAGTGTTCCATTGTCTTCGCTGCGGAATAATTCAGTTACCACTGCCATTGTCTTTTCCTCCTAATATATGTTTCGGTCGTCGTATGTATATTATAATATATTTCAGTATTATTTACTAGTTTTCCTTTACCGAAAAAGTAAGTTTTTTATCTTTTTTACCAATCGTCATCGTCTGTCCATTCGTAAGGGTTCCTTCTAAGATCTTATCTGCCAGTACATCTTCAATCTCATTCTGGATGATCCTTCTTAATGGTCTTGCCCCATAATTCTCATCATATCCCTTATCTGCTAACAGATCCATCGCACCAGATGTGATCTTTAATGTGATCTGATGTTCGCTTAATAAACGGGCTCTCAATTCATCCATAAATAATTTTGCGATCTTCTTAACTTCTTCCTTTGTAAGGACGGCAAATACGATCGTCTCATCAATTCGATTTAAAAACTCTGGGCGAAAGATCTGTTTCACTTCTTCCATAACACCCTTTTTCATACGTTCATGAGTCTTGGCTTTATCTGTATCATCCATAGAAAATCCTAAATGTTTTGGTGCAATGATACGGTTTGCACCTGCATTGGAAGTCATAATGATAACAGTATTCTTAAAGTCGACTTTTCTTCCATTGGAATCTGTAATATGTCCGTCATCTAATACCTGAAGCAGAATATTAAATACATCAGGATGAGCTTTTTCGATCTCATCAAAAAGAAGGACAGAGTAAGGATGTCTTCGAATCTGTTCACTCAGCTGTCCGCCTTCTCCAAATCCAACATATCCTGGAGGAGATCCGATGATCTTTGATACACTGTGCTTCTCCATATATTCAGACATATCCACACGGATCAGATCTTCTTCTCTTCCAAATAAAGCTTTTGCTAATGTCTTTGACAGCTCTGTCTTACCAACTCCTGTTGGCCCTAAAAATAAGAATGATCCGATCGGACGGTTTGGACTCTTAAGACCGACTCTGCTTCTCTTCACAGCTTTGGCAACTGCATTGACCGCTTCATCTTGCCCGATCACATGTTTGTGAAGTTCTTTCTCTAAATGTCTTAATCGTTCCATATCTCCCTTTGTAAGCTGTGTTACTGGAATCTGTGTCCATAAAGAAACGACTTCTGCGGCATCCTCTGTTGTCAATTCTGGAATCTCATTTTGCTTCTTCTGATTTCTCTTCATCTTACGTTCCAGAGATTTCTCAAGTTTGTTCTTCTCTTTCTTAAGCTCTCTTGCTTCTGTAATATCTCCATCAGAAAGCGCTGCTTCGATCTTCTCTATGATCTCCCTGATCTCCTTGCGTTCTTTCTTAAAACCTGCATGACTTCCAAGCTGTTCCATTCGTTTCCTTGCACATGCTTCATCTAACAGATCGATGGCTTTATCTGGTAGAAAACGATCACTGATATATCGATCAGAAAGAGAGGCGATCGCCTCTGCCACATCTTCTGATACCAGAATCCTATGATAATCTTCAAAACGATGTTTGATCCCTTTTAAGATCGTGATCGTTTCTTCTACGGTTGGTTCTTTCACTCTGACTGGTTGGAATCTTCGAACTAATGCTGCATCTTTTTCAAAATATTTTGTATATTCTTCACTCGTTGTCGCACCGATCAGCTGAAAATCTCCTCTTGCCAATGCTGGTTTTAAGATATTCGATGCATCCATAGCTCCCTCAGAACCTCCAGCTCCAATAATCGTATGAATCTCATCGATAAACAAAATAATAGAATCATCCTGTGTTGCTTCGGTTACGATGCGTTTCATTCGTTCTTCAAATTCTCCACGGAATTCGTTCCAGCGATCACTTTCGTAAGGTCTAAGGACAAAATCCTCTTATTCTTAAGAATTCTTGGCATATTGCTTCGGCGATCCTTTGTGCAAGGCCTTCAACGATCGCTGTTTTACCCAACCCCTGGATCACCGATCAGACATGGATTATTCTTTGTCCTTCTGCAAAGGATCTGCATCAGACGTTCCATCTCACTTTCACGTCCGATCATCGGATCAAGCTTCCCAAGCATGGCTTTCTCTGTCAGATCTGTACTATACTGAAGCAGCATATATTCTCCCGCTCCATCTTCCATATCACCGCCATCAGAGATTGCTTCATTATATTCATTCTTCGCACTTCTGAAATCAATTCCTGCAGTAACTAAAATATCTGTATAGATTCCTTCGGATGAAATCTTATGATCTTCCAGAAAACGGAATGCTTCATTATCTCCATCTTTGATCATCGCCATCAAGATATGTTCTGATCCGATTGCTTCACACCCGTATTTCATTGCAAGTTCTCCTGCAATTTCTAACAGGTATTCTGTCTTCGGAGTATCCATTACCGTTCTTCTTCGGTCTTTTGGCATCTTTGACTTCTCTTTGATCGCTTCTTCTATTAATTCTCTTGTCACTCCGTGCATCTTGAGCACTTCACTTGCAAGAGATCCGTCTGCCCCATAAAGTCCTAGCAGAACAAAAATACTGCTGACATCTTTAAATCCAAGATATCCAGCAATCTCTCGTCCTTCATTCAATGCTTTGGAGGCATATTTTGTAATGGTAATCGGTTCATAATTCCTCCTGTTATTACTTTCTGTCTAATTTCTGGTACATATCATGAATCAACCGGTTCATCTCGTCTTCTGTAACTCCTTTACAGACAGCTTCTGCAACTAACATCCTTAAATTCTCCTGAATGCTTGCTAATTCCTGCTGTTTTTCCAAAGTTTCAACACTTATGACTGCACCTTTTCTTCGGTCTAGTTTCAGGTATCCTTCTTCTCTTAAGATCGCATAGGCTTTGTTCACCGTGTGCATGTTCACTCCAAGCACCTGTGCTAACTGACGGACAGATGGAAGTGATTCTCCATCAGCAAATTCTGCACATGCGATTCCCATAATGATCTGATTTCTTAACTGTACATAGATTGCCTCGTCACTATTGAAATCAATCTCCAGTATCATTGTGCAACCCTTCTTTCCTCTTTCGAAATTTACAACTTATCTATGATATTTTGTTATACATAGACTATAATATAAAGCACAGTCTGTCAAGAGCTTCTCTTCCAGATGATAAAGAAAAAGATGCAGTGTAAAAAACTACATCTCTTTCGTCTATTTTTCATTCAGATCTAAAATTCTTTGATTTGCACTTCCTCGGAATTTTAATGTGATATCTTTCTGGGATTCGATAAACTGTCCATCAACCAGCGTATCAATATAAGATAACATCTCTTCCGTAAACGGTGTGTATACTTTACCACCTTCGAGCAAATCCTTGTCATAAGTATATCCTGTATAGCACCAGATATTCTTCTTTGGATAATTTTCTTTGATCTCTTTTAATAATCTAACCAGTTCTTCCTGATTCTCCGGTTCAAAGGGTTCCCCTCCAAGAAGCGAAAAACCTTCAATATAATCTGGCTTTAACAATTCCATGATATGATCTTTTGTCTCCGTCGTAAATGGCTTTCCATAACAAAAGTCCCATGTCTCCTTATTAAAGCATCCTGGACAATGATTTCGGCAGCCTGATACGAATAAGCTGACTCTGACTCCTGGTCCATTCGCAATATCACATTTTTTAATTTCTCCGTAGTGCATATGATCTCCTCTGTCATCGTGTTTTATAAATGAAGGACTCGATCCTTGATCTCCTGTGTACGTCCCTGATTCCAGAACTGTGTTCCGATATATCCACAAGTACGTCTTGCAACAAACATATGATCCTGATCTGTATTTCCACAGTTTGGACATTCCCAGATCAGTTTTCCTGATTCATCTTCTTTGATCTGAATCTCTCCGTCGTATCCACAACATTCACAGTAATCACTCTTTGTATTTAACTCTGCATACATGATGTTATCGTAAATAAATTTCATCACGGATAAGACGGCTGGAATATTATCCTGCATGTTTGGTACTTCAATGTAGCTGATCGCTCCGCCTGGAGATAATTTCTGGAATTCTGACTCAAATGCCAGTTTGCTGAATGCATCGATCTCTTCTGTTACATGAACATGATAGCTGTTTGTGATGTAGTTCTTATCTGTAACTCCCGGAATGATACCAAAACGTTTCTGTAAGCATTTTGCAAACTTGTAAGTTGTTGATTCCATTGGTGTTCCGTATACAGAATAGCTGATGTTCTCTGCTGCCTTCCATTCATTACATTTATCATTTAATTTCTGCATAACTTTTAATGCAAATTCTTTTCCTTCATCGGATGTATGAGACTTGCCTGTCATACGGACACACATCTCATAAAGTCCTGCATATCCAAGGGAAATCGTGGAATATCCATCGTATAATAACTTATCGATCTTCTCGCCTTTCTTCAGTCTCGCAAGCGCTCCATGTTGCCAAAGGATCGGCGCAACATCAGATACCGCTCCCTTTAATCTCTCATGGCGACATCTTAATGCTCTGTGGCACAATTCCAGTCTCTCTTCTAAGATGTCCCAGAATTTGTCCATATCTCCATTAGAACTGCATGCGACATCAACCAAGTTGATCGTTACAACACCCTGATTAAATCTTCCATAGAACTTATGGCTTCCATCTGCATTTCTCTGGGAATCTTCGACCGTTAAGAATGATCTGCATCCCATGCAAGGATATACTTCACCATTCTTCAGTTCTCTCATCACTTTCGCTGAGATATAGTCTGGAACCATGCGTTTTGCTGTACATTTTGCAGCTAATTCTGTCAGATGCCAATACTTGGAATCTGGTGTGATGTTATCATCATCTAATGCATAAATAAGTTTTGGAAAGGCTGGAGTGATCCAGACTCCTTTTTCATTCTTAACACCCTGAATTCTCTGTTTCAGGACTTCTTCGATCACAAGAGCCAGATCGTCTCTTGTCTGTCCTTCTGGTACTTCGTCAAGATACATAAAGACTGTGACAAATGGCGCCTGTCCATTACATGTCATTAAAGTTACCAGCTGATACTGAATCGTCTGGATTCCCTGTTTGATCTCATCATACAGACGCATCTCTGTAATCTTGTCGATGATCGCATCATCCATAGATTCTCCGATCACTTTACGTTCCTTCACGACATTCTTACGCAGCTTCTTTCGACTGATGTCTACAAATGGTGCTAAATGTGCTAATGTAAAAGACTGTCCTCCATACTGGTTGCTTGCAACCTGAGCAACGATCTGTGTTGTCACATTACATGCTGTAAAAAATGAATGTGGTTTCTCGATCAATGTCTCACTGATCACCGTTCCATTCTGAAGCATATCTTCCAAGTTGATCAGATCACAGTTATGTTCTCTCTGTGCAAAATAGTCAGAATCATGAAAATGGATGATTCCTTCTTCATGAGCACGAATGATCTCATTTGGCAGAAGGACACGTTTACTTAAGTCTTTGCTGACTTCTCCTGCCATATAATCTCTCTGCGTAGATTGATCACTGGGTTCTTATTCGAATTCTCCTGGTTTACTTCCTCATTAATATTATCAAGTAAAGAAAGAATTCCATCATCGGTCGTATTTGATTTTCTTCTCAGTTCTCTCTTAAAACGATATCTTACATACTTCTGGGCAACTTCATATCCTCTCATCTCCATGATCCCTGTCTCGACCATATTCTGGATGTCTTCTACATTCACCGCATGAGAAGAGTTTGCTACCTGATCTGCAACCTTCTCTGCGATCGCCATGATCTGATACTGATTCATCTGATGGATCTTTGTTACCTCTTCATTCGCCTTCGTGATCGCATTGATGATCTTATTGAGATCAAAGGTTACCTCCTCACCGTTTCTCTTGATAATCTTTGTTTTTACATCACCATTCATAGTTTCTCCCTCATTTATATAAAATTACAAGATTCTGTGTGTTTCCATTTTCTGGCACAAAATCTTGTTGTCGTTCTACTAATCAGCACTATATCTTGTGCCATTGCCTTTATTATATTACACTCTTTTTCATAAAAAAGAAAGAGCTAATTTTTCATTTTAGAGAATATGAAGATGCTCAAACAGAATCTTAAATCCCAAAAGTATCAGTATTATGCCACCTGCGAGCTCTGCCTTGGATTTATATTTTGTTCCAAAAATATTTCCGATCTTTACTCCTACAAATGAAATCAAGAAAGTACAGACTCCAATCATCAACGCTGCGGATACAATATGCACATTTAAAAAGGCAAATGTGATCCCAACTGCTAATGCATCGATACTTGTCGCAACAGCAAGCATGAACATTTCTTTCACTGCGATCGAATCATCTGCCTGTTCTTCATCATTTGATAACGCTTCTTTGACCATATTGATTCCGATCAGCCCAAGAAGCACAAATGCGATCCAATGGTCGATCGATGTGATCTGGTCTTTAAACTGTGTTCCAAGGAAAAATCCGATTGTTGGCATCAGTGCCTGAAATCCTCCAAACCATAAACCAACAATGATCCCTTTTTTCAAAACTTTTTCTCTCATCGCCAGTCCTTTGCAGATAGAAACAGCAAATGCATCCATCGCCAATCCAACAGCCAGTGTTAATAACGTAAGTAAATCCATAAAAACGTCCTCCATATCGTAAGTTTTTCATATCATAGGGGATTCCATCGGAATTTCCTATGATATGAAGACCCACAGACGAAAGCCTTGTTATAAACAAAAGCTTATCGTCTGTGAGTCTCGTTAATTAAGACAGCACCAGATGTCGTTCATCATTATGTTGATACTGTCACAGATTCTCTGCTAACTACTCCCTCACGGAAATATCTATAAGATCATACCGGATGTGCTTCCGGCAAAATGTGCCTATGTATCATATCTCAACTGAGAATCTTTGTCAATATCTTTCCTTTAATTTTTGATTACGTTTTTCAAGATCTAACAGGTATTCTTTCATTTCCAGACCACCTGCATATCCTGTCAGTGAACCGTTCATTCCGATCACTCTGTGACATGGAACAACGATCACGATCGGATTCCTGTTGTTCGCCATACCAACAGCTCGACATCCTTTAGGAATTCCTACTGATTCCGCAATGTCTTTGTAAGTGTAAGTTTCCCCATATGGAATCTTCTCCAATGCCTTCCATACTTTGATCTGAAATTCTGTTCCATGATAAGAAAGTTTCAGGTCAAACTTCTTTCTCCGCCCATCAAAATACTGTGATAATTGCAGTGCTGCTTCCCTGATCAATTCTGTATTCTTCTTCTCGCCTTCTAATATCTTCGTCCCAAAATATATCCCGCAAATGCCATGCCCATCTTCCTCAATCGTTAAATTACCGATTGGAAAACTATAATCATAATAGTACCTCATATGACAATCCTCCTAAAAATAGGTATACCATATTCTTCCATGGTTGGCAAGGACTAACTTGACATGTACATATTTCTTGCGTACAATGAAAAGAACTGTATAAAAATGAACAGATATTTATTTTAGGAGGAATTTTCATTGGACCCCAGTATGATATTACAGATAATCGCAATTATCATTTTATTAATGCTTTCTGCTTATTTTTCATCTGCAGAAACAGCACTTACAACCGTCAATCCACATAGTATGCGTGCCATGGCAGAAGATGGCAATAAAAAAGCTGCTATTGTTTTAAAATTGATCGAGAATCCAAGCCAGATGCTTTCCAGCGTCTTAGTCGGAAATAACCTTGTGAATATTTCATTAACATCCCTTACTACAACGATCGCTATTCGTATCTTTGGAAGCATGGGAGCCGGAATCGCAACTGCTGTGATCACAGTACTTGTATTGATCTTTGGTGAGATCACACCAAAGACTTTTGCAACGATCAATAATACAAAACTTGCTCTAAGCTATGCTTCCAGCATTTATCTGATCACAAAATTACTGACACCGGTTGTTTACATTATCAACAAACTTTCTACAGCGATCCTTATCATCTTGCGGATCGACTCGAAACAATCCAAACGTATCATGACTGAACGTGAACTTCGTACGATCGTTGATGTCAGCCACGAAGAAGGCGTTATCGAAGAATCTGAGAAAGATATGTTAAACAACGTTTTTGATTTTAAGGAATCTCTTGCCAAGGATATTATGATCCCGCGAATCGATGTAACTTTTGTGTCTGTAGATGCTTCTTATGATGAAGTTCTTGATATTTTCCGCGAGGCCGGTTATTCTAGACTTCCTGTTTATGAAGGAAGTAAAGATCATGTTGTTGGTATTGTTTATTTTAAGGATGTTTATTTCTACCGCAGCCAGCACAGAGGCGAGATCTTTCATTTGAAAGATGTTCTGCGTAAGCCGTTCTTTACGTATGAAACTCAGAAAGTATCAAGCCTTCTTGCACAGATGCGTGAAAAATCTGTTAGTTTCTCCATTGTTTTGGATGAATATGGAGTGACTGCAGGTCTTATTACTCTAGAAGATATCGTTGAAGAGATTTTTGGAGAACTGCGTGATGAATATGATGATTCTGAGGAAGAAACTTTCAAAAAATTATCCGATGGATCTTATATGGTATCCGCTTCTTTAAAGCTTGATGATCTTGATGATCTGCTTGACGTAGACCTTGATTCTGAGGATTATGATTCTCTTGGCGGATATATCATCGAACTGTTGATCATCTGCCTTCAGAGGGCGAAACTGCAGAAGATGAACATTTTCTTTTTAAAGTTGTTTCTGTTGACAAAAATCGTATGGAAACAATTCATATCATTCCAAAAGAGCAGTAAAAAAAAAAGAACCTTGCTTTTTCTTGCAAGGTTCTTTTTGTACTCTTATTTAAAATATTCTACTCCGGATTCGAAGATCTTCTGATCTTTCTGTCCGTAAATATTGATTCCTACATAGCTGTCACGACGTTCTGAATGTCCCATCTTACCAAGGACTCTTCCGTCTGGACTTGTGATACCTTCAATCGCATGGTAAGAACCATTTGGATTGAATTCTTCATTCATTGTAGGATCACCATTGAGGTCAACATACTGTGTTGCTACCTGTCCATTTTCAAACAGTTTCTGGATCACATCTTCATCTGCTACGAATCGTCCTTCTCCATGAGATACTGGTATACTAAAGATATCATCTACATGTACATTGTTAAACCATGGTGACAGATTAGAAGCGATTCTTGTATAAGCAACCTTAGAAATATGACGACCAATGCGGTTTGTTGTCAGTGTAGGTGATTTTGCATTCTGTTCTACGATCTTACCTTCTGGAACAAGTCCTAATTTGATCAGGGCCTGGAATCCGTTACAGATACCAAGTGCCAGTCCATCACGGTTATTTAACAGATCCATGACTGCTTCTTTTAATTTTTCATTTCTAAATGCTGTTGCAAAGAATTTTGCAGATCCATCTGGTTCATCACCGGCACTGAATCCACCTGGGAACATGATGATCTGTGATTCTTTGATCGCTTTTTCAAAAACTTCCACTGAATCACGGATTCCCTGTGCATCTAAGTTCTTAAATACCTTTGTGATCACGTTCGCTCCTGCACGTTCAAATGCTTTCGCTGAATCATATTCACAGTTTGTTCCTGGGAATACTGGAATAAATACATTTGGTTTTGCAACTTTATTCTTGCATACGTAAATATTTCCTTTTATATAGTGTCTTGTTGTATCAACGATGCTCTGATCTCCTTCAGATCTTGTTGGGAATACTTTCTCTAATGGTTTCTTCCATGTATCGATTGCTTCTTCTAATGTTACAACTTCGTCACCAAATACAAATTCATGTTTGTCTGTAACCTCACCTAACATTAATCCTGGAATCGCAAGTTTATGAACATCTCTTGTGCTCATTTCAACAACAAATGATCCAAACTTAGGATCTGTTAAGTCTTTTAATTCTACTTCTTCATCAAAAATCACACCTAATTTATTACCAAATGCCATCTTGGCAACTGCTTCTAAAGCTCCTCCGCCGCCAATTGCATATGCAGATTTGATAATTCCATCTTTGATCAGTTTTGTAATACGTTTGTATACTTTTTTCACTTCAGAATAGATTGGAAGATTGTATGCATCTGTTGGGATACAGATACGGATCAGACGGTTTCCTGCTCTCTTAAGTTCTGGTGTGATAACATCTGTTGTCTTCGCTACATCGACTGCAAAAGATACCAGTGTTGGTGGTACATCAATGTCATTGAATGTTCCAGACATACTGTCCTTTCCACCGATCGATGCAAGTCCAAATCCCATCTGTGCCTGATATGCACCAAGTAGTGCTGCAACCGGCTGTCCCCAGCGTGTCTTATCTTCTCCAAGACGTTTAAAGTATTCCTGGAATGTCAGGCGGATATTTCTATAATCTCCACCAGAAGCCACGATCTTCGCGATAGATTCTGTGATCGCATAAACTGCTCCATGGAATGGGCTCCATTTGGACAGATATGGATCAAATCCATAACTCATCATTGTGACTGTATCGCATTCTCCTTTCAATACTGGAAGTTTTGCGACCATTGTCTGAATTGGTGTCATCTGGTATTTTCCACCATATGGCATTGTAACTGTTGCTGCTCCGATAGAGCTGTCGAATCTCTCTACGAGACCTTTCTGTGAACATACATTAAGATCGGATAATGTATTCTTGCACACTTCTTCAAATGTACCTGTCTCGTCTTTGCGGTTAAAGTAAGATTCTACACGGTGAGGGATCTCTACAAATACTTCTGTTTCCTGATGTGCTCCGTTTGTATCAAGGAAAGCTCTTGAGATATTAACGATCTCTTTTCCTCTCCATTTCAGTACTAATCTTGGATCTTCTGTTACAACAGCAACTTCTACAGCCTCTAAGTTCTCTTCTGCAGAGTATGCAAGGAACTGATCTACGTCTTTGGATCTACAACAACAGCCATACGTTCCTGAGATTCAGAAATCGCTAATTCTGTTCCATCAAGTCCTGCATATTTCTTAGGTACTTTATCAAGATCTACAACCAGACCATCTGCAAGTTCTCCGATCGCTACGGAAACTCCACCTGCACCAAAGTCGTTACATTTCTTGATCAGACGGCTGACTTCTTCTCTTCTGAATAATCTCTGGATCTTACGTTCTGTTGGTGGATTACCTTTCTGAACTTCAGCTCCACATGTCTCGATAGATTCTTCTGTATGAACTTTAGATGATCCTGTTGCTCCTCCACAACCGTCACGTCCTGTTCTTCCACCTAATAAGATGATGATATCTCCTGGGTCAGAGTTCTCTCTGATCACGTTCTTTCTAGGTGCTGCACCCATAACGGCACCGATCTCCATACGTTTTGCAACATAGTCTGGATGATATACTTCATTAACATATCCTGTTGCAAGACCGATCTGGTTTCCGTAAGAACTGTATCCATTCGCAGCTTCATTTACGATCTTATACTGTGGTAATTTACCTTTTAATGTGTCTTTTAATGGGACTGTTGGATCAGCAGCACCTGTAACACGCATTGCCTGATATACATAAGAACGTCCTGATAATGGGTCACGGATCGCTCCTCCAAGACATGTTGCCGCTCCACCAAATGGTTCGATCTCTGTTGGATGGTTATGTGTCTCATTCTTGAAACTGATCAGCCATTCTTCTTCCTTACCATCAATTTCTACTGGTACAACAATGCTGCAGGCGTTGATCTCATCGCTTTCTTCCATATTGTCAAGAATTCCATCTTTTTTAAGACGTTTCATCGCCATTAATGCCATATCCATTAAGCAGACATATTTGTCATCACGGTCTTTGTACATCTCTTCAAAGTCATCCATGTAAGAATAATATGCTTCTTCTAATGGTGCACGATAAAATCCATCCTGGAATCCAATGCTTGTAAGTTCTGTGGAAAATGTTGTATGACGACAGTGATCTGACCAATAAGTATCCAGTACACGGATCTCTGTCATGGAAGGATCTCTCTTTTCTTCTCCTTTATAATAATTCTGGATATGAAGGAAATCTTTGAATGTCATAGCAAGATTTAAAGAATCATATAATTCTTTAATTTGTCTTCTTCCATATCTTTGAATCCATCCAGAATCTTAACATCTGCTGGTTCTTCAAAATCCATCACTAATGTCTCTGGTTTGTCTGCAGCTGCCTCTCTTGAGTCAACTGGGTTGATGCAATATTCTTTGACTGCTTCTAACTGTTCGTCAGTTAAGTCACCTTTTACAACATAAGTTGTTGCACTTCTGATCAGGGCATCTTCGTCCTCATTCAACAGTTTCACACACTGCTGTGCAGAATCTGCTCTCTGATCGAACTGACCTGGCAGAAACTCAACGCTGAAAGATATTTCCCCATCGGCAAGTGGTAATGTCTCTTCATACACGTCGTCAACTGGTGGTTCACTAAATACTGTAACCAGTGCTTTTTCATAACTTGCATCGGATAGATTCTCGATGTCATAGCGGACAAGGACACGAACAGATTCGACATCCAGTCCAAGATACTGCTTCAATGATGCATGCAGCTCTTTTGCTTTTACTGCGTAGTCTTTTTTCTTTTCAACATAGACTCTTCTAACTTCTCCCATGATTTCCTCCCATTTATTCATGTAGTTTCTTAATCACCTGAAATGCAGATGCATTTTCCAAAATCGTTGGCTGATCCTCGGCATAGAATATGATCCCATCTGCCGTTGAACGGATCTCTGATAAAATCTCTCCATTATATGGATTAATGACTTCACCAAGCAGCTGACCTCGGTTAACTTCCTCATTGATCGTCACAAAACGTCTTAGGAATCCCGGAGCACTTGCTTTGACGGATACAAGATCCTCTTCTTCTATAATACTCGCAATATACCCGTTATGGCAATTATATTTTAAAATACCCATTCGAGTCAAGAAGCGAAGCACGGCAGATACAGCTTCCTGGCAGATTCACATCGATATTATCTGTTTCCCCAGAATATACCGAAAATGCATCCGTCCCATTGATCTGCCAGTTATAAGTTAATGTCTTTTTATCAAAATTTCGTTGTTTGCTTGTTAATACATAAGGCAGCCCGAACAGACTTGCAAGGCTGGTGCTTTCTTTTCCTGTTGCAGGCATTCGCACATGTGGCACAAAATCCCCGCTTCTGAAAAATGATGCAAAATGATTCCATAGCGGAATCCTTTAACCCGTTCAAATAAATGTGCTGCCAGACGGCTTGTTGGTTCCCCGTCAAAATTCCCAGGAAACTGACGGTTGATATCACTGTTATCAGATACCCAGTATTTCATTCCGACATTCATTGAAAAATTATTCACACATGGAATGACCAGAATCTGATTATCTCCAACGATCGCACCACTGTTCTCCAGTTCTTTTAAACGTTTGACTAACTGAGAACAAATATATAACTGCTGATATTCATTTCCACGCATTGCTCCGACAATACATGCCGCTGGTTCTGATCCTTCACTTTGTTTTCCAAAGAGATATCCTTCGATCTTAAACTCATCTCTTAAGTAATTTCCTGAGGATATATGATTTCTTTTTTCATAGTGCATTCCCTCCGATCACTCTGGCTACCAAGGACCCTTCCGTTACACTTGGATGTTCTCTTAATGTCATCAAAATACCATCGGTTGGGGCAACCACTTCTTCTTCCGTTGCTCCCATTAAAGGATTCTGTACGATCCCTATGATCTCACCTTTCTTTACCGGATCCTTTAATCGCTTGTAAGAAACAAACAATCCACTGGATTCACAATTTAAATAAAAGATCTGGTCTTCGTGGATAAACGGAACCTTTGTTTTGCCTTGAACCTTTCCCTTCCAGATACCAAGTTCTGCCATCACCGAAAAAATTCCATCTATGATCTGGCGGCAGTACTCGTAACGGATACGAAATGCTGCACCGGATTCCGTAACCATAGTTGGGATTCCCATCTGGTTTAAAGTGAAAGCTAAACTTCCTTCATTCACTGTCTGAGAAGGATGGATCCAGACAAGATCCGTATTCATATATTTTGACAGATGAAGTAATGTCTCATCGTAATCGTTATTTAAACGTACTTGAGGAACTTCCTGCAAAAAGATATTACTAGAATGAATATCAATGCAACAGGATGCTCCTTTGATATCTTCGATCAATTTAGCTGCTGTATAATCTTCCAGACCTCCATTGATGTCTCCTGGAAATGCACTGCTGTAATCGATATCTGAGATTGGTACTGCTCTTGTTCGTGCATCCAGTCCTAATGGATTGACCGCTGGATACACATCGACAATACCTGTCAGATTCTCAAATTCTGCCTTGATCCGGCGAATGATCTCTCCGCAGATATACTGTCCGCCAAGCTCATCTCCGTAGATTCCAGACACCAGACAGATTCTCTTCTCCTCTCCAGTCACCACATCCGGCATCAGACGATTTCTTTTGATCCTTAGCATCTCTCCGATTGGAAGTTTTACAGATACGACTGTGTCTATCATATTAAAGCCTCTTTTCTATTGTTTTATCTGTATCGTAAATATTTTACTTTTTTTATTTTGCAAATAACATTTTTAATATGATCGGTGATAAGAGTGTTGTGACGAGGACCATGATAACCACTGGTGCAAAGATAACTTCTGATAATAATCCAACAGAAATTCCTTTCTGTGCAACGATCAGTGCAACTTCACCTCGGCATACCATTCCTGCTCCGATCTGTACAGATTCTCTCTTCGTATATTTGCACAACAATGCTCCAAAACCGCATCCCGCGATCTTCGAGATCACTGCGATCACACATAAAATGATCGTAAAGATGATCAACGTCTGTGTCATTCCATGAATGTTTACATTCAGACCGATACTTGCAAAGAATACTGGTGTGATCAGCATATACGATAAAATTTCAATCTTATTATATATATAAAATCGTTCTGGGAGCCTGCATAAAATGATCCCTGCAAGATATGCGCCTGTGATATCAGCGATTCCAAACACTTCTGCAAGAAATGCAAGTGCTAAGCAAAATGCAAGTGCAAACACCGGAACTCTTCTTCTATGACGTTCAATCTCTGGATTCTTATAAGTAGAAAGCCACTCAAAGAACTTCTTGATCCCGACTCCACCGATAATAGAAATCGCAAAGAATGCTGCCATCTGGATCAAGATCTTAAGGATTGCTTGAATATGGAATCCAGATGCTCCCCCAAGGCTTGTCATAATTGATAATAAAACGATTCCCAAGATATCATCAATGATCGCTGCCCCAAGGATTGCTGTTCCGACTCTTCCTTTTAAATGTCCCATATCCTGTAAGCTTCTACTGTGATACTTACTGAAGTTGCTGTTAGGATCACTCCGATAAAAATCGATTCCATGATATTATTTCCATATATAACGGATAAAACAGCTCCCATGATAAGTGGGATCAATACTCCACATAACGCAATGACGAATGCAGGAATTCCACTTTTCTTCAACTCATCAATATCTGTCTCAAGACCTGCCTGAAACATTAAAACAACTACACCTACTTCAGCCAGATTTAAAACTGAATCTGAAGGACTCACTACATTAAGGACCACTGGTCCTAAAATGATTCCCGCGATCAATGCTCCAACGACTGGCGGCATGTTAAACTTCTTCGACACAAGACTAAAAGACTTGGTCATTGCCAGAATGATTGCGATATCCAGCAAAAACTTATATTCTTCCATTGTTTTACCTCCATTAGTTCGTATCGTATCATACCTGTTTTTTCTTGTCAATTCTTAGACAAAGTGATCTTTTTTTTTATCCTTTTCTTGCTTTTTTTATGATCCTTTAGTATAGTGGAGAAAAGACTAAGAAAAGAGGTATCAAAATGAGTGAATTTAACGAAGTAGATAATATCATTGAAGAAGAAACTCCTGTGCTACATTTAGAATTAGAAGATGGAACTGAACAAGACTGTGCGTGATCGCTTTATTCTCTGTAGAAGAATTAGATGATCAGGAATATATCGCATTGATCACTGTTGAAGACTTAGAAAGTGATGACGAAGAAGGGGCTTTACTTTTATATCGTTACAACGAAGACCCTGAAGATCCTGATACTTTCAGTCTTGACAACATTGAAACAGACGAAGAATATGAGACAGTCACTGCTGTCTTAGATGAGATCTTAGAAGACGAAGAATAATATGATATTAATAAAAAAGCCCTTGCATCTTATATGCGGGGCTTTTTTCATATTGAAGTTTTGTTCGGATCACTTTGTCAAGTTCATAATACTTTTCTTCCAGAGTTTTTCCATTCAGGACACAATCCATTGCCATACCCATGGATTCCAGCATCGTTTCTGTGATCTGATCTCTATACTGTAATAAAATATTCAGGCGCTCATGAAGATCTGTTTCATCTAAGAATTTCAACAGTGGCTCAATGTCTGCTGTTTCTTCTGTCTCATCATATTCATTTTCCTGTGCTGTCACTTCATCAACCAGTTCTGCTTCTGCATTTTCACACAGTTCTACTTTCCGAAAACGGTATATCTGTTGCACATCTGGGTATTTTCATGATCGACTTCACTTAAGAACATCGCAAGTGGTCTTGCATATGTCTTAACGTTCCATACATTGCCTGATAGACCACCAATGGTTCTTCTGTCTCTGTATGTATTGCAACCGTAACGATCTGATAAGTTTTCCTTTAAAATGCATATAAAATTCGCCTGCTCTTGGCATCGCTCTATTTTCCATGCAAAACACCTCTTTTCTCCTGACGGCTTCTTAGTTCTTCTACGAACCTTGACGGCCTGCTGTCTTTGTTATAAAGTTTCTTTACTGACAAGATGTGCAGATATTTCTTGGCTCTTGTAACTCCAACGTAAAACAAACGTCTTTCTTCTTCCACGTCTTCTTCTTTCATGGACTTCTTATGTGGGATCACGTCTTCATTGACATCTGGCAAAAAGACACGTTCAAATTCCAATCCTTTGGTGCTGTGCATCGTGCTGACCACAACTCCTTCTTTTTCTTTCTGATTCTCTTTTGACTGGCGGTTTAATTCTTCGGTGTATTCTTTGATATGATCAAACCATGCCTCATATGTATCATAGCCTTTTGCGCTCTCCTGAAGTTCTTCTAATACTTGTGTAAATTCTTCTTCCTGAATCTTGCGAAATCTTGCATATTCTGCTAAATACGCATTGTATCCCACGGATTTCCGGATATAATTGATCGCCATCAACGGAGTCATATTCTTCATGATCCGAAGATCTTCCTTAAAATCTTCTACATATTCATAAAGCCATGGTTTATCTTTGACCTTCTCTAACAGATCATCAAATGACACTTGTGATTCGGTCAGATACTCCCTGCTGATATAACGCTTGGGGCGGTTCATGACTCTTAAAAATGTGCTTCTTTTGCGATCTCCCATCGCAAGGTGCATATAATCTATGATATTTTTGGAAATCCAGTGATCAAACAGATTCGGTACTGCATCCTGCATATAAAATGGGATATTGTATGCCATCAATGCAGCGATCAGCTGTCTTGGCCCCTGATTGGTCCGATAAAGGATCGCGATCTGGGATAACGGTGTCTTCTTTGCCATCTCTTCCTTGATCGTGTAAATGATATGCTTATTCTCCTCATAGTGATCTTTAAATGTACGAACCTCAACCATACTTGCAGCATCTTCTCTTGCCTGCATCTTCTTTTCAAAACGTTTTGTATTATAAGAAATGATATCTTCCGCAACCTGTACGATTTCTTCCCCGCAACGATAGTTTCGGTTTAAGATCACATGTCTGGTATTCTCAAAATCCTTTGGAAAATTTAACATCAGTCTGGTCTTGCACCTCGAAACTTATAAATAGACTGATCATCATCTCCTACGATAAAGAGGTTCTTTGTCTCTCCTGCTAACATCTTGACGATCTCATACTGAATCTTATTGATATCCTGAAACTCATCGATCAAAATATATGGAAACTTCTGCTGCCATGCTTTTCTGATATCCTCACGCTCTTTTAACAACTCATACGTATAAACCAAAATATCATCAAAATCGATCCAACGGTTCTCATGCAGTTTTTCTTCATATGCCCGGTAAATTTCTTTAAACACTTCATCCCCACAGCACCCACTGTGATAATAGGCAAGAGGGATCATCTGCCTTTGACTAAGCTGATCTCTTGTATGATCTGACGCATAAATCTGCTTCATCATCAATCTCCAGCTCATGATCTGTGATGATCTCACGGATAAAGTCATATTTTTTATGTTCCGGCAGAATATTATCTGCACTATAGTGATAGGCATATTTTAAAATCGTAAAAAACACAGAATGAAAAGTTCCAAAAGAAACCGGCAGGGTTTCCCCTGCCAGCCGCCAAAACCGCTCTTTCATCTCATTCGCTGCTGCTCTGGTAAATGTAATGACCAGAATCCGCTGCGGTGGGATCTGATAGTGCGATATCAAATATTGAATTCTCTTTGTGATCACAAGTGTCTTCCCTGAACCTGGTCCTGCAAGTACCATCATCGGTCCATCTTTGTGCATCACTGCTTCTTTCTGTGCCTTGCTCAGCTGGCTATGCAAGTGCTGCCTCCAGTTTCGCGATCGCATCATTGATTCTCTTTAATGATTCTTCTTTTCCCAGAAGTTCCATTAATTCTGTTGCTCCACCTGGTGTCATCTGCTTTCCAGAGACTGCTGTACGAACTGGCCACATCACATAACCATTCTTGTACTCATGTCCTTTTGCAAAAGATACTAACATCTCATATAATGCATCATTTGTAAAATCTTCCTGTGCTTCGATCACTTGATAGATCTCTTTTAATACGGTTAATGAAGTCTCAGGTGTTGTCTTCATCTTCTTATGTTTGTACATCTCTACATCATATTCTGGAACTGCTTCGAAGAAGTCAATGTGTCCCGGAATCTCTGTAAATAACTCAATTCTTGTCTTCACATAGAAAGAATCTTATCAAATCCATCTCTCTGTGAATTGTCTCTGTTACATATGGCATAGCAAGTTCTTTGAAACGGTCAAAGTCCATGGCTTTGATATATTCACCATTCATCCATTTGATCTTGTTCATATCAAAGACCGCTGGTGTCTTAGACATATGTTTGTAATCAAAGATCTCTTCTAATTCTTTTAATGAGAAGATTTCCTGTTCTCCTCCTGGACTCCATCCAAGTAATGCAACGAAGTTTACGATCGTCTCTGGCAAGAATCCCTGCTCGATCAGATCTTCGAAGGAAGAATGACCTTTTCTCTTACTTAATTTGTGATGTTCTTCGTCTGTGATCAGTGGACAATGAATGTATACTGGTTTTTCCCATCCAAATGCATCGTATAAACGATTGTACTTTGGTGTAGATGATAAGTATTCATTACCACGAACTACATGTGTGATTCCCATTAAATGGTCATCAACTACGTTTGCGAAGTTGTATGTTGGATATCCATCCGATTTGATCAGGATCATATCATCTAATTCGATATTATCCACTGTGATCTCTCCGTAAATCTCATCAACGAAAGATGTTGTTCCTTCTGTTGGGTTATTCTGACGGATAACATATGGTACTCCTGCGTCTAATTTCGCCTGAACTTCTTCTTTGGATAAGTTTAAGCAATGTTTGTCATAATGACTGATCACAACATCTCCTGATTTTACTTTCAGTGTGTCTAATCTCTCCTGATCACAGAAACAGTAATATGCTTCTCCCTTGTCGATCAGTTCTTTTGCATATTTTAAATAAAGACCCTGTGCCTGTCTCTCGCTCTGAACATATGGTCCGACTCCACCATCGATGTCTGGTCCTTCATCGTGGTTCATTCCGGCTTTCTTAAGGGTATTGTAGATAATCTCTTCTGCCCCTTCTACCTGTCTTTCCTGGTCTGTATCTTCAATTCTTAAAATAAAATCTCCGCCTGCATGACGTGCGATCAGATATGCATAAAGGGCTGTTCTTAAGTTACCTACATGCATACGCCCTGTAGGGCTTGGTGCAAATCTTGTTCTTACTTTGCTCATGATTTCCTCCCATTTGGTTTTAATTCTATCTTTCTATTCTACAAAACTTATCTTTCTTTGTAAAGAAGCAGTCTTATTGATTTTCGTTAATTTATGTTGATTTTTTGAAACAATCCGTCTTAAATCTCATTTAAGATCCTGCTAGCTTCCTCAAATGGCTCTAAGGTTCTCTTTAAGATTCCTTGCGTTGCGCGATAAAGATTCCATAGTTCACGATCGGAACACCTGCATCTTTGACTCTTGCGATACGGTTTTTCATCTCTCTTCTATTTAAAGTACATCCGCCACAATGAATGACCAGATCATAAGTATCCAGATCTTCAGGGAAAGAGTTTCCACTGCTTGTATGGATATCAAAATCCTTACCTGTATATTGTTTTAACCATCTTGGGATCTTCACCGTTCCGATGTCATCGCACTGTCTGTGATGAGTGCATCCTTCCGCGATCAAGATCTTCGCCCCTTCTTCTAAATGTTCCAAGGCTTTCACTCCTCTGACTTCTTCTTCCAGATCACCTTTATATCTTGCAAACAGAATCGAAAATGAAGTCAGTTTGACATCTTTTGGCACAATCTTTGAGACTTCGCCAAATGCCTGAGAGTCTGTAATGACCAATGCTGGTTTCTTGCCAATCTCTTCTAATGTCTTTTCTAATTCCGTTTCTCTTACAACAATAGAGGCTGCTCCTGCTTCTAAAAGGTCACGGATCGTCTGCTGCTGTGGAAGGATCAGTCTGCCTTTCGGTGCTGCACTGTCGATCGGTACGACTAAGATCACAAAATCATTCGGACAGACCAAATCTCCAACGATCTTTAGCGTGTCATCATCCGTTGGAACCAGTTTCCCGATCTCTTCTTTTAACTCCCAGATCCCTTTTTTATCCTTTGCACTGACAAAGCAGGCTTTGTCTTCTTTCCATTCTTGGGCATTGGAAAGATCCATCTTATTGTAGACTTTCAGATAAGGAATCTTCCGGTCTTCGATCAAACGTATCATATCTTCTTCAAACTCTGTCATACCAGCTGTAGCATCCATGATCACAAGGGCGATATCTGCCTTGCCCAAGACTTCTTTTGCTTTCTTGACTCGCTTTTCCCCTAATTCTCCCTCATCATCAAGTCCTGGGGTATCGATCATAACTACTGGTCCTAATGGCAGAAGTTCCATTGCCTTATATACAGGATCTGTCGTTGTTCCTTTGACATCGGATACGATCGCTAATTCCTGATTCGTCATAGCATTGATAACACTTGACTTCCCGGCATTTCGTTTCCCAAATAATGCGATGTGAATTCTGTCTCCTCTTGGTGTTGCATTTAAACTCATACGATTTCCTCCTGTCTGTCTTTATGAATCGTTAACTCTTTCTTTTATCTTTGTGCCTTATGATATCCCGCTGCCTTTGCTTCTTTCTCGCTCTTAAATGTAACTAAATATTTTGATGTTCCCATACGGTCATAATCTCTTTGACCTGGGCAGTGGTATACCTTTGATCTGCTGTTTCCACGGATCTTCTGTGAAGCAGTTGTCTTTGTATTTGTTTTTACTGCTGTTGTATTTTTGTTACTGCTGTTGTTTTTGCTGTTATTAGATGAATTCTGGTTTGTGTGGTATTTCTGGCTTGCTTTTGAATTCTCTGTTGTTACCTGCATGCTGCTGTCTGCTTCACTGTCTCCTGTCTCGTAATCAATCTTCACTCCATCCTGTACATTATATACAAAAACATTAAACTTAATATCTTCGCCCTTATCTTCCACAGACATCGCTTCCATCTGTACCCCTTTGGCTACCAGGTCATCTCCGTCAAAGACTGGTGTAACTCTGTATAATACATGATTGCCTGTCTCACGGACATAGTCACCGACCATCTCTTCATATGGTAACATTCCATCCACGTTAAAAGATCTTGTTCCTGTGATCAGGTTCTTGTTATTGGCATTCTCACCGGTCAGCTGGTAAGCGATCAAATGACAACGGTTATATAGATATTTCCCATCAACGTTATTGTATTTTTCTGTATGCCATCCGGTTGGTTTTACCATACCGATCGCTCCGCGTTTTCCTTTTGGCATGATATCTTTTCCAACACACGCTTCCGCCACCTGACATCTTCCTTCAGAGTCAAGTCTGCTGTAAGACTCGTAGGATTTTGTTGTCAGATCCTTGGATGTAAAATCTGGATTATTATTGTCAACAGCAACCGTCATATTCCCTGAAAAATCTGGAATATTATCAGATGATACAGATTTGGTGGAAGAATTTGTACTTCCTTTGCTGCTTTGTTCGTTCTGTGTGCCTTCACCATTACTGCTATTGCCTGTACTCTGGCATCCTGCCAGTGATACCGCCATCATTCCTGCGATCAGCAGGGCATATAATTTCTTTGTTACTCTCATCATCAACTGCTTCTCCTCTTGTTATATTCTTTTCTGATCTAGCTTATTGTTTTGGAAGATAGATCTGTTTTGTGATCTCGTGAGTGGAACCTTCAATCTGTTCTTCTTCTGCAAGTTTCCATTCCTCAAGATCCACATCCAGTACCTGATCGGACGGATAGACTTTATTCCAACGGAAGATCACGATCTCTTCGATCTGATCTATCACTGGTTTTAATGGAAGATTCTCTACAATACAAGTCTCCCCTTTTCCTGCCTTGTGTAAGAAATCTTCACAAACAACCGGATCGTTGATCTCTTCATACAACTTCTCTGTATATGCATTCATATAGACCTTCTCCCCTTTGGTCATCTCCGCAATATACTCTCTCAAGCCTCGATCCTGGCTCTGCCTTCGATCATTAAACATCATACCGTTGTTGTTGTCTAAGCATAGAATTATTATCATTCTTTCCATCCTCCAATCGTACTTATGTTCTATTTATGTATTATATCTTGTGCGAGAGGATATTGCAATAAAAGAAGCTCTGAATTTCTCCAAAGCCTCTTCTTACTTTTCATTCTTTTTTGTATTCTAATTGTATCTATGATACTGCTTTCATCACTTTTTCTCTCATAGGCTGTGTCATTTTCTCTGGTTTTAAGATCCCTTTTAATTCTTCTTCCTTTAACAGACCTTCTTCTAATACCAGCTCTTTTACAGAAATTCCTGTTTTTAATGATTTCTTTGCAATCTCAGCAGACTTTGCATATCCGATATATGGACATAACGCTGTTGAGATTCCAACACTTTTTTCAATATATTCTTCGCACTGTCCTTTATTTGCGGTGATCCCTGTAATACAGTGTTTTGTAAGTGTGGCTGCTGCCTCTTTTAAGGTATCGATGGATTCAAATAAATGATGGAATAAGACTGGTTCAAATGCATTTAATTCTAACTGTCCGGCTTCGGCTGCCATCGTGATCGTATAGTCATGTCCAATGATCAGGTATGCAACCTGTGATACAACTTCTGGAATCACTGGGTTGATCTTTCCTGGCATGATGGATGAACCATTCTGTCTTGCTGGAAGATTGATTTCTGATAAACCAGTTCTTGGGCCAGATGACATTAATCTCAGGTCATTGGATATCTTGGAAATATCAACGGCACATGTTTTTAACACTCCGGATACACTGACAAAACCGTCTAAGTTCTGTGTGGCATCGATCAGATCATCTGCCTGTTTTAATGAAATTCCTGCAACTTTGCTTAATTCATAAGAAATATTCGCAAGATAGTAAGGGTCTACATTGATCGCTGTTCCGATCGCTGTTGCTCCGATGTTTAAGACTTTCATCTCCTCCATAACATTTTTTAGTCTCTTGATATCCCTTTTTAAGACATGTGCAAATGCTCCAAAGCTTTGTCCTAGTCGCATTGGAACTGCATCCTGTAATTGTGTTCTTCCCATTTTGAGGATATCATCAAACTCTGCTTCTTTTTCTTCCATAGCTTTTTCTAATTTCTCAAGTTCTTTGATCGTCTGTGGAAGTAATTTTAAGACGGTGATCTTTCCTGCCGTTGGGATTACATCGTTCGTAGACTGTGACATATTAACATGATCGTTTGGATGTACAATGCTGTAATCTCCTTTGGTTCCACCAAGGATTTCTATCGCACGATTGGCAATCACTTCATTTGCATTCATATTGGCAGAAGTTCCAGCCCCTCCTTGGATCGCATCCACGATAAACTGATCTCTTAAATTTCCATCCAGTATCTCATCACATGCCTGAATGATTGCCTGAGCGATTTGCTGATCTAGTTTTCCAGACTTTTCATTCGTGATCGCTGCTGCTTTTTTGACCATTACGATGCTGTCGATCAACACTGGATGTAATGGACGGTGTGTGATCTGAAAGTTTGTGGCTGCACGCATACTCTGAACTCCATAGTATGCTTCTGCTGGTACGTTTAATGCTCCAATTGAATCGTGTTCCATTCTGCTTAACATTGTATTCCTCTTTTCTGATTACTCATGCTGTCGTTTTGTTTCAAGATTTTATGTGTTGAAGCTTAACACAGTATGCAATGTTCGTAAACCTTAATCCTGTCTTTCCAAATTTAAAGCTCAAATTTTGTGTTTCATCTTTTCTTTTTTTAATAAAAATCTTGATTTACTTTAAATAATTAAGTGGTTGCCCATTGCATGCTTTTTGCAAAAGTTCTATACTTAAATTAAGTTAGTTATTCGATAATTTTGCATTTTTATCACAAAGGAGACTTGATTTTATGGACACGATTGATAAGAAGATTATTTCTATTTTAGAACAAGATGCTCGCACACCTCTTAAGAAGATCGCAGCGGAAGTATTTCTTACCTCGCCGGCTGTTTCTGCCCGGATCGAACGATTGGAAGCGGAAGGGATTCTGACTGGATTTCATGCTTCTGTTGACCCAATCCAACTTGGTTATCATATTAAAGCATATATCAGTCTTGAGATTAGCCCTGCACAAAAACCCGAAGTTTATCCTTTTCTTCGAGCACATCCAAATGTATTGGAATGTGATTGTGTAACTGGAAATTATTCTGTACTGCTGAAGGTTGCTTTTCCTAGTACGATGGAACTGGATGAATTTATTGGAAAATTGCAGCACTTTGGAAAGACTAGTACGATGATCGTGTTTTCTACGATCGTTGAGAATCGCGGGGTGGTTCCTGAATAGTTGATTTGTTTTTAATTTCTGTTATCTAAAATAACAGGGTAAAATTTTACATATGGAACATTTTCTTTTATAATTTGTGCAACCTTTTTACTTATTATAATTTCCCTATACTCATCGTAAAATTCATATGTCTTATTTACATCCTTTAAATTTTTTATTCCTTCTTCTGTTATTCTTTTCGGTATGAAATAGAAAATGTTTTCATTTTCTGTCATATTTATTCTTTCACATTTTTCATCATTGATTTTCAAATTTATAATTTTCATCAATATAACTTTTCTGTGGTAATATATTATCAGTAATAAAAGTATTATCCTAATATTTTTTTTACTTTTGCTTATAATCGGCTGAAAATATTTTTTATCTACTCCTGATTCTTTTAATTTCTCCACCAGTTTTGGTAATAACAACAACTCTCCTGTTCCATCCAAGCCTGCAAACCCATAATCATTCTCATGTTTTTTTATATATCCTTCGGTTGTGCATAAATAAAGCTATTTGTTTTTTCTTTACTATGACAACTTTCACATTCACTATATTCATTTTCAATATCTTCGTATTCTTCACAGTAATATTCTGGAAAACATAAAACGAATGCTTTTGCCTTTTCAAATTCTTCATCTGTAATTTTAACACCATAATTTAAACAAATAAATTCTACATCTTCTTTGTTTGATTTATAAAATTCAATTATTTGTTTATATAGTTCTAAATCTTGATTAATTTTATATGTATATTCTCCAGCAAATCGATTTCCTGTTCTATATTTCTTTAATCTGTATAAAAATCTAGAGATAATTTTTTTTACTTTCCAATCTGTTTCTTCATCATTATAACTTAATACAATTTCTACATTAACTTCCAATTTCGTCTCCTCCTGTTATCACTACAATTTTGCTGCTTTTGTTTTCTCTAAATCGACTTATCTTTGCTTTTATCCAAAAATCACCAATCACTAATTCATTGAAATCTTAAGTGCTTACAGAGAATTCTTGCTATATTATGTTAAAAGAGGAGTCAGATTTCTCTGACTCCTTCAAGTATGTGTCCGAAAGTATATATCAATCCTGCTTTGAATATGATTCAATCAAACAGTCATGTTTCTTATTTCTCTTATCATAATTAATACCAACAAGCAAGATGTCACCTGTATAATTTAATATTGAAGATACATATTTTTTATCTTTCACCTGCTTTAATGCAGTTCTCGCATTCTGATTCCATTTCAGTTCCACTATCAATGCTGGATAATCTACTTTATATCTGGTTTTGGCACAAACACAAAATCTGCGAATCCTCGTCCTGTTGGCAATTCACGTATTGGTTTAAAATAGTATTGCATTGCACTCAAATAAGCAATTGCTAATACACTGCTTAATGAGTTTTCGTTATTATATTGAATAACGGATACATACTCATTATGAATCTTTTCAATCTGCTTCGCAACTTCCTTACCATCCATATCCAAAGTTGCATCCAATAATTGTTCTGACTCCTGTTGAAACAACAACATTTCATTCCAATGTGTACTCTCAACCGCTGTCGTTAACTCTTGTCGAATTTCTTCATTTGGCACAAATGCTGTCTTCTTTTTTTCATTATATCCTAGATATCCCAAATGAATCATATATGTCAAAACATCGTCTTTACTTTTTATGTCTTCTACATCATTTTGAAATGTTGCCGTGTTCACTTTGACTTCTGCACCTGAAAGCATCTCGATGATCGCTGTTTTCAATCCATCATAGTTCATATTGATCAATGGTACAACTACATCATAAGATGCTGTTTCTGACCAATAGCTTTTAAATTCGTCTCTCATCATAACACTAACAACAGCTCTTGGATTATAAACTTGATAATCTTTCAAAAGATAGCCATCATACCATCTCTTTACCTCATCAAAATCCTGATGATATTCTTTTGCCAATTTTTTTACTTCATCTTCTGTAAATCCAATGTAAGGTGCCAGCTTACTTGCACTTAACATTGTAAATTCATCAAAATTATTTAAAGCTGATTGTGTTTTTTCTTTTTTGATTGGAAGAATACCAGTAAGGTATGCAAGTTGAATATATTTTGTTGGTTCCGTCCCTTTGAACATTCCTCGTAAAAAGGTAATGTATTCACCTTGTCCTTGTCGGTTGATCACCGCATCACGAATCAGTACATCCCATTCATCTATAATAACAATAAATTTCTGTCCTGTTTTATCTTTTATCCTTGAAAGAGCATCTGGCAAATAAGATACCTCATCCGATAATATTTCTGGATAGATTTCTTTTAGTTCATCTAATATATTCTTTGTAATAAATTCTACAATATGATTTACATCCTTGCAGTTTGCAAGAAACCATTGGATATCCATGTGGATCACATCGTATTTATTAAGATGTTTTCTAAAATCTTCATCCTTGCTAATCTCTAGTTCTGAGAACATTTCTTTTGAATCTGCGCCTTTACTGTAATATGCAGCTAACATATTCGCTGCATAAGATTTACCGAATCGGCGTGGACGGCTGTTACAAATAAGTGCATCTGACGTATCAAGAACACTGTTTGTATATTCGATCAAACCGGTCTTATCTATATATATTTTAGAATTCAGAGCAACCTGAAATGCACTATTATCTGGATTTACGAATCTTCCCATGCTTTTCTTACTCCTTTCTAAAATTGTTTGATATCGTTTACTTCAATTACTATTAACAGTATACTATAATCAAATAAAATATTCAAAAAAAATTTTTTCTTTCACTTGTGAAATATTTTCTTTCACAAACGAAATATATACCGTAGACCTTATGTTATCTGGCAATTTCCATATCTTGTTCTTTTTTAAGATTACTACTTCTGCTTTTCTGATTTCTTCATTCTACGCCCTTTTATTGTATTGTTAATTCCTTGTTTTCTGACTTCGTAAGGTCTCAGGGAACTTAAGTTCACACGCATCTCAAACCGCACATTATAACTCCCAATTCCAAAAGTTATCACTTACTTCTTCCAATAAGATTAATGAAAAATTCTTCGGCTTTATGATTTTTCTTTAAAATATCCATTTTAAGAAAAGTATCATAACTATATAATTTGTTTAATGGCATCTCTTCAATTTCCTGTAAAGATATATAGACCACATGTTTTTTTAAATCTTTTTTTTATTTTTTCATACTCCGATGTGTCTGGACTTGTCAATCTACCTATTATATGATAGACTGCTGGAATATCCTTATCACATTCAAGAGATTCTCTTGCATATTTAAGTGCAGTTTCATTGAATAAATCATATTCATCTTTTGCAACTTCCCAAACCGCTCTTAAATATAAGATCAATGCCTTATTTTTCTCAGATCCGTTATTTTCCAACCATTGCTGATATCTATTGATTTCACTATTTCCATAAATACTTTCCACATAGCTTCCAAATATAAAAAATTGTTCTTCCATCATATTGGTCCTATTTTTTTCTAATAATTCCAATATCATCTCATATCTATCATTATTTACAGGATAGTATAGTTCGAATACACATCTCTGTAATATAAATTTCCCACCTAATAATAATCTTTGATATAATTTTTTTTTCTTTCTGGCAAATAATCGTTTTTTTCTTTCCCATTCTTTCTCGAATCCTATTGATGAGTCGTTCTCTGTAAATTCGGTTATATCTTTTATCTTTTTCTATATTATCAATCAATTTTTTATTATTTTTTTAACCACTTGTTATCATCTTCATTTATTATTACATCCTCAACAGTATAAAGTGCCTGATATCTTATATCATCATCCCAAGATTGTAATCCATTCAAAATAGCATCTAAATATTTCTCATTCTTTGTTATATAAAATAAATAATCATAAATTCTGTATTTTGCATAACCTTTTTTTTCTAAGTTTTGTAAAATTTCTTTCATCCTTTTTCAATAATATCATCATCTAATTGTCGCATTATCCCAATATATCCTATCGCTTCAATCAACTCATAATTAATAAACTCATCTTTTTGATATTGTTCAAATAAATTCAAAAAATCTTCTAGCCTTTTAAATTCTTGAATTACTGATATAGACTTTTCTGCAATTAATCGATTCTTATCTTTTATCATATATTTTGAAATATCATAACTCCAGTCAGATAATTCACATTGAAGAACATCTAATACTTTTGTTTTATAGTAACTATTATTACATTGGCTAATTTCTCGTATAATCTCTTTATCTTTTTGTGAAAATAATATGGCTTGTTTCTGTTTATTTATTATCGACATTAGTTTTTCCAATAAATTCATAGTCATTTCCTCCCATAATAATGTCAAAACCTAAATCATTTCCAAAGCTTTTATTTCGAATATCTTTCTTATAGATTTACCTATTCTTTAGTACTTGATTCACTTAAGAAATAGATAATTTCCTATATTAACTTCTATATTAGATACATTATTTCAATATTGGAAATATTTGTTATCTTAAGCGAATCAAGTATCACTATTTTCTGAAATCTTAATGTCCCTGGGACCTTAATTAATCTTCTTTCGTCTATTGACATTATTTATGAATTACAGGAATGCTTAATTCACTATTTTCAATTTTTCCATCTCTGCACCTATATCGAATGATTTTTTCTTTTTTTGTTCAGAAAAATCATCTACATATCCTGTGCCCACTGTAACTATCCCTGCAATTCCTATATGTGGTAACGAAATTTTTGACTTCGTAAGGTCTCAGGGAACTTAAGTTACCCATTTTAATGTTGACATTTATAGTCTCAGGGAGTTTAAATATAATTAGTTCTCTTCTTATAATATTCTGCTTTAATTTTTAATGTCCATGTTGGACTGCATAATAATATATTATATTGGGAATCCTTTAATAGTTTAATTTTTAATGAATCTTTTGGGGTATTACATTTTTGGTAATTAATCTTTCCTTTTTCTATATTTTTTAATATATACTTTTCATCTTTAATTTTAAAAGTAAAATACCATTCCATACATCATAATTAAATTTATTATTATTTCTTTTTTTATTAAAACTTTTTTAGAATTATTTATTGCTTGAATAATATCAACTTCTTTTGCTTTTATTTTTAAGTAAAAATCATCTCCTATTTCTATTTGAATTAAGTTTTTATTGTTATCAATTTCCAATGTATATAGTATTAATTTACTTTCATTTGCCACCAAGCTATATGAAATTTCATCACACATACTTTTAATCTTTCTATTTTCCTGTTGATCAAAAAATACTTTTCCCAATATATTTCTTCAATATCTTTTATATAAATTTTTTTTTCTATTTTTTAACTCCGAATTTATAATACAAATTTGTAAACATTTTTCTTTTTAAAAAAAATTCAATATTTTCAATATAATCTTCATATTCATTTAAATCACAATAATTCATTTTATCACCGTATCACTTTTCAAATATTTTATAAGTTTATATATTTTCATTAATGGCATCTAATGATGTGAGTGGTAAAGATAAACTTTTCCACTCACATCATATATATTTAATTTTATCTAATATTTTTTATTAATTTTATCATTTTAACTAGATTTTTAAAGGTTATTTTTATATGTGTTACTGCTCTATTATTTGAAAATTTTCCAGCTAATGTCCATGGCCCTTTGTTTGATGAGAAATTCTCATATATTGGTTCGTCCACCACCTCTCGTTATAACTCTTAAAGTATATTTTTTAAATTTTATATTCCATCCAATGCCTCTATTAGATTCTTTTATGGTCCCTCGTGCATATTTTGTAAACATTTTTGCAACACCTGTATTCAATGTTGTCGCTGAAGCACCACCACTAGCATAAATAGATGCTATAGCTTCTCCAAAATAATTTCCTGCCATTCCTCCTAACACTGTTGTTACACCTGTACCTAATCTTATAAACCACCTTCTTTTTTCCCTTAAGATGTAATCTATTGGCAATCTTTGGTAAAATAAGTTTTCCTGCACCCTAACCAATCAATCCTCCAATAACTATTCCAACTGGTCCATGTCCACTAGGATCCACATAATTCACTGGATTGTTTGCACAATACACATATAAATGTTGTGTATTTGGCTGATTGTTTTCTCCTCGATAAGTATCTTCTGTTAAAAATCTTCCATCTTCCGGATTATAATACCGTGCGTTCAGATAATACAATCCCGTACTCTGATCATAAATCCCACCAGTATAGCTCACTTCATTTTTCGCCTGATCATCACCCTGGATCGTTGTCTCTCCAAAATCCGTATACTGATAAGTCGCATCTGCACTTCCATCTTCTTTTACAAGGCTGCTTGTACTTCCCTGGATATCTTTGTTGTAAAGATAATATTGTGTTGCATTCTGTTGAAATCTTTCTGTTGCGAGGACATTTCCATCGGTTCCAATCAGATTCTGTGAATTCTGGTTTCCATCTGTATCAGTTGTGTAAGCCACAACTCCATCCTGATAATAATAGTTGATCGTCTCATCTCCATCGATCTTCTGGATCCGTTGTCCTTCTCCATTGTAGATGTTCTGCTGGATCACCGCTGTCTTTCCATCTTTTGTCACGGACACCTGACTTAATCTGTTTTCTGCATCATACACATAAGTCTGATTTTCCCCAGTCTTTGTGTTCTTTACATCTGTCTGGTTTCCATTCGCATCGTAATCATACTGACGGACTTCTTCTACTGCAGTTCCTTTTTCTTTTGTGGATGTCTTTAACTGATCCAATCCATTATAAGTATACGATGTTGTCGTTGTTCCGTTATCTTCTTTGAGCCGGTTTCCAACATTATCATAGGTATATGTGACCGCCTTTGTCTTGTCATCCTTCTTATGATCTGTTGTTACAGTCTTTATCAGTCGTCCAAGTGTATCGTAAGTATAGACTTTTGTCTCATTAACTTTGTCTGCATCTTCCTTTGGATAGTTATTGACCTGCGTTTTCTCTGTGATATTAGAGTTCTTATCATAGCTGTACTGATAAGATTCCATCACTTTTCCTGTCTCAAGGTCTGTGTAAGTCATCTCTTTCACACGGTCCAGGCTGTCATAGGTGTAGACTTTCTTCACTGCCTGATCACTGCTGTTTAACAGATCTCTGTAGTCTTTGATCTCCTTAACTTTGCCATAGCTGTCATAAGTATAGCTTCGTACCGTCTTTTCTGTACTGCCATCTCCTGACTGAACTTCTCCTTTGATCTTTGTCAGCCATCCGTTCTGGTCATATTCATACGCTAAAGCCTGAACTCCGTTCTTTGTCGTTGGATAAGTAACCTTTGTAAGCTTTCCATCACTGTCGTAATAGTATCTGATCTGATGTGCTTTGATCTCATCGGCTGTCGGTTCGTTTTCCTGACTTAATTCTGCATATCCTGTTGTCTGTCCTCTGCGGTCATACTGATATTCTGTGTAACGTACAGCTGTTTCTTCTGCTCCGTCGATCTGATAGACAATACTTTCCAACAGTCTGTCGTTGATATCATAGCTGTAGACCGTCTTTAAGGTCTTCTCTCCGATACTTTCTCCTGCTTCCCCTGCTTCATAGGACTCTGTTTTGATCAGGCGGTTCTTCCTGTCATAATCAAATGTCTTATAACCGCCGTCTGCATAGATTTAGGTTGTGACATTTCCATTTCCATCGGTAACAGCACTCTCATTTCCATTGATATCATATGCTGTCTCATTAATGACGGTATCTTTTCCTGTGATGATGCTGTCTCCATCAACCATCGGCTGGATGATCGTATGGGTTGTTTTTCCTTCCTTATTGTATAATGTTAGAGAGATCTTTCCTTCTCTATCGGTATTACTTCCAAGTGTGACCGCTGCGATCTCTTTTCCGTCTTCGGTAAAGACATGATCCGTATAGATACCGCTGCTTAAGGTACGGACCGCATTGCCTGCATGATCTGTCCATGTCTTGTCTGTCACGGTTCCATTGACTTTGATTGTCTGTACCTGAAGATCCTTATAGGTCTTTGTGCCTGTCAGGGTATGGATCACGGCAGTTTCGTATCCATACGAAGTTTCTGTTGTTTTTGTCGTATTGTCCGCATCTTCCTTTGTGGTAGTCACTCTGACCAAGATACCGTAGCCCTTATGAACTATGATAATTTTTATATTTTAAGATTTATCAGGATTATTCTAGCTACTTTTCTGATTTCGCTATTCTTCCTTATTTCATTGCATTTCTTTTTCATTGTTTTCTGACTTCATAAGGTCTACGATACCTTAATAAATCCCCCATAACTCTTACTCGAAGGAGGGCGAACGAAGTCTGAGACTAGCGTAAATTGATCCAAAAATTCGTCTGCACTCCCTTACAAAATATTTCTCGAAAATAATGATCTATTTCCGAATCACTTGGAAACATTTTTTTAATTTTTTCTAAATATCCTTTTTTTCTTTTTATCCATTTTTTCTTTTTCCTTGCAAAATACAAATATAAAAATATACACTTCAAATTTTTCTTGATTAGAATTATATAGATTTCTAATTATATCTTTCCCTTCATTAACAATATTATAAATATCATTTTCCACATTCATCAAAAATAAATATTCTGTAGTCGTATAAAAATAACCTGTAAGCAATTGTATTTTAATGTTTTCTTTAAAAAAACTTTTTTGATATTCTACTAATTCAAAAAAACAGCTTTTTTTCATAACAATCCTTCTTGTAATAGTCTATAACATTCTCCATATAAATTTCTTCTAATTTCATCCAAAGTTGTGTATATAAAATTAAAAAAATATTATCACTCTTATTTTGTTTCCACAAAATGTATAATTCTTGATTTGTTTTTTCACTTTGATTTGAAGGGAAAAAAGGTTGATCATCATAAACCAATTGTTTTAACCCATGCATCACTTAATTTTACAACTCCTTTCTTCGCTATACACGTACCTTCAATAATTTTTCCTTTATAATTGTATGCAAATTTATATACTATTTCTTTTCCTTTAGTTTTTCCTATTGCCTTCATTTTCCCACTTTTCATTGCCTTTTTTACAATTGGTTTTACATATTTCCATTGATTCTTTTTTGCTACTTTAGTCCATGCATGTTTACTCTGCATAATATGTCGTACTTTATTTTGATCAGAAGCCACTCTTTTTATTGCACTATTAACTCCCTTCACCGCTAATCCACTGCTTGATGATGCACCCATAGCAACGCCAATACCATAGCCTGCAAGTGCTCCTATAATAGCTCCTACAACAGCTCCTTTAATTCCATACGTTGCTATAAATAAATTTCTTTTTTTCCCTTTATATCCTAATCTTTTAGCAACTAATCTTCCTTTATATGAGCCTGCTACTGCACCAACAATTCCTCCTACTCCGACGCCTACTAAAACAGCTGTACTTACTAAAAAGTGTCCACTAGGATCCACATAATTTACTGGATTATTAGCACAATACACATACAAATGTGCTGTTTCTGGTTTAGTGATTTCTCCACGATATGTATCTTCTGTCACAAATCTACCATCCTCAGAATTATAATACCTTGCATTCAGATAATAAAGCCCTGTACTCTGGTCATAGATTCCTCCAGTATAGCAAACTTCATTCTCTGCTTTGTTATCGCCATTGATCGTTGTTTCCCCAAAGTCTGTATACCGGTACGTTGCATCGGCACTTCCATCTTCTTTTACAAGACTTGTGCTACTTCCCTGGATATCTTTATGATACAACAGATAGTCCGTATGGTCACTTCCATATCTCTGTGTTGCAAGGATATTTCCATCGGTTCCGATCAGGTTCTGGGATGTCTGGCTGTTCTCTCCATCGGTTGTATAGGAACTACTCCGTCCTGATAGTAATAGTTCGTTGTTTTGCTTCCTTCCACTTTCTGGATTCTCTGTCCGTCTCCGTTATAACGGTTCTGCTGGATCACAGCTGTTTTTCCGTCTTTGTCGGTGACCGCTACTTTACTCAGACGGTTCTCTGCATCATAAGTATAAGATTCCGTCTGTCCTGTCTTTGTGTTTTTGACATCCGTCTGGTTTCCATTGGCATCATAGCTGTACTGGCGACTTCGTCAACTGCGGTTCCTTTTTCTTTTGTTGCTGTCTGTAACTGATCCAGTCCGTTATAGGTATACGCTGTCTGTGTGGTTCCATCATCTTCTTTGGTTCTGTTTCCAGCTTTGTCATAAGTATAGGTAACGGTCTTTGTCCTGTCATCATTCTTATGATCGGTTGTCACAGTCTTTGTCAGTCGTCCGAGTGCATCATAAGTATAGGCTTTTGTCTCATTGACTTTGTCTTTCTCTTCTTTTGGATAGTTGTTGACTTCTGTTTTCTCTGTGATATTGGAATTCTTGTCATAACTGTAGCGGTAGGATTCCATCACTTTGCCTGTCTCAAGATCTGTGTAGATCATCTCTTTGACACGGTCAAAACTGTCATAGGTATAGACTTTTTGAACTGCCTGATCACTGTCTTTTAGCAGATTCCTGTAATCTTTGATCTCTTTGACTTTTCCATACGTATCATAAGTATAACTTCTGAGTACTTTCTCTGTTGTCTGCCCATTGGAATGCAGTTCTCCTTTGATCTCCTGCAGCCATCCGTTTTCATCATAAATATAAGATAATGACTGGATTCCATCTTTGGTGGTCGGATAGGATACCTTACTGAGATTTCCATTCTCATTATAAGTATACCGGATCTGATGGGCTTTGATATCATCTGCCGTTGGCTGGGCATTCTGACTGATCTCTGCAAACGTTGTGATCCTTCCTCTTGTGTCATAACTATATTCTGTATAACGATATGCCGTCTCTGTTTCAGATGATACACTGTAATCTGTCATCTCTGACAGCTGGCCTTTATCATCATAACGATACCGGCTGGTCAGTGTTTTTGTTCCTTCTTTGTCATAAGACTGTGTTTTTGTAACCAGATTCCGGTTGTTATATTCATAGGTCTTTTTCGCCCCATTGGCATAGACTTCTGAGAGCTTATTTCCACGGTCATCATAGGTATACCTTGTTGTAATGGATTCACTGCCGTCTCCAAGATCCGATGTTGTTGTCACTGATCCGGATGCACTGGCTGTTTCCTGCTTGACATGTCCATTGGCATCTGTAACATTTGTTGTCGTTGATCCGTCTGAATTCACCTGATAGGAAACTTTTGTCTTCTGTCCTCCCTGTGTGATCTCGGTTACACGATTCTGGTCATCATAAGCATAGGATATCTGATCTCCATTACCATCGGTTTTTGCTGTCTCATTTCCCTTTGTGTCATACTCTGTTTTCTGTAAGATGGAACTGTTTCCAACCTTTACTGTGGCATCAGAAGTCCCTCTTGTGATCTCTGGATTCTGGATCGCAGCTGTCTGTTTTCCTTCTTTGTCATATAACTGCAAGGCAATCTTTCCATCTCCGGAAGTCTTTGTTCCAAGACTGATCGTTGCGATCTCTTTTCCGTCACTGGTGAACACATGATCCGTATATAATCCATGGCTGAAACTTCTGACGGTCTGCCCCGCTGTATCTGTCCATGACTTTTCACTGACATGTCCATTGGTCTTTGTTGTCTGAACGCTCAGATCCTGATAGTCTTTCGTTCCATTCAACGTATGGATCTGTGCATCTTCATATCCATAGGAAGTTTCCGTGACGGTATCTGTTCCGTCTGCTGATTCTGTTGCTTTGATCACGCGGTTTAGTGAATCATAACGATACGCTGTCTTTATTCCTGATGCACTGGTTTCTGTTGCCACCGTTCCGTTATCATCATATGTTTTAGATTCTGTCTGTGTCACTCCATCGGATGTTACTTTCGTCTGTATCGCTCTTCCCATGAAATCATACGATGTTTCCGTACTGCTTAAGATATTTCCTTTCCTGTCTTTACTGGTATTTT